>ENA-ORMN01002678-ORMN01002678.1-human-gut-metagenome-genome-assembly--contig:-NODE-2678-length-15043-cov-3.748866_pt1 | contig 15043 bp, 13 predicted proteins | sample MGYA00242102_ERZ508993 | MGnify/ENA primary metagenome ERZ508993 (study PRJEB26280, sample SAMEA2338770) | human gut metagenome | biome: human gut; feature: human-associated habitat; material: faeces... | reverse complement strand
AAGGAGGAAAGGAAGCATTTAATAAAAGGCAATTGATTTATACTTCTTGGAAATAGAATATATTAAACACAAATATGAAGAATATAATTCGTTCTTTCTCCACCAAAAAAATCCTTTGAAAAACCCATCAATATTTGCTATAATAACAAATGCATCTATGCGTGATGCAAATATACTATAATTAGAAATCGAGGAATGTAACATGGCATTATTAGAACAGTGGCAGAAAGTTGCCTATAATGAGAAAGCAGATAGAGGTGAATTACAGAGATTCTGGCAGAGATACTTCCTTTTAGAGAAGGGCGTATACGAACAGCTTTTAACAAATCCTGATGAGAAAGTAGAAGGAACTGTAAAAGAGCTTGCAGAGAAGTACAACCTCAGTGTTATGGAGATGACAGGATTCTTAGACGGAATCAACGACAGCTTGGTTGAGGCTAATCCAATCGACACCATGGAAGAAGATACAAAAGTTAACCTTGTTTTTGACAAAGAAAAATTATACAAAAACATGGTTGACGCAAAGGCAGACTGGTTATATGAATTACCACAGTGGAAAGAGATTTTTGATGATGAGAAGAGAAGAGCTTTATTCTTAGAGCAGAAGAAATCCGGCACTGTTCATGTAGGCAAAAAAGTCGGACGTAACGATCCATGCCCATGCGGAAGTGGTAAGAAGTACAAATACTGCTGCGGAAGATAGTCCGTCATATCGGAACTGCAAAAAATACTTTACAGATAGAAGAAAAGGGTATAGAATGACACTAGTCAAAACGATGAAGAGAAGAGTAGCATAAGCAAAAGTCCCAGAGAGGAAGGCGTTTGGTGTGAGCGTTCCGGCTAAGGATTATGTGAAGACCAACTCTGAGTGACCCCAATCCGGTCCGGTGATACCGTTACAATCAAGAATGAGATTTCTCTGGAATGGACAGGCAGTAAGAAGATTGATGTCTGGTAAGACGGAGAGATGAAGATGGGTGGAACCACGATAAGTATATCGTCCCTGATATTGTAGGAATGCAGTATCAGGGATTTTTTATGTTATCTAATATACAAAAGTATAGAGGAATGTGGCACAGAGAATCGGAGATACTTCCTACAGAAACTTATTTTTATATAGCGAAAGGAAATGAAGAAAATGGTAGATTTTAAAGCAGACGAGAGACTGAATACTTTAAACCATTCCTGCGCACATGTGATGGCACAGGCAGTAAAACACTTATACCCACAGGCAAAGTTCTGGGTAGGACCAGTTGTAAAAGAAGGTTTCTATTATGATATTGACCTTGGCGATGATATCATCAACGACGAAGCAATTGCAGCAATCGAGAAAGAGATGAAGAAAGTCTGCAAAGAAGGCAAGAAGATTTACAGACGTGAGATTTCCAAAGCAGAAGCAATGGAAATGTTCAAAGATGATCCATACAAACTGGACTTAATTGAAGGTCTGGAAGATGGAAACATTTCTGTTTACGATCAGGGAGATTTCACGGATCTCTGCCGTGGACCTCACGTAGACAATACAAAGTTATGCAAGAACTTCAAACTTGTAAAATACTCTGGTGTATATTGGAAAGGTGATGCAAACAATCACGTAATGCAGCGTATTTACGGTGTATGTTTCCCGACACCGGAAGAGTTAGAGGAGCACTTAAAACTTCTTGAGGAAGCAAAAGACCGTGACCACAGAAAAATCGGTAAAGAGATGAATCTTTTCATGTCGGATGACCTTGTTGGACGTGGACTTCCAATGTTCCTTCCAAAAGGATACACAGTATGGCAGGAACTTGAAAATTATATCAAAGCAAAAGAGAGAAAACTTGGATATCTTCATGTTATGACACCTTGTGTTGGTACGGTTAATCTGTATAAAACATCCGGTCATTGGGATCATTACAAAGACAATATGTTCCCTGCAATGGAAGTGGAGGGAGAGTCCTTTGTTCTCCGTCCAATGAACTGCCCGCATCATATGATGATTTATGCAAACAGAATGCATTCCTACAAAGATCTTCCAATCCGTATCGGTGAGATCGCACATGACTTCCGTTTCGAAGCCAGCGGTACTTTAAAAGGTATCGAGAGAGGACGTCATTTCTGCCAGAACGACGCACATCTTTTCGTGACACCGGAACAGATTGAGTCAGAGTTCTCACAGGTTGTGGATCTGATTTTTGATACTTACAAGGATTTCAACATCACAGATTACCGTTGCGTGCTCTCCTTAAGAGATCCTGCTGATAAAGTAAAATATCATGATGACGATGAGATGTGGAACACAGCAGAGAATGCACTCCGAAAAGTATTAGATGACCTCGGAATCGACTATACAGAGGAAATCGGTGAGGCTGCATTCTACGGACCAAAACTTGATGTAAACGTAAAACCGGCAATCGGAAATGAATACACACTTTCCACCTGCCAGCTTGACTTCTGCTTACCTGCAAAATTCAATCTGACATACATTGACAAAGATGGCACAAAGAAAACACCGGTTGTTTTACACAGAGCAATCCTTGGTTCCCTTGACCGTTTCATGGCTTATATCTTAGAGGAAACAAAAGGAAATCTGCCACTCTGGTTAGCACCGGTTCAGGCAAGAATCATTCCGGTTAAAAATGAGGATGAAGAGTTGAATGCATACTCACATGAACTTCTCAGCTATCTGGATGAGAACGGTATCCGTGTGGAGATCGACGAGCGTGCCGAGAAACTTGGCTATCGTGTAAGAGCTGCACAGGTAGAGAAAGTTCCTTACCTCATCATTCTTGGAAAGAACGAAGTAAAAGACGGAACGGTAAGCTACAGACTTCACGGTGAGCAGGCTACCACAACCGTTCCAAAAGAAGAGTTCCTTGCAATGTTAAAGGATGAGATCGCAACAAAGAAAATCAATCCTGCCGCATTAAAATAAAAATGAATAAAAATTGAAAGAAGGGCATATGTCAGAAAATTATGGCATATGCTCTTTTGCATATTTTTTTCAAAAATCGCCATACTAATCTAAGACAATTGCGAAACTCATAAAAACCTAAGTTGAACAATTTAAAGAAGACTATAAGGAGTTTCACAATTGTCTGACAGATTTGAAGGAAAAGGAGAAAAAAGTATGGCATATTTGGATTGTTCAGTGAAAAGCTGCACCTACAATAATGAAGACGGCTGTTGCTGCAAAGGCGATATTCAGGTGGAGGGACGCGAAGCAACCGAAGCACAGAGCACCTGTTGCGGAAGTTTCAAAGACCGCGGAACAAACGGTGCAGCCTGTAACGCATTAAAAGATGTTTCTAAGGAAATCGACGTTGCGTGTGAGGCAACACACTGCCGTTTCAATGAAAATGAGAAATGTCACGCAGATCATATCGGTATTTCCGGTGCCGGAGCCTGCACCTGTGGAGAGACAGAGTGCGCAAGCTTCGAGTGCAACTGTAAATATGAATAATTAATACAGGTATGAAACTGGTCTGCACATGCTCCATTTGTGCAGACCATAAAAAAGCAGGATAAGAAAATTTACATCTGCGAAGCAGGATTCCAGTGCTTTAAAACACAAAAACTACACAAAAAGTTTACAAAGATACCCTTGTTTCTTTTGCCGCGGAGATGTAGTATGGGAGTTGGAAAAACAAAAAGATTCCTGTTTGGAGGCGGTACTTATGAGAAAAAAATCACATATTTCACTGGCACGATACATTGTAAATAATATGGAAGACAATGATTTGAAAAAACATAAATTATCTTTTTATATCGGAAGTGTCCTGCCGGACATTAAGCCATCTTTCGTCTATAAGCGCCATGAGATGGACGGAACTTACCCGGATATCAGACGCCATATTGAGCGCCTTTCCGAGGGCAGGAAACTGGTGGAGAAGAAAAAAGGGCGCAAGTATTACATGGATCTTGGACAGATCAGCCACTATCTGGCAGACTATTTTACCTATCCTCACAATAAGATCTATCCGGGAAGTCTGAAGGATCACTGTTCTTACGAGGAGAAGTTAAAGCGGGATTTGCGGAGATATATCAGGACGGACGCTGCAAAACCGCATAAAGCAGATCATCTGGAATTTAACAGTGCCAGAAATCTTTGCGATTTTATCCAGAAATCCCATGATGATTATCTTGTGAGAAAGCATGATGTGGAGGATGATATCCATCACATTGTGGAGGTGAACTACAAGGCAATGGAGACAATGATACATTTGCTCGCCGAGAAAAGGGCAGAATTCCGGTTAAAACATTCCTGAAAAATGAAAAACATACAAAAACGATAGGAAAACATACGAATCAAATATTAATTTTTTATGAACAGCGCATCCAAAGTCGAAAAATGGATGCGCTGTTTTTGTAGGAAATACGTGCAATTGTGAAAAAATCCGTTTGGAAATGTCGAATTTTGGAGAAAACTCATCACCTAATTCATTTGATTTTTGAATCTGCGGATAGTAATATGGAGAATATAAAAGAGAGGAAAAGAAAAAGGGGAAAAGAAAAAGGGACTATTCTCTGCTCCGGCAATTAGCAGAAATTTGAATTTGTAAAATTGCATTTTCCATTGAGGAAATCAGGAGGATTCATATGAGAAAGTTGAGTGAGTTACAGCAGGAAATCGAATCCGTTCGATTTGAACTGGATCAGGCACTTTTACGACAGGATAAGTTTGATAATTACTATCAAAAAAGTACAAAACTCGATCAGCTGATTGAAGAGTATATCGAGGAAACGGAAAGAAGTAAGTAGAGAAGAATGGAAAATAATGCCAAATCAGGAAATAACTGGTCTGGCATTATTTTTTTGCGCTAAAATATTGATTTTTTCTTAAGAATAGTCTAATATATGTTTAAAAGTGGTGGAAAGTGGTAGAGAATGGTTCGAAGTGGTGGCAAAAGACCACAGAAATGGAAAATCAAGAGGAACCAGCTGCCGCACAAAGGCAGGTGATTGTGTCATGTTTATGGGAGAATACAACCACACAGTTGATCCAAAAGGCAGACTGATAGTTCCGGCAAAATTCAGAGAGCAGCTTGGCGATGAATTTGTAGTGACAAAGGGACTTGATGGATGCTTATTTGTGTATACGTTAGAAGAATGGCACAACATCGAAGAAAAATTTAGAAATATTTCCATGACTTCCAAGGATGCAAGAAAGTTTTCACGTTTCTTTTTTGCAGGAGCAGCTTCCTGTGAACTGGACAAGCAGGGAAGAATCCTTCTTCCACCAGTTTTAAGAGAATATGCAAATCTGACAAAAGATGTCGTTTTAGTCGGAGTCTTAAGCAGAGTGGAAATCTGGGACAAAGACAGATGGCAGGAGAATACATATGATGAAGATGAGATGGATGAGATTGCAGAACACATGGCAGATTTAGGGTTCAGCATCTGATCCACAGAGAATAAAAAAAGAGAGCCAGAGCAAAAGTCAGGCAGAGAGGATCACAATGGAATTTAATCATTATTCAGTATTGCTAAATGAGACAATTGAAAATTTGAATATCAAGCCTGACGGAATCTATGTGGATGGAACACTTGGCGGTGGCGGACATGCTTACCAGGTGGCTTCACGGTTATCAGAAAAAGGCAGGCTGATCGGAATCGATCAGGACGCGGATGCAATCGCAGCCGCCGGAGAAAGATTAAAGGAATTTGGTGACAAGATCACCATTATCCGAAGCAATTACGCCAACATGAAAGAGGAACTTCACCGCATTGGCGTGGAAAAGGTGGATGGAATCGTGTTGGATCTTGGCGTATCTTCGTTTCAGTTAGATACACCGGAGCGTGGTTTTACTTACCGTGATGAGAATGCTCCACTTGATATGAGAATGGATGACAGACAGAGCCTGACTGCAAAAGATATCGTAAACGGATACAGTGAGATGGATCTTTACCGGATCATCCGTGATTATGGTGAGGACAAGTTTGCAAAAAATATTGCAAAACACATCGTGCAGGAGAGGGCAAAGAAACCAATTGAGACAACCGGAGAACTGACAGAGATCATAAGGGCTTCCATTCCAATGAAAGTTCAGGTGACCGGTGGACATCCGGCAAAAAGAACCTTTCAGGCAATCCGTATTGAGCTGAACAAAGAGTTAGAAGTACTGCAGAATAATCTGGATGATATGATCGACCTTTTGAATCCGGGTGGAAGAATCTGTATTATCACGTTCCATTCCTTAGAGGATCGAATTGTAAAGACGAATTTTAAACGAAATGAGAACCCATGTACCTGTCCGAGTGATTTTCCAGTGTGCGTATGTGGCAAAAAATCCAAGGGAAAGGTAGTTACAAGAAAACCAATCCTTCCTTCCGAGGAAGAATTAGAAGTGAACTCCCGTTCCAAGAGTGCAAAATTAAGAGTTTTTGAAAGGGTGTAGCAGATGCCGAACAGAACAGTAAATCACAACAATCGAAATAGAGCAGCATATCAGGTAGATGGCAACACCGTACGCCGTATGGAGGCGATGCCGGATTACCGCAAAGAGCGCAGAGACAGACAGGAGCGGGAACGCGAGGAAGAGCTGAGAAAACGCAGACGTGCCGCAGCCAGAAATCAGGAAAAAGCGCTTCGCATGAGCAAAAGTTATGTCGTATTCCTGACAATGGCAGTGACCGTATTTGGCGTTTTCTGTGGAGCTTATATTAAGCTTCAGTCCGATGTAACGGCAAGAATGAAAAAAATCGCAAGCTTAGAGAGCCAGGTGACAGACCTTAAGGCTGACAATGACGAGGCTTACAAGAGAATTAATACCGCAGTAGATCTCGATGCAATCAAGGAGAAGGCAATCAATGAACTTGGTATGTTTTATGCAACACAGGATCAGATCGTCTACTACTCTGTAGATAAGACAGACTACATGAATCAGTATAATGAAATCCCGCAATAGAGGGAATTTTCAGGCAAAAAAATAATTCAGGTGGTAGAATGGCAAAAAGAAGACCGAAAAAGCCGATGTTAAAGTTTCCAAAGCGTATGCAAAAAAAAATGATCGTCATGTTTACGGTTGTTGCAGCGCTTATGATCGGACTCATCGGAAGACTGATGTATATTGAATACACCAGTGGAGAAAAATATGAGAAAATCGTTCTGGCACAGCAGGGCTATGACAGCCAGACAATTCCTTATCAGAGAGGTGACATTGTAGACGCAAAAGGAACTGTGCTGGCAACCAGTATCGCAGTTTATAATGTGATTCTGGACTGTTCCGTTTTGAATGATGATGAAAAATATGCGGAGCCGACGATCAATGCGCTTGTAAGCTGCTTCCCGGATCTGACGAGTGAACAGCTTTATTCTTATCTGAAAGACTCTCCGGACAGCAGATATATTGTGCTTGCCAAACGTTTGTCCTATGATACGATCCAGCCTTTTGTGAATCTGCAGGAGGAGCGGGATGAAAAGGGAAAACTGGTCAATCCATATATCAAGGGTGTCTGGTTTGAAAAAGAATACCAGAGACAATATCCTTATGGAAAACTGGCAAGTTCCGTGATCGGGTTCACAACATCCGGTAACCTTGGAATTAATGGACTGGAAAATTATTATGATGACACGTTAAATGGAATTAACGGCAGACAGTATGGATATCTGAATTCGGACAGCAATTTTGAAAAAACGATCAAACCGGCAGTCAACGGCAATACGTTAGTGACAACGATCGATGCGACGATCCAGTCGGTGGTAGAGAAGAAAATACAGGAGTTTAATGAGGCCTATACAGATGGTTACAGAGAGGGTGAGGGCGGAGCAACAAGAATCGGCGTGCTCATCATGAAACCGGACAATGGCGATGTTCTTGCAATGGCACAGTATCCAAACTACGATCTGAGCAATCCATGGGATTTATCTGAGTATTATACACAGGAAGAGATCGATGCGATGGATGATGATGCGAGACTCGAAGCGTTAAATCAGTTGTGGCAGAACATATGTCTGACCTATACTTATGAGCCGGGATCAACGGCAAAACCATTTACGGTTGCAGCCGGGCTTGAGACAGGAACACTGTCGACCAATGATACCTTTTTCTGTGATGGAGCCGAACAGCTCAGCGGATTTACCGTAAAATGTGTTGCCTATAGAAAAGGTGGACACGGAATGCAGACTTTGGAACAGACATTGATGAATTCCTGTAATGATGCCCTGATGCAGATGTCCTACCGGATCGGGGCAGAGAATTTCACGGAGTACCAGCAGATTTTTGGATTTGGACAGAAAACGAACATTGATCTTCCGGGAGAATCGAGAACAGATTCCCTGATTTACACATTGGATACAACATCACAGCTGAGTCTTGCAACCAATGCTTTCGGACAGAACTTTAATACCACGATGATCCAGCTTGGAACTGCTTTCTGTTCTCTGGTCAATGGCGGTAAGTTATATCAGCCGAGAGTGGTAAGCAAGATCACGGATCAGAATGGAAATACGATTCAGGATATTTCTCCGACGTTGCTGCGTGAAACTGTATCTAAGACAACAAGTGATACATTAAAACAATACATGTACTCAACCGTGACATCCGGTACCGGAAATACGGCAAAAGTAGACGGTTACTCCATGGGAGGTAAAACCGGAACGGCACAGAAAGTGCCGCGTGATGGTGTGAACTATCTGGTTTCTTTTATCGGTTTTGCACCGGTGGACGATCCTCAGTTAATGATCTACTGTTTTGTGGATGAGCCGAACTCGCAGGATCAGCCACACAGCACATTTGCACAGAATATTGTGAGGGAGATTTTAGAAGAAGTACTTCCTTATATGAATATTTATCCGGATGAGGAGACGACAGGCTTACATTCTGGGTGGGATATTACCGGAACAGATACAGGCGCAGCCGCTGTGACAGACCGTGTGACAGGAAATATGGAAAATATTCCGGAGGAAGAACCGGAAGGAACAGATGATGTGCCGGATACCATGGAAGATATTCCGGGAGCCGAGGAAAACAACGAAGAAAACGCCGAAAATGATGGTGTAAATGCAGAAGAAGCAGGAACAACATCCGATAACAGTGAATAGAAACATAACCTCATAAAAGTTGGAATAAAATGCAAGGAAGACTTTTATGAGGTTTTTGTTTTATGTATCGGAATAAGACCTTTAACCGCAAAAAGGTAATGATCGTATTCGTGGCAGTTTTTTTTATTATGATGTTTCTGATTGGAAGACTGGTCTATCTGATGATATTCTGCTCCGAATATTATGGAAATAAAGCGGAGAATCTTCATGAGAGGGAGCGAGATATTAAGGCGGCACGGGGAAAACTTTTAGATGCAAACGGCACAGTGCTTGCCACAAACAAATCTGTATGCACGATCTCTGTGATTCATAACCAGATGGAAGAACCTGAGAAAGTCATTGCTATGCTTGTGAAAGAACTTGGCATTTCGGAGGAGGCTGCGAGAAAGCGTGTGGAGAAAGTCAGTTCCATCGAGCGTGTGAAAACAAATGTCGCAAAGGAGACCGGGGACGCAATCAGAGCCTATGGACTCTCCGGAGTGAAAGTGGATGAGGATTATAAACGATATTACCCTTATGGGACGCTTGCTTCCAAAGTACTTGGTTTTACCGGGGCCGACAATCAGGGAATTTTGGGACTTGAAGTAAAGTATGATGAATATCTTCAGGGAACCAACGGAAAAATCTTAACGTTAACCGATGCGAGAGGAATTGAGATTGAGAATGCCGGGGAGAGCAGATTAGAACCCGTGAACGGTTATGACCTCTGCTTATCGTTAGACTACAATATCCAGATGTACTGTGAGCAGGCGGCAAAAAAAGTCTGCACGAAAAAATCGGCGGACAGTGTTTCCGTGATCGTGATGAACCCGCAGAACGGTGAACTTATGGCGATGGTGAATTATCCTGAGTTTGACCTGAACGATCCGTTTACACTGGTTGGGGACAACGGGGAAGCTGTGTCAGCGGAAGAAAAACAGAATCTGTTGAATAAAATGTGGCGAAACCAGTGTATCAGTGATACCTACGAGCCGGGTTCCACATTTAAGATTATTACGGCAGCGGCAGCGCTAGAAGAGGGAGTGGTAAAACTGGATGATACATTTTACTGCCCGGGTTATAAAATCGTGGAGGACAGACGTATCCGGTGTGCAAGAACGACAGGACATGGGGCAGAAACATTTGAGACAGGGATCATGAACTCCTGCAACCCGGTTTTTATGGAACTTGGCGAGCGGTTAGGCGCGGAGAACTTTGTCGGTTACTTCAAACAGTTCGGGCTGTTATCCAAAACGAATATTGATCTTCCGGGGGAAGCGGGAACGATCATGCATAAGACGGAAAATATTGGACCGGTGGAACTTGCGACAATCTCGTTTGGGCAGTCGTTTCAGATTACCCCCATCCAGCTTGTCACGACGGTATCTTCTATTATTAATGGGGGAACGCGCGTGACACCACATTTTGGCGTAAGCGTGCAGGATGCGGACGGAAATACAGTAAAAACGTTCTCCTATGAAACGCATGAGAATATCTGCACAGCAGAAACTTCGGAAACGATGCGCTATCTGCTGGAGAAAGTGGTGTCAGAGGGAACCGGAAAAAATGCCAAAATTGAGGGCTTTTCCATCGGCGGAAAGACAGCAACCTCACAGACACTTCCAAGAAGCGACCATAAATACATTTCATCGTTTCTCGGATTTGCGCCCGCTGACAATCCGCAGGTGCTTGTGCTTGTTGTTATTAACAATCCGCAGGGGATTTATTACGGCGGAACGATCGCTGCTCCTGTGGCGAAGGAAATATTCGAAAACATTTTGCCTTACCTTGATAAATGAGATGAAATAACGTATACTAGTTAGGCGAATTGAACGTTAGAAAAAATACAAGAGGTGTTTAGTCATGGATTATGAAATAGTGATACCAGTTTTGATTTCTTTTGCAATCAGTGCAATTTTAGGACCGATCGTGATCCCCTTTTTGAAACGGTTAAAGGTGGGGCAGACGGAGCGTAAAGAGTTGGAATCCCATTTGAAGAAAAATGGAACCCCGACTATGGGTGGACTTATGATACTGGCAAGTATTATCATTACCTCTCTGTTTTATGTCAAAGATTATCCGAGAATTATCCCAATCCTTTTTATGACCGTGGGATTCGGTGTGATCGGTTTTCTGGATGATTATCTGAAGGTTGTGCTCCGCAGATCGGACGGACTGCTTCCGTGGCAGAAGATGATCTTACAGTTTGTTGTGACAACCGTATTTGCAGTTTATATGGTGCGTTATTCCGGAATTGAACTTACCATGCTGATTCCGTTTTCCGGCGGAAAGTACTTGAATATCGGATGGCTTGCGATTCCGCTACTTTATTTTGCAGTGATCGGAACTGTAAATGGTGTGAATTTTACGGATGGTGTGGATGGGCTTGTGTCAAGCGTTACGATCATGGTTGCAACCTTTTTTTCGGTTGTGGCGATCGGAACAAATGCAGGAATCGCACCGATCACCTGCGCAGTAGCAGGAGCCCTGCTTGGATTTTTATTATTTAATGTGTATCCGGCAAGCGTTTTCATGGGCGATACCGGTTCGCTGGCACTGGGCGGCTTTGTTGTGGCAACTGCCTATATGCTCCAGATGCCATTATATATCCTGATCGTTGGACTGATTTATCTGGCAGAAGTCATATCTGTTATGGTTCAGGTTACTTATTTTAAATACACTAAGAAAAAAACAGGTGTTGGAAAGCGGATTTTCAGAATGGCTCCGCTCCATCATCATTTTGAGCTTGGTGGATGGTCAGAGACGAGAGTTGTCGCAGTGTTTGCAATCGTGACAGCACTGCTTTGCATGCTTGCATTATTAGGCTTATAAATCGCATTGGAAAATTGCAAAATGACCTGCCGGATTCGGACAGGAGATTGGAAGGATAAGACGATGAATTTAGAAGGAAAAAGAGTGTTAGTAGTAGGTTCTGGAAAAAGCGGAGTTGCAGCCGCAGAACTGCTCAGAAAAAAAGGAATCACATTTGTACTTTTTGATGGAAATAAAGATTTAGATGTGACAGCATTGATCGAGAAAAATCCGGTATTTGCCGGAGCAGAGATTCTTTTGGGAGAACTTGCACCGGAAGATATGGCGCGCATTGATCTTGTTGTGTTAAGTCCGGGCGTGCCGACAGACCTTCCGATGGTCAATGAACTTCGAAACAGACAGATTCCAATCTGGGGCGAAATTGAACTTGCCTATCATTTTGCAAAAGGAAGAATTATTGCAATTACCGGAACAAACGGAAAAACTACGACAACTTCGCTTGTGGGTGAGATCATGGCGAATTATTTCGATGATGTGAAAGTGGTCGGCAATATTGGAATCCCATACACATCGGTAGCGGCAGACACGACAGAGGATACTGTGACAGTCGCAGAGATCAGCAGCTTTCAGTTAGAGACAACACATGAGTTTGCGCCGGAAGTGACAGCTATTTTAAATATCACACCGGATCATCTGAACCGTCATCATACGATGGAATGTTATATCGAGACAAAAGAGAGCATTACAAAGAATCAGACCGCCGGGGATACCTGTGTGTTGAATTATGAGGATGAAGTGCTGCGCAAGTTTGGCGGGACACTTCAGACAAAAGTTGTATTTTTCAGCAGCAAGCGCAGACTGGAAAAGGGACTTTATCTGGACGGAGAAGATATTTTTTATGCAGACGGCACAACGGACACAAAAGTGATCAATGTAAATGAGCTGAATATTTTAGGAAAACACAATTATGAGAATGTCATGGCGGCAGTCGGAATGTCGGTAAGCTTTGGCGTACCGATGGATAAAATTGTGGAAGTGCTGAAACGTTTCCAGGCAGTCGAGCATAGAATTGAGTATGTGACAGAAAAACGCGGCGTGAAGTTTTACAATGATTCCAAGGGAACAAACCCGGATGCGGCAATCCAGGGAATCCGCGCGATGAACCGTCCGACACTGTTGATCGGTGGAGGTTATGACAAACAGTCTGAATATGATGAGTGGATTGAGAGTTTTGACGGCAAGGTGAAGAAACTCGTGCTGATCGGTCAGACGAAGGAAAAGATTGCGGAATGTGCGAAGAAACATGGCTTTGAGGATGTCATACTCTGTGATACATTTGAGGAGGCAATTGACACCTGCTATGCAAACGCAGTGAGCGGGGATGCGGTATTGCTTTCCCCTGCATGTGCAAGCTGGGGCATGTTCGCAAACTATGAGGAGCGCGGACGCATTTTTAAGGAATACGTGCGCAATCTGGCAGAATAAAAAATGTCAGGCATAATGGCATGACGTGCAGTAAATAAGAAATGAGGAATTGGAATGGCAAGAGGTCAGCAGACGGAAAAGAAAAAAAAGCCAATTAAATATTTCGATTACAGTCTTTTGTTTCTGATCATTTTTCTTTTGTGTTTTGGATTGGTCATGTTGTACAGTACCAGTTCCTATGCAGGTTCCAATAAGTTTGGGGATGCTTCCTATTTTGTAAAAAAACAGTTGTTTGCAACAGGGCTCGGTATTGTAGGTATGTATATTGTATCGAAAATCCCATATCGGTTCTGGATGAAGGTGAGTTCCATGGCGTATCTGGCAGCTATCGTGCTCTGTACCGCCGTTATTTTTATTGGTACAGAGGCAAACGGTCAGGCGAGATGGTTAAAAATCGGGCCGTTATCTTTCCAGCCGTCAGAGTTTGCCAAGTTTGCGGTTATTATTTTTCTGGCAACGGTTATTTATAAGACACCACAGAAGATGGGAGAGTTCATGAGCCTTGTCAAGATAATGGCAATTGTGCTTCCAATCGTTGCAGTGGTCGCCTACAATAACTTAAGTACAGCGATCATTATACTTGGAATTGCAGTCTGTATGTTGTTTGTTGCCAGTCCGAAGTATTCCCACTTTGTGTTGATGGCAGCGGCAGTCGGTGTGGTAGGTGTTGTTTTCATCAGTTTTGAGGCATACCGGATGGATCGTATCAAGATCTGGCTGAATCCGGAAGCCTACGAGAAGGGTTATCAGACCTTACAGGGACTGTATGCGATCGGTTCCGGCGGTTTATTTGGAAAAGGGCTTGGCGAGAGTATGCAGAAGCTGGGATTTATTCCTGAGGCGCAGAATGATATGATTTTCTCTGTTATCTGTGAGGAACTTGGACTTTTTGGCGCGGTGTGCGTGATCTTATTGTTTCTGCTGATGATCTGGAGATTTATGATCATTGCCAATAATGCGTCAGACCTTTATGGGGCGCTGGTCGTGGTTGGTATTATGGCGCATTTGTCCATCCAGGTTATTTTAAATATTGCGGTTGTGACCAATACGATCCCGAATACGGGAATCACTCTTCCGTTTGTCAGCTATGGTGGTACATCTGTCGTTTTTTTGCTGCTGGAGATGGGGATTGCTTTAAGTGTGTCCAGGGGTGTGCGGAAGGAACACTGATAGTGGCAGCGTTACAGAGCAGGAACACTGACAGGCATTTTTTGCATATACTGGTATATAACGGATGACCTGAAGGCGGGTCCAAAGGAGAGGGATGTGGACGAAAACAGAATTGTGATCAGCGGACCACAGAGAATGCAGGGAGAATTACTGGTACAGGGTTCCAAAAATGCGGCGCTTCCGATCCTGGCGGCAGCAGTGTTGGCTGACGGAATCTTTGTTCTGCATCACTGCCCGGAAATCTCCGATGTGGATCATATGCTGGAACTGCTGCAGACAGCGGGCTGCCGGGTCAGACGGGAAGGTCATATGGTGATTCTGGACACCAGAAGTCTTGATAATCACAGAATCACAGGATCAGGAGCGGGAAAGATGCGTTCCACCATCACCTTGCTTGGAAGTATGCTGGGAAGGCTTCATCAGGTAGAGATCCCTTATCCCGGCGGTTGTACCATTGGAAAGCGGCCCATTGATCTTCATCTAAGCGGCCTTAGACTGCTGGGCGCGGATTTTCGCCAGGAGGAACATACCCTGTGCGGATCAGCGGACCGGCTTCACGGAGCGCAGATCTGTCTTCATTTTCCAAGTGTGGGAGCTACGGAGAACCTGATGCTG
>ENA-ORMN01002677-ORMN01002677.1-human-gut-metagenome-genome-assembly--contig:-NODE-2677-length-15043-cov-4.935949_pt1 | contig 15043 bp, 8 predicted proteins | sample MGYA00242102_ERZ508993 | MGnify/ENA primary metagenome ERZ508993 (study PRJEB26280, sample SAMEA2338770) | human gut metagenome | biome: human gut; feature: human-associated habitat; material: faeces... | reverse complement strand
TCGAACCCGTCAGGGCGACCGCAGGTCGGGATCTACTATGGGCGAGCGCACCAACTTTTCAATCATTCCCGATAATAAAGACAGGCGTTTTGCAGGCGGCGCAGGGTCAGGCGGTTGCTTGCAACAATCGTTTCATCCAGGGGAACGGCGGTGACCACATAATCCACCTCCGAGAGCGGGAAAAGGCGGAAGACCGAGGCGGTGCCGAATTTTGCGGAATCGCAGAGAAAGACCTTTTTGCGTGCGCATTTTGCCATACATAGCCGCAAAGCCGTTTCTTCCTCCGAATAATCCGAGATCATCCCCGTGTCGTCCAGCGAGGAAGAGGAAAAGAACATCAGGTCGGCGGAATAGCGCTCCACCGTTGCCATGGCGGTATCTCCCACGAAGGCAAGCGAATCGGAAAGAAGTCTGCCGCCGGTGGAATAGATCTGGTGCCCCTTTTCGGAAAAAGATCTGGCGGTGTGCAGACCGTTCGTCAAAATCCGCACGTTGTCCTGCGGGCGCAACATCCCCGCCAGGGGCAGGGCGGTCGTGGAGGCGTCGATGAAAAGAAAAGAGGAGGAAGGAACAAGCGTGGCGGCGGCACGGCAGATGACCTGCTTTTCTTTGGTGTGGGTGCCGCTCCGGAAACTGATCGGAGGATGCCCCTCGTCTGCCAGCACGGCACCGCCGTGACTGCGGCGGAGGTAGCCCTGCTTTTCAAGAATATCAAGGTCACGCCGGATGGTGGGTTGGCTGGCGTACAGCCTGCGGCTGAGGTCGGCAACCCCCACGAAACGCTCCGCTTCCAGAATTTCCAGTATTTCAAGATGCCGTTGATTTTTCAGCATGGTCGGTTCCTCCGGAAAATGATCGAATCTGATCGTTTATAAGTTTGAAAGCCATCTGTTGACAGATAACGCTCATTTATATTATAATTATATCCGGAAAAGGACAGATTGTCAAGAGTGAAAATCGTCTGTGAGAAAGGAAACCGAAAGAAAATGAAAAAACTGGTCGCATTTGATCTTGACGGCACGCTGACCCAGCACAAAACGCCGCTTGACGAGGAAAACCGTGCGGTGCTGGACGCCCTCCGGCAAAAGGGATATCACCTGCTGATGGTCGGGGCAGGGCAGTGCCGGCGCATTTTTGAGCAGATGGGGCGCTATCCCATCGACATCATCGGAAACTACGGCTTGCAGTATGCCGAGTACCGGGAAAAGTCCGGCGATATCGAGATCGTGCGGGACGAGACCTTTCCCTGCGACCGGCTGTCGGTGGAGGACCGGGTGAATTACTTCCGGAAAAAATACGGCTTTACCGAATATGCGGGGGACAGCGTGGAGTACCACCCCTCGGGATGCGTGACCTTTGCCATTCTTGGCACCAAGGCGGCGCAGGCAGATAAGCTTGCCTTTGACCCCGACCGCAGTCGCCGCCGCCGGTTTTACGGCGAGGTAGTGGAGGCGTTCCCGGAATATACCGTATTTGTGGGCGGCTCGTCCTCCTTTGACATGGCGCCGAAGCCTTACGACAAATACTATGCGCTGTCGCTTTACTGCAAGGAGCATGGGATTGCCCATTCGGAGGCGGTGTTTGTGGGAGACGATTACGGTCCCGGCGGAAACGACGAATCGGTGTTCCGCTCGGACATTGACTTTATCTGCGTGGACGATTACCGGAAGCTGAAGCAGGCTTTACGGGAGCTTCTTTAAATAAATGAATTTGGGGGAATGAAGAATGGAGATCAGAGAATTACTGGCGGGAAAAAGAAACTGCGCCTGTGGGCGGGATCACCTTTGTCCCATTGATGCGGTCGTGATCGGCAAGGGCGCCTGCGAAAGCCTGGGCAGACTAACCGAGGGTTACTCGAAAATTCTGGTGGTTGCCGACCGGAACACCTACGCCGTGGGCGGCAGGCAGGTGTGCGGACAGCTTGGCAAAAAGGCGTATGACGTTCTGGTTTATGACGATGCGGGCGTGCTGGTTCCCAACGAGGCGGCGATTGCCCGGCTTCGCTCTCACCTGCGTGCGGACGCCGATCTGATCGTGGGCATCGGCTCGGGCGTGATCAACGATCTTTGCAAGCACGTCAGCTTTGAGGCAGGGTTGCCGTACTTCATCGTGGCGACCGCTCCCTCCATGGACGGTTACGCTTCCAAGGGCGCCGCACTGATTCTGGACGGCATGAAGGTAACGCTGAACGCCGCTGTGCCGAAAGCGATCATCGCCGATGAAAATATTCTGAAAAACGCTCCCTTTGAAATGATTCAGGCAGGCTACGGCGACATCATCGGAAAATACTCCTGTCTCAACGACTGGAAGCTGAGCCACCTGGTGAACGGGGAATATCTGTGCGAATATGTGATGAACGCCACTTATGAAGCGGTGGAAAAGACGGTGGCGCTTGCCGACGGGCTGAAGCGGCGTGAGCCGGAGGCGGTGTGCGCCCTGATGGAAGCGCTGGTGGCAGTGGGGATCCTGATGGCATACGTCGGCAATTCCCGCCCTGCGTCCGGAAGTGAGCATCACCTGTCGCACTACTTTGAAATCGTGGGGATTCTGCGGGGCGAGCCGTATTATCCGCACGGGATCGACGTATGCTATTCGGCGATTGAAACGGCAAAGCTCCGGGAAGCACTGCTTGCCATGCCGGCGCCGGTACCGCACAGCGAAAAGCACGATGCGGCACGCTATGAGTCCGAGATCCGCCGCATTTACGGCACGCTGGCGCCGGAGGTTCTGGCACTGCAGAAGAAGCAGGGCTGGTATGAGACCGATCGGATCCCGGTTTACCGGGAAAAGTGGGAGGAGATCCGCCGGGTGCTTGCCGACGCTCCCGGCTCCGCCCGGATGCTGGAGCTGACCGAAAGAATCGGCTTGCGCTATCCGGAGTTCCGGCAATTTTACGGAGACGCAAAGATTGACGACGCTCTGCTGTACGCCAAGGACCTCAAGGACCGCTACACCGTGCTCTGGATGTATTACGATCTGACGGTATAAGCCCGCATTTTGCCGCATGGTTTATGCTTTTTCCGTTGCTCCGAAAAAAATTCGTCGGATATTTCCGTTTTTTTCGGAAAAGCTATTGCAATTGGAATAAAAATGTGGTATGATATGTAAATGTATGGATGAACCGGAAGCGTAACCTCTCATGCGCCGACGTTCAGACCCTTTATGAAGTTTTAACGGAGGTGAAAAGAATGCCGAATATCAAAAGTGCAAAGAAGCGTGTCCTCGTCACACAGACCAAGACCCTTCAGAACAAGATGTTCCGCACGCAGCTGAAGACCGACATGAAGAAATATCAGGCCGCTGTTGCTGCCGGTGATGTTGCTCTCGCTCAGGAAACCTACAAGGTTGCCGTGAAGAAGATTGACCAGGCTGCTGCCCGTGGGATCATCCACAAAAACGCTGCTGCTCGCAAAAAGAGCCAGTTTACAAAAGCGCTCAACAATATGTAATGAAAACCGTGTCCGATTTCTCACCGTCGGGCACGGATTTTTCTTTTTTTCGGCAGGGAAAGGGATATTTTTTACCGGAAGCGGCAGAAAAATACCCGGATTTTAATTTTTTGTGATTTTACGGCACAAAATTTCCCAAAACAGCTTGACAACTCTTGACAAATGTGCTATAATTGTAAACTGCATTATAATTGCTTATTATGCCTTATCAGAGGTTTGCCGTCGGTGAGCGTCGGTTGCGGATTTTTGCCGACAGCGGTTTTTGCGGGGGTAATAAGTATCGTTTTTCAGCGTTTTCCCAAGGTGCGTGCGGATTATTACTTTGAATGGAGTGATTGAACTAATGGTCAATGTAAAAGAACAGAAGCTGGGTAAAGTCACGAGAATGAGTTTTTCAAAATCTTCTTTCCCGTGTGAGTTGCCGAATCTCGTTGAGGTACAGACAAAATCCTTCAAATGGTTTCTGGAAGAGGGACTGATGGAGGTTTTGCGTGACGTTTCTCCGATTACCGACCACTCGGACAATCTGGTGATTGAATTCGTATCCTATTCGATCGATCAGAAGCCCAAGTATACGGTGGAAGAGTGCAAGGAAAGAGACGCAAACTATGCGGCTCCCCTGAAAGTCAACGTCCGGCTGACCAACAAGAGCACCGGTGAAGTGAAGCAAACCGATATCTTCATGGGCGATTTCCCAATCATGACCGAGACCGGTACCTTCGTTATCAACGGCGCAGAGCGTGTCATCGTTTCCCAGATCATCCGTTCTCCCGGTATGTACTATGCCGATGACATTGACAAGGCGGGAAAAGAGATATACAGCACGACGGTGATTCCTTACCGTGGCGCATGGCTGGAGTACGAGATCGACGCCAACGGCGTGATGTACGTGCGGATCGACAAGACCCGTAAGCTCCCGCTTACCATGTTTATCCGTGCCCTCGGCGTGGAGACGAGAGATCAGATCTACGATATGTTTGGCGAGGAAGAGGCACTGACCCTGACCTTTGACAAAGACGAGAGTGAAACGCTGGCAATGGGTGTGAACTCCACGCCCGGTATTGAGGCGCTCAAAGAAATCTATAAGAAGCTTCGTCCCGGCGAACCGCCTCTGGTGGAGCCGGCGCAGGCACTTATCCGCAACTATTTCTTTGACCCCAAGCGTTACGACATCGCACAGGTCGGACGTTATAAATTTGATAAAAAGATGGCGATCCACAACCGGATTGCCGGACGTAAACTGGCGGAAGCCGTCGTCAGCCCGATCACCGGAGAGGTTCTTTTCGAGGCGGGAGAGGTGCTGAACGAGGAACAGGCGCTTGCCGTCGAAAATGCCGCCGTCAACCTGGTGAAGATCGAGCTGGACAACGGCAAGGTCCTCAAGGTGTTCTCCAACGGAACCATCCGTCCGGAATGTCTGCTCGGCTACGATCTGAAGGATTGCGGCGTGAACGAGAAGGCAAGGACCGAGGTGCTCCTTGAAATCATGAAGGAATGTGGCGACGACGAAGAAGCCGTCAAGGCAATGGCGAAAGAGCGGATTGCCGATCTTTGCCCCAAGTGCCTGACCAAGGACGACGTATTTGCTTCTATCAACTATCTGCTGAACCTGACCCACGGCGTCGGTAAGACGGACGATATCGACCACCTCGGCAACCGTCGTATCCGCTCGGTCGGCGAACAGCTTCAAAACCAGCTCCGCATCGGCTTTACCCGTATGGATAAGATCATCAAGGAGCGTATGACCATTCAGGACAACGAGAGACTGACCCCCGGCGCTCTGATCAACATCAAGCCGGTCACCACGGTCATCCGGGAATTCTTCGGATCCTCTCAGCTCTCGCAGTTCATGGATCAGAACAACCCGCTGGCAGAGCTGACGCACAAGCGCCGTCTGTCCGCACTCGGTCCCGGCGGTCTTTCCCGTGAGCGCGCGTCCTTCGACGTGCGTGACGTACATTACACGCACTACGGACGGATGTGCCCCATCGAGACGCCTGAAGGTCCGAACATCGGTCTGATCTCCTACCTTACCACCTATGCCCGTATCAACGATTACGGCTTTATTGAAGCGCCTTTCCGCAAGGTGGATAAGGAAACCGGCACGGTTACCGACGAAGTGGAATACATGACGGCTGACCGTGAGGACAACTTTGTGATCGTGCCCGCCAACGAGCCGCTGGACGAAAACAATCATTTCGTGCACGAGCGTGTGACGGCAAGAGAACGTGGCGAATTCATCGAGAGAGACGCTCATGAAGTGGATTACATGGACGTTTCGCCGAAAATGGTCGTATCGGTTGCCACCGCTATGATCCCGTTTCTTGAAAACGACGATAACTCCCGTGCTCTGATGGGATCCAACATGCAGAAGCAGGCAGTGCCGCTGATGACCACCGACAACCCGATCGTGGGCACCGGTATGGAGTACAAGGCGGCGGTGGATTCCGGCGTCGTGGTGGTTGCCAAGAATGCCGGTATCGTGGATCATGTGGAAGCCGACAAGATCGTGATCGCCTGCGAAGACGGTCACAAGGACGTATACGATCTGATTAAATTCAAAAAGACCAACCAGGGAACCTGTTTCAATCAGCGCCCGATCGTAAGCCACGGCGAAGAGGTCGAGGCAGGGCAGGTCATTGCCGACGGTCCCGCTACTTCCAACGGCGAAATTTCGCTGGGCAAGAATGCGCTGATCGGCTTTATGACCTGGGAAGGTTATAACTACGAGGACGCCGTTCTGCTGAACGAGCGGCTGGTGCGTGACGACGTTTACACCTCTCTGCACATTGAGGAATACACGCACGAAGCAAGAGATACCAAGCTCGGACCGGAAGAAATCACCCGTGAAATCCCCAACGTGGGAGAGGATGCTCTGAAGGATCTGAACGCTGAAGGTATCGTCAAGAAGGGAACCGAGGTCAGAGCGGGCGATATTCTGGTGGGTAAGATTACCCCCAAGGGTGAGACCGAGCTGACGGCGGAGGAGCGGTTGCTCCGTGCGATCTTCGGCGAAAAGGCAAGAGAAGTGAGAGATACCTCTCTCCGCCTGCCGCACGGCGAGTCGGGAATCGTAGTGGACGTCAAGGTGTTCTCGCATGAGCACAACGACGATCTCCCCGCCGGCGTAAATAAAGTAGTCCGTGTGTATATCGCTCAGAAGAGAAAGATCTCTGTGGGCGACAAGATGGCAGGACGTCACGGAAATAAGGGTGTCGTATCCCGGATCCTGCCGCCGGAGGATATGCCGTTCCTGCCGGACGGAACGCCTCTGGATATCGTGCTGAACCCGCTGGGCGTGCCTTCCCGTATGAACATCGGACAGGTGCTTGAGGTTCACCTCGGCATTGCGGCACGCAAGCTTGGCTGGAAGATCATGACCCCTGTCTTTGACGGCGCCAACGAGCGGGACATCGTGGAATGTCTGCGCATGGCAGGTTTCTGCCGTGACATCCGCCCCGGCGAAAACGTGGACGGCAAGCCGCTCTTCATTGAGACCGTGGACGAGGAGGGCAAAAAGGACCTGGTACGCATCACCGACGAACAGCGCTCGGATCCCGAGGAGATGAAGCGCCTGTTTGCCGAGGAGACCGTCAAGGTCATCGACGGTAAGACCACGCTTTACGACGGTCGTACCGGCGAGCCTTTCGATAACCCCGTAACCGTGGGTATCATGTATTACCTCAAGCTCCACCATCTGGTAGACGATAAGATCCATGCACGGTCCAACGGTCCGTACTCTCTGGTAACGCAGCAGCCTCTCGGCGGTAAAGCGCAGTTCGGCGGTCAGCGTTTCGGAGAAATGGAGGTGTGGGCACTGGAGGCTTACGGTGCGGCTTACACGCTTCAGGAAATCCTGACGGTGAAGTCGGACGATATCAACGGACGCCGCCGTGCTTACGAGGCGATCATCAAGGGACAGAACATTCCTACCCCGGGTGTTCCGGAATCCTTCAAGGTGCTGGTCAAGGAGCTTCAGTCGCTGGCGCTCAACGTTCGTGTGCTGGATAAGAACGGCGAGGAGATTCAGCTCTCCACGCTGTGCAACGAGGACGATGTTCCTCCGTACTCCAACAAGGCGGACGAGGCGTTCATTGACGACGTGGTGGATAATTCCGTGGCGACCGACGACATCGACGATTCTTTCCTGATCGAAGACGGAGACGAGGACGACGGACTGGATTCCGACGACGATTTCAGCTCGCTTCTCGGTGACGCCCTTGGCGATGACGACGATGATAATATGTAAAATGAAGGAGAATGGCTGTGGAGCACAATGAATTTGATTCTATAAAAATAGGTCTGGCATCTCCGGATATGATCAGAGAGTGGTCTTACGGCGAGGTTACCAAGCCCGAGACCATCAACTACAGAACCCTGAAGGCGGAAATCGGCGGTCTTTTCTGCGAAAGGATCTTCGGTCCGACCAAGGACGGCGCTTGTATGTGCGGAAAGTACAAGAATTCCCACAACAAGGAGCCTCACAAGTGCGAAAAGTGCGGCGTGGACGTTACCACCAAAAAGGTGCGCCGGGAACGTATGGGTCACATCGAGCTGGCGGCTCCCGTATCGCACATCTGGTATTTCAAGGCGATCCCGTCCCGTATGGCTCTGGTGCTGGATATTTCTCCGAAGTATCTGGAGCAGGTGCTGTATTTCGCCGATAACATCGTGCTGGATCCCGGTTCCACTCCGCTGGAAAAGGGAACCGTCCTCAACGAAAAGCAGTATCAGGAGTACCTGGAGTTGTACGGCAAGGATTTCCGTGTGGGAATGGGCGCCGAGGCAATCAAGGAACTGCTTGCCGCTATCGACGTGGAGGAGCTTTCCGAACAGCTCAAGCGGGAGCTGGAGAACGCATCGGGTCAGAAAAAGACCCGCCTGATCAAGCGGCTTGAAGTGGTGGAAGCATTCCGGAAGTCGGGCAACCGCCTGGAATGGATGATCCTTGACGTGGTTCCGGTCATTCCTCCGGACATCCGTCCTATGGTACAGCTGGACGGCGGACGTTTTGCGTCCTCCGACCTCAACGAACTTTACCGCCGGGTCATCAGCCGCAATACCCGTCTGAAAAAGATCATCGAGATCCATGCCCCCGAGATCGTTATCCGCAACGAAAAGCGGATGCTGCAGGAGGCAGTGGACTCGCTCATTGACAACGGAAGAAGAGGAAAGCCGGTGACCGGACCCTCTAACCGTCCTCTCAAATCGCTTTCCGAAATGCTGCGTGGTAAGCAGGGACGTTTCCGTCAGAACCTGCTTGGTAAGCGTGTGGACTACTCCGGACGTTCGGTTATCGTGGTAGGACCCTCGCTGAAGATCTATCAGTGCGGACTTCCCAAGGAAATGGCACTGGAGCTGTTCAAGCCCTTTGTGGTCAAGCGTCTTGAGGAAATGCAGAGAGTGCCCGGCGTAAAGGACGCTCTCAAGAAGATTGAAAAGGCATACGAGAATCCCTGCGTTTGGGATGCTTTGGAAAACGTCATCAAGGAGCACCCCGTGCTTTTGAACCGTGCGCCTACGCTTCACCGTCTGTCCATTCAGGCGTTTGAGCCGGTGCTGGTAGAGGGACGTGCTATCAAGCTTCACCCGCTGGTTTGTACCGCATTCAACGCCGACTTCGACGGCGACCAGATGCCGGTTCACGTTCCGCTGTCCGCCGAAGCGCAGGCAGAGGCAAGATTTTTGATGCTTTCCGCCAACAACCTGCTCAAGCCTATGGACGGTCGTGCCGTTGCCGTTCCGTCTCAGGATATGATCCTCGGTTCCTACTATCTGACCATGGATAAGGCAGGCGAGCCGGGCGAGGGCAGAGCGTTCCGTGACTTCAACGAAGCCATGATGGCGTACACCAACGGTGTGCTCGGTCTGCACGCACCCATCCGGATCCGTGTGACCAAGGACATCAACGGGGAGAAAAAGACCCGTGTCATCAACGCTACTCTCGGACGCCTGATCTTCAACGCACCGCTTCCGCAGGATCTGGGCTTTGTGGAGCGCAACACCGAGGAGAATCTGTTCGAGCTTGAGATCCAGAAGGTGGTCAAGAAAAAGGAACTCGGTCAGATCATCGACCGTTGTATCAAGAAGCACGGCTTTGCCGTCTGCGCCGAGATGCTGGATAACATCAAGGAAATGGGTTACAAGTACTCCACCAAGGCGTCCTTCTCTATTTCGGTGTACGATATGACCATCCCGAAGGAGAAAAAGGAATATATCAGCGCCGCTCAGAAGAAAGTGGATACCATCAACGGAAACTATCAGGACGGTCTGCTTACCAACGAGGAGCGTTACAGCAACGTCATCAAGGTATGGGAAAAGACTACCGACGAAGTGACTGCCGCCCTTCAGAAAGGCTTTGACAACTACAACCCGATCAAGATCATGTCCGACTCGGGTGCCCGTGGTTCTATTGCGCAGATGAGACAGCTTGCCGGTATGCGTGGACTGATGTTCGCTACCAACGGTAAGACCATCGAGCTTCCGATCAAATCGAACTTCCGTGAAGGTCTGAACATTCTGGAATACTTCATGGGAGCAAAGGGTTCCCGTAAGTCGCTGTCGGATACGGCACTCCGTACCGCAGACTCCGGATACCTGACCCGCCGTCTGGTGGACGTTTCTCAGGACGTGATCGTCCGGGAAGAGAAGTGCGACACCACCAAGGGCGCATGGGTAGAGGAGATCATCGACGAGAAGAACAATCAGGTTTTGGAGCCTCTGTCCGACCGTATCGTAGGACGTTATACCATTGGCAGTATCGTAGACCCGAGAACCGGCGAGGTGATCGTGGGAGACGATGAAATGATCACCGACGAGCAGGCAGCCGCCATTGTAGCGGCAGGCATCCGCCGTGTATATATCCGTACCGTTATCCAGTGCCATGCAAGACATGGTATCTGCGCACACTGCTACGGTGCCGACCTTGCGTCCGGCAACCGGGTGAAGGTGGGCGAAGCGGTCGGTATCATTGCGGCACAGTCCATCGGTGAACCCGGTACCCAGCTTACGATGCGTACCTTCCACTCCGGCGGTGTTGCCGGATCGGATATCACGCAGGGTCTTCCCAGAGTTGAAGAGCTGTTTGAAGCCCGTACTCCGAAAAAGACCGCTGTGCTGGCTGAGGTAGACGGAACGGTTGAGATCATCGAGCCGGGCGATACGCCCAACACCTACGTGGTGGATATCATGAGCGACGACGGAGAGCTGACCCGTCATCAGATTCCGTTCGGAAAGCGTCTGATTGTCAACCGTGGCGACGAAATTCACAAGGGTGACGCCATGACCGACGGTAACAAGGCGCCCGGGGATATCATGCGGATATTCGACGATCCCAACGACCCGAACAGCCGGGAATATCTGGATAAGGTGTATGAGTATATCATCAAGGAAATCCAGAAAGTGTACCGTTCTCAGTCCTGTAACGTAAACGATAAGCATATCGAGATCATTGCCCGTCAGATGACCCGTAAGATCCGGATCTCGGACAACGGAGATACCGATCTGCTGGTAGACGCTCTGGTGGATATGACCGAGTTTGAGGAAGAGAACAACAAGATCCGTGAGCGTGCGGAAGCAGGCGAGGACGTGAAGCCCGCCGAGGGTAAGCCGGTACTGCTTGGTATTACCAAGGCATCCCTGCAGACCGAATCCTTCCTGTCTGCGGCATCCTTCCAGGAAACCACCAAGGTCCTTACCGAGGCGGCGATCCGTGGCAAGGTGGACCACCTGCTCGGACTGAAAGAGAACGTCATTATCGGTAAGCTGATTCCTGCCGGAACCGGTATGGATTGCTACCGTAACATCGACGTTGTCAAGGTCGAGGACGAACAGGAAAATACGGTTGGCTGATAACCGCTGGCTCCTTATCCGGCATTTTTTGCCGGATAAGGAGCCTTTTGCTTTTCTTGTACAGAATACGGATATCAGTAATTTGTACGAAACGCACAACCTGGGAAAGTCGTGCCTCGCCTTTACGCTTTGTTCTATAAAAATTCAGAAAAATTTCAAAAAGCTATTGCTTTTTTATTAAATTTGGTATATAATGATTTTTGTCAGAATATGTCTGATAACAGTTTTGTTATAAATCTTTTTGGAGGAGTTTTACTGTATGAAAAAACTGATCCCCGCAAAGACCCTGACATTGATCCAGAACCTGATCTGTCTTGTCATGATGATCGTGATCACGATCTTCAGCTGCATGAATCTGTTCGTGGTTCCGGTCAATATGAACGAAGACGTGCGGAACACAATGGAAGAGACGATGGCGAAGCTTTCCGACGATGGAACGGTGGAAATTCCGGAGACGATTGAGATCGGACTTCCCATGGTTATTAAAAGCGTAGCTTCTACCGGCGAAGCCGTAAAAGCTATGATGGATGCCGCCAAGTCCATCAAGGACACGACGGATAAGGCAAAGGACTTTTCCTCTTCTATGGAAAATGCCGACACCGATTATCAGTCTCCCGAGGACGCTCAGAAGAGCGCCGACGAGATGCAGAAGCAGGCGGATGACCTGAGCAAGGGCGCAGAGGATGCGGAAGCCGCCGCAAAGAATGCGTTTTCCAAGCTTACCGGCGCATTGATGAATATGATTCTGCTGATCTTCATGATTATCGGCGGATTCAAGAGCGGCGTGATCGTAGGCATTCTTTATGTGGGACTGCTTTTCACCATTTCGGTTCTGCCGTTCTACTGTATCGTCCGCACCATTATGGTCATGGTGAAGTTCTTCACCAATCTTAAAGATCCCGACGAGGGATACCACAAGATCTCCAAGACCTTTGGCAAGACGGTATGTATGTTCCCGATTTTCCTGTTCTACCTGCTGATTATCCCCGGCTTTAAGTTTACCGGCACTACGACGGGTATCTTTGTATGCCTTGCGATCGTTCTGGTGCTGAATACATTGATTCCCCGCATGAAGGACTTTTCCAAGGCGGAGAACCGTTATCTCAATGCGGTGCAGATCATTTCGATCGTGTCGATCGGCGCATTCCTGCTGTTTTTCTTCAACATTGCGAAAGCAGGTCTGTTTGACGCTATGTTCGACCGTCTGGGCGTGATCGTGGGTCAGTCGAAGGATTTCCCGATCCTGGAAGTGGCAGTTGTGACGGCGATCTGCGTCCTGCTTTTCCTGACCTGCAAGTATCTGGGTCGTGTGGCGTGCCGCCTTGCCTGCATGGTAAAGGTGACGAGCAACGGCAAGGTCAAGGATTCCTGCATCAGCCGTGTGGTTATGGCGCTGATCGTGATTGCAGGCGTTTTTTACCTGACGATATCTGACTTTGCTCTGAAGCTGACCTCTGCCGGTTCGACTGCTTTCTATATGGCAGTTGTCGGCGCTGCGCTGATGCTGGGTTGCGAGATCGCCCTGCAGACTGTGAAAAAGAAGCTTTCCGCTACGGTTACCCCCGAGCAGATGAAAGCGGTTATGGTAGGTTGCCCCTCCGGCATTGCCGATACCGAAGCTGCTCCCGCAGCAGAGGAAGCACCTGCCGCTGAGAAAGCTCATGCAGAAGAAGCTCCCGCAGAGGAAGAAACGCTTGACGGCGAGATCCCCGCAGAGGAGAGAGTGGTTGCCGAATCGGTGACCGAGGAAGCCTCCGCAGAGGAGGACCCTGCCGTTGAGGAATCCGAAGAAAAAGCGGAAGCAGAGGAGACCACGGCTGAAGAAGCTGTTGAGGAAGCCGTAGAGAATACCGCAACCGAAATGACCGAGACCGAAGAGATCGAAAAGATCGAAGCGGAAGCGGAAACCGAGGCAAAGGCAGAGGAAGAGACCGAAGCCGACGCCGCAAAGGAAGAAGCTCCTGCCGAAGAAACGGTTCCCGAAGCTACGGAAGCGGAAGAAGCTCCCGCTGAGGAATCCGAACCCCTTGAAAAATAAGACGGCTTTTTAAAAGCTCACCTCATGAAGCTCCACACGGAGCTTCATGAGGTGTTTTTTTGTTTCGGATCCCGTCATAAATGCCGGATTTTTGATATTTTAACATAAAAGGCGCCGGAAAGTGTCGAAAAATCGTCGTTATTCCGGCGTTGATTTCCGTTTTATATGTTGAATCTTTAGAAGGATTGTGTTATAATAATTAAAATATCACGCTGTCCCATTGAAATTATAGAATAATTTGCGAGGTATCCGATGTCAGATTTTAAAATTGAGACCAAATGTATTCAGTCCGGTTATAAACCGGAAAACGGGGAACCCCGGGTTCTTCCGATCTACCAGAGTACGACCTATAAGTATGACAGCTCCGATCATCTGGGGAATTTATTTGACCTGAAGGTGCCGGGGCATATGTATACCCGCATCTCCAACCCGACGGTGGACGCCGTGGAGAAAAAGATCGCCGACCTTGAATGTGGGTCCGGCGCCGTGCTTTGTTCTTCCGGGCAGACCGCTAACCTCCTTGCCATTCTCAACATTACCTCTGCCGGGCAGAACATCGTCAGTATGTCCTCCATTTACGGCGGAACCATCAACCTGTTTGCCGTCACCCTGAAAAAGCTGGGCATTGAGGTGCGCTTTGTCACCCCTGAAATGACCGACGAAGAGGTTGCCGCTCATATCGACGAAAACACCCGCCTGTTCTTCGGGGAGACGATTGCCAACCCCGCACTGGTGGTGTTTGATATCGAGCGTTACGCAAAGCTTGCCCATGCGCACGGCATCCCGCTTGTGGTGGACAATACCTTTGCCACTCCCGTTCTTTGCCGCCCGTTTGAATTCGGTGCGGATATCGTGGTGCACTCCACCACCAAATACATGGACGGTCATGCGCAGGTCGTGGGCGGCGCCGTTGTAGACGGCGGGCGCTTTGACTGGACGGCAGGCGGGCGTTATCCCGAGCTGACCGAGCCGGATGAATCCTATCACGGCGTGCGTTACGTGGAGAATTTCGGATTGGAAAATGCCTACTATACCAAGCTCCGTGTCCAGTTGATCCGGGATTTCGGTACCCCCATGGCGCCGATCTGCGCTTATCTGCTGAACCTCGGTCTGGAGACACTTCCTCTGCGGATGGAGCGGCACTGCTCCAATGCGCTGAAGGTGGCGCAGTACCTGAAAAACAGTGACAAGGTGACCTTTGTCAATTACCCGATGCTGGAGGGCGACTCTCAGCACGATCTTGCCGTGAAATACCTGTCCGGCGGTGCCTGCGGTGTAATTTCCTTCGGCGTAAAGGGCGGACGGCAGGCGGCTGTACGTTTTATGGACAGTCTGAAGCTTGCGGCGATCGTGGTTCACGTTGCCGACGCCCGGACCTCCGTTCTGCATCCTGCCAGCACCACGCACCGTCAGCTTACCGATGAGCAGCTGGTGGACGCCGGCATCACGCCGGATCTGGTGCGCCTGTCGGTGGGTATTGAAAACATCGACGATATTCTGGCGGATATCGCTCAGGCATTGGAGAAGTCCCAGCAATAAAATTTACCCAAGGGAGGCGTTTTTATGCCGATTAAAATACCCAATCTTCTGCCGGCAACGCAGGTGTTGCAGAAGGAAAATATCTTTGTGATGACCGAGACCCGTGCAATGACGCAGGACATCCGCCCGCTGCAGATCCTCGTGCTGAATCTGATGCCCACGAAGA
>ENA-ORMN01002674-ORMN01002674.1-human-gut-metagenome-genome-assembly--contig:-NODE-2674-length-15054-cov-7.853990_pt1 | contig 15054 bp, 14 predicted proteins | sample MGYA00242102_ERZ508993 | MGnify/ENA primary metagenome ERZ508993 (study PRJEB26280, sample SAMEA2338770) | human gut metagenome | biome: human gut; feature: human-associated habitat; material: faeces... | reverse complement strand
GCCGAAAAATCTGACTACGCATCTTACGCACAAGCTTTATTCAGTGTTTCCTTAAAAACGACATCTTCTTACTATTCTACATATAGAAAAAACGCTGTTCCACGTGCAGGAACAGCGTTTTTTCGTAAGGCAATGATGTTTTATTGAGAGTTTATCGCAAGACAAAAAGCAGGAGCAGCCGTATTCCAGCTGCTCCTGCTTTTCTTTATGGAGAGGTTTCGTTATTTTGAGGATTTCTGTTTGTGTTTTTGTGTGTCGCCGTGGCAGCTGCACGCATTCGGACAGCCGCCGCAGGTACCGCCGCAGGAATGTTTTCCCTTTTTGCGGTCACTCCGCATGGACAGGACGATTGCAGCAATGATCGCTACAACAATGATTCCGACAATGACACTTCCCATAGAAATGCCTCCTTTTGAAACGTCAGGTCAATTTTGTTTATGCCTTTACCTTTACGCCCAGCTTGTTGCTTTCCTTGTACGGACGAACCAGCAGGTAGATCATTGCAACGATCAGTGCGAATGCAGCGATCAGGCTGATGATGTTTACAACACCGTTGCCGGCAGTCATCAGCTGACCGGTGAACAGGTTGCCCAGCTGGTTGACGATCAGGGCAATGACATATGCAAAGCCGCATTCGTAACCAATTGCGAACCAGAACCACTTGGTGTTGTTCATCTCACGCTTGATCGCACCCATTGCAGCGAAGCACGGTGCACACAGCAGGTTGAAGATCAGGAAGGACATACCAGCTACGCCGGTGAATGCAGCTGCCAGATTTGCATAGGTGCCGTCGCCGCCGCCGTACAGGATACCCATAGTTGCAACGATGTTTTCCTTTGCGACCAGACCGGTTACAGCAGCAACCGTTGCCTGCCAGTTACCCCAGCCCAGCGGAGCGAAGATCCAGCAGATGCCCTTACCGATGTAAGCCAGAATGCTGTGGCTCATCTGGTCTTCACTCAGCATCTGGAATGCACCGTCAACCCAGCCGAAGTAAGAAGTGAACCAGACGAAGATGGTGGACAGTGTGATGATGGTACCAGCCTTCTTAATGAAGGACCAGCCGCGTTCCCACATGGAGCGGAGCACGTTGCCGACAGTCGGCATGTGGTATGCCGGCAGTTCCATAACGAACGGTGCCGGATCGCCGGCGAACATCTTTGTCTTTTTCAGAATGATACCGGAAACAACGATCGCTGCCATACCCAGGAAGTAAGCACCGGTTGCGATCCATGCAGAACCGCCGAAGATTGCACCGGCGATCATTGCGATAAACGGCTGTTTTGCACCGCAGGGGATAAAGGTGGTTGTCATAACAGTCATACGGCGGTCACGTTCGTTTTCAATGGTTCTCGAAGCCATGATACCCGGAATGCCGCAGCCTGTGCCGACCAGAATCGGGATAAAGGACTTACCGGACAGACCAAACTTCCGGAAGATACGGTCCATAACGAATGCAATACGAGCCATGTAACCGCAGGCTTCCAGAATTGCCAGCAGAATGAACAGTACCAGCATCTGCGGTACGAAGCCCAGAACTGCACCAACACCGGCAACGATACCGTCCAGAATCAGACCCTTCAGCCAGTCCACGCAGTTGACAGCGTCCAGTCCCTTTTCGATCAGTACCGGAATACCCGGAACCCATACGCCATAATCTGCCGGATCCGGTTCACCCTTTGCGAATTCGTCTGCTGCAGTGGTCAGGTCGTCCATGGAAGCGGTTTCGGTGGTAACTTCCAGTGTTTCTTCATCTTCTACATCATAGGAGAAGTCTGCGTTGTAATCCTTTTCATAGTTCAGGATCATGTCCTTTGCAGCTTCGCCGTCAAAGGTGTCTGCTTCTGCGTCAATGTAGCTTTCCAGTTCTTCTGTATCAACGCCCTGTTCGCCCAGATAAGCCACATAGCCGTCAATGATCGCATTGGTGTCGCCGTATTCATCAGCGGCATCGTTGTAGGAGCTGGTGCCGATGCCCAGCAGGTGCCAGCCGTCGCCAAACAGTCCGTCGTTTGCCCAGTCTGTTGCAGCGGAACCTACGGTAACCATGGAAATATAGTATACCAGGAACATGATGACTGCGAAGATCGGCAGGCCCAGCCAACGGTTGGTGACGATCTTATCGATCTTGTCAGAAGTGGTCATGCCGGTTCTCTTTTTCTTCAGGCAGTCCTTGATGATCGAAGCAATGTACAGATACCGTTCGTTTGTGATGATGCTTTCTGCATCGTCGTCCATTTCCTTTTCTGCGGCTTCGATGTCCTGTTCAATGTGCTTTTTGGTAGCTTCCGGAATGTTCAGCTGTTCCAGAACCTTGTCGTCCCGTTCGAAGATCTTGATCGCATACCATCTCTGCTGTGCTTCCGGACGGTCATGCAGACAAGCTTCTTCAATATGTGCGATGGCATGCTCCACGCAGCCGCAGAACTTGTGCTGGGGAACCATGGGGATCTTGCTTTCCGCAGCCTGCATGGCTTCCTTTGCAGCTTCGTCAATGCCGGTGCCCTTCAGTGCGGAAATTTCCACGACCTTGCAGCCCAGTTCCTTTGCCAGCTGGTCAATGCGGATCTGGTCGCCGTTCTTCCGAACGATGTCCATCATGTTGATCGCGACAACTACCGGAATGCCCAGTTCTACCAGCTGTGTGGTCAGATACAGGTTACGTTCCAGATTGGTGCCGTCGATGATGTTCAGGATTGCATCCGGACGCTCCTGAATCAGATAATTTCGGGCAACGACTTCTTCCAGTGTGTACGGGGAAAGAGAATAGATACCCGGCAAGTCTGTGATGACAACATCTTTGTGCCCTTTCAGCTTACCCTCTTTCTTTTCCACGGTAACACCCGGCCAGTTACCAACGAACTGGTTCGAACCTGTTAATGCATTGAACAGTGTGGTCTTACCAGCGTTCGGGTTACCGGCTAATGCGATTTTAATACCCATTTCACTCCATCCTTTCGTGTTAGCGTTTACTAATTAGCGATTACTAACTTGTGACTAAAAAATAATTCCGCCGTAAAATGAAGATGTGAATCCGCCGATGCAGGACAGATTCACGGATTTTCTTCCACAGCATGCACAACGATCTGTGCGGTGCTTATTCTACTTCGATCAGTTCAGCGTCTGCTTTCCGCAGAGAGAGTTCATAGCCTCTTACAGTGATCTCTATCGGATCACCCAGAGGTGCCACCTTGCGGATATAGACCTCGACACCCTTGGTGATGCCCATATCCATGATTCTGCGTTTTACTGCACCTTCGCCGGTGAGCTTCTTGACACGGACGGTCTGTCCGATCTTGGCATCTTTTAATGTAGCCATACTCCAGTTCCTCCTCTTTATATCATAATTTTTCCCGCCATTTCTTTCGTAATGGCAATACGGGTTCCTTTTACATTCACGATAAGATTTCCGTTTCCGGAATTTACTACCGTGAGCGTTCCGCCGACAACAAAGCCGAGGTCTTCCAAGTGCTTTTTGGTTTCAGCACTTCCGCCTACTTTTTTGATGATTACTTCGTCACCGGGATTCGCAAACATCAGCGGCATCATAGCATGTTCTCCTCCTTATATCAGAACCGTTCCTGTATTTCTCAGAGCCGGCTCTGGAATTAGAAAAAGCTAACCATTTGAGAAATGATAAAGGTTAGAATCTTCTAACCCTCTTGTAAGTATACAACTTCTCATGGCATTTGTCAAGGGCAAAATGGAGATTTTCAAATTTTGTGAGATTGCACAAATGAAAAATCTGAAAGAGAAAATGCATTGGCGGTTTTTAGGCTGATCGCCTGCAAAGCCGTCAGACTGATTTTATGCATATTTTTAATTTTTTTCAAACTTTTTTCAGTTCTATCCATTTTGAAAAACTGGAGTTGTATAATCAAAGCATAAAACAAAGGCAACACCGCACAAAGCTTTATACAACGTTTTCCCAAGGAATGCATGGCATCGGAAAATTTCGAAAAGCGTGTTGGATTTTGTCGAATCTTGTCGAATGTGAGAAATTTAGATGTTGACAAGTCGAATGAAATGTTGTATAATAAAGAACAACAGTAAAATACAGGATTGCGGGGAGGTGACAGACAAATGGATATGTCACGAATTTTGATTGCCAAAACGGGAAAGACTGCATCGGAGTGGCTCCCGCTGGCGGTGCATCTGGAAGATACGGCCGGGATCATGCAATGTATGATTCGGGATATGATTCCGCCGTCTTTTCCGGAATCCTGTGCCCTCTCTCCGGAGGCGTTTGAAAAAACAGCAGTTTTTTTGGCATATGTGCACGACATTGGAAAGGCAATGCTTGTATTTCAGTATAAGATCAGCAGAAATCTTCCGGAGATGCGGAGCCGTCTGGAGCATTTTCAGCTGCAATTTCCTGAAAGCTATGAAAAGGATAAAATCAATGTGATCCCCCATGCACAGGCAGGGGAAGAAATTCTGGTCACGCTGGGGTGCCCTGAAAGTGTCGCCGCTGTTGTAGGAGCACATCATGGCATGCCGTCAGAGCACATACAGAAGAATCTGATGCAGCCGCGAAGAAATATCAAATTCTACGAGAATTACTATGGCTATGCAGAGGGGAATGTATCTCTGCTTACCGAAACCTGGAATCACATTTTACAAAGGGCGTTGCAAATTGCCCGGATCGATTCGGTGCAGGAGCTTCCGGTACTGACGAAACCGGCACAGATGCTGTTGTCCGGTCTGCTGATCATGGCGGACTGGATCGCGAGCAACACAGATTATTTCCCGCTGATTCCCACGGACGAGGACATTCCTGAAAATCCGGAAAGAATCGCTGATGCATGGGAAACGATCCAATTCCCCGAAATGTGGAAGTCTGCACGATTGGACTATTCCGATGCGGCGTTTCGCAAAAACTTTTCGTTTGCACCGCGTCTGGTGCAGACAGAGTTTCTGAACGTGATAAAGAACATAGAGTCACCGGGAATCTGTATTCTTGAGGCTCCCATGGGGTGCGGAAAGACGGAGGCTGCCCTTGCCGGAACAGAAATCCTCGCTGCGAAATGCCGGAAAAACGGTATGTTTTTCGGGCTGCCGACACAGGCAACTGCGAACGGCATTTTTCCCCGCATGATGCAGTGGGGCGAAAAGCAGTCCCAGAATTTCTACCATTCCATTCAGCTGAAACATGGCAGTTCCGCTTTGAACACCTGCTTTCAGAAAATCCAGAGAGGGATACCGGAACAGGAAACGGACAGCGGACTGATCGTGCACAGCTGGTTCTGCGATAACAAGAAAGCCTGTCTTGCCGACTTTGTCGTTGCAACGGTGGATCAGATGCTGATGATGGCATTGAAGCGAAAGCATGTGATGCTTCTGCACGTGGGCTTGTCTGAAAAAGTAGTCGTGATCGATGAAGTGCATGCATATGATGCGTACATGAACGAATATCTGGAAATGGCTCTCCAATGGCTGGGGTACTATAAAACGCCTGTGATCCTGCTGTCCGCGACGCTTCCGGCAAGCCGGAGAATGTCGCTGGTTCGTGCATACCTCGGAATCAGAGAATCCGAAAAGGCCTTTGAAAACGAAATGGGGTATCCGCTTCTGACGTGGACGGACGGAACTGAGATCCGGCAAAAAAGATTGACGTATCAGGGAGCACATACGCATGTTCAGATGCACCCATGTACAGAAGATGCTGTTCTGGCAGTGGTTCAGAATGTTGTAGAGCATGGCGGCTGCGTTGGTGTGATCGTGAATACCGTGAAACGTGCACAGACTTTTGCGGAAGAAATACGAAATCAGACTCATGCAAAAGTGCTTTTGTATCATGCACAGTTTATATTTCCCGACAGAACATTAAAAGAACAGGCTCTTTTGAAAACTGTGGGGAAAGACAGCAGTGCAGAGGTTCGTCGCGGAACCGTTGTGGTCGGGACACAGGTCTTGGAGCAGTCGCTGGACATTGACTTTGATTTGCTGATCACGGACATTTGCCCAATGGACTTACTTTTGCAGAGAATCGGCAGACTGCACCGGCATGCCTTTCGGGAACACAGACCGGAAGCTGTGAAAGCTCCGGTCTGCTATGTCATCATGGACGAACTGCATGGGGAAAATACCGCGTCTAAAAAGATATACGGCGATTTCCTGCTGCATCGAACAGAGGAAAACCTGCCTGAAAGCATTGTGCTTCCGGACGATATATCGCCCCTTGTGCAGGCAGTCTATACGTTTTCCGAGGACGATGCGATGTATCAGACATATCATAATCAACAGGAAATCCAAAAACGGCGTGCACGTTGTTTCCGGATCGGAAAACCTACGGGAAAAGATATACACCGACTGTTGTCCCGTGATATAGAAGATAAAAATGAGTGTGAAGTGGAGGCAGCTGTTCGGGACGGGATCTCTTCCATAGAAGTGCTGCTGATGCGGCGTATGAAAGACGGCAGCATTTGCTTCTTGCCCAATCAGCATGGCGGCAGGAAAACAGAGGCGTTTCCGGACGAGGCAGAGTGTCGAGAAATTGCAGAGCAGAAGCTGCGGCTGCCGACAGTGTTCAGCCAGAAGTGGAGCATCGACCGGACGATTCACGAACTGGAAAAGCAGTGTCTTCCCTATGTGGAAAATTGGCAGAATTCTCATTGGCTCAAGGGTCAGCTTGTTTTGTTTCTCGATGAGGAAATGAACGGGGAACTGATGGGATTCCAATTGCACTACAGTTTTGAAAATGGTCTGGAGTATTGGAAAGCTGCCAAATAAGGCAACACCGCACAAAGCCCGCCTGACGGCTTTGCACGCCATCTGCTTGCAAATTTCCCGTCATATTTCACAAAAATGCTCGTGAATACATCAAGTATTCACTCCGCTTTTTGTTTCATCTGACGAAAAATTTGACGACGCATCTGTCGCACAATCTTTGTGCGGTATTGCCTAAAAGCTTTAAGGAGGAGTGTTCATGAAAGAAATCGAATTCAATTTACTGGACGAACCGTGGATACGCGTGAGAGATGATTCCTGTCAGGTGCATGAAGTGTCATTGACAGACGCACTTCTTCACGCACATCAATATACCTCGCTAAGCGGTGAATTGCCAACGCAGGATATTGTCATTCTTCGTCTGATGCTTGCAGTGCTGCATACGGTTTTTTCCAGAGTCGATGCGGACGGCAATGCGGCAGAGCTGGAAGACGAAGAAGAAGCGGTTGAGAGGTGGACAGATCTTTGGGAACTTGGTCAGCTTCCGGAGGAACCGATTCGCGAATATCTGGAAAAATGGCATGAACGGTTCTGGCTGTTTCATCCGGAAAGACCTTTTGGACAGGTGGCAGGGTTGGCATGCGGCACGCAGTATGGTGCTTCCAAATTGAATGGTGAAATTTCGGAGAGCGGTAATAAGGTCCGATTGTTTTCCTCTTATTTTGGCGAAGAAAAGACAGCACTATCCTATGCACAGGCGGCAAGATGGCTGCTGTATCTGAATGCATTTGATGATACATCAGCAAAGCCGACAAAAGAGGGAAAAGAAAAATCCGGCGGAAAGCTTCCGTCACCTGGAGCAGGCTGGCTTGGCAAACTCGGGATTGTTTTTACCCGCGGTAAAAATTTGTTTGAAACGCTGCTGCTGAATCTCGTTATGGTAAACGGCGATCAAGTGGAAAATAAGGAAAAGCCGCTGTGGGAATCCGATACTGTACGCCGAGAGGAACGAACGGAGATCCCGTTTCCGGATAATCTTGCAGAACTTTATACACTACAGTCAAGACGTGTTTTCTTGGAACGTGAAAATGATACAGTGATCCGTTATTACCTGATTGGCGGAGATTTTTTCCAGAAGGAAAATGCATTCATGGAGCCTATGACTGTATGGAGAACACCGAAAAAAGAAAAGGATTCCTACGTGCCGAGAAGACACGATGCCAACAAGCAAATGTGGCGTGATTTTGCTTTGCTGTATGATTATAAAGAGGGAAATCATGTTGCAGGTGTAATTCAGTGGGTTCAGCGGATTGCGGAAGAAATTGACATGCAAATGGTGCAAACAACAATTGTATCCGTTCAATATGGAGATAAGGATTTCTTTGTGCAAAATGTATTCTGGGATTCTCTTATGGTAAACAAGCAGTTGCTGATAGACATTGGTGCAAACTGGCGGGAAAAAATCAAAGTAGAGATCAACAGATGCGAACAGCTTGCAGATGCCATTCGCAAATTAGCCGGTAACTTATATCTCGCATCAGGCGGAACCAAGGGCGATGCCAAGAGCTGGGATAAGACTTTTCTGAAATCCAGAGAATCTGCCAGTGCACAGCTGTACTTCCGTCTGGACATGCCGTTCCGTCGCTGGCTGGCTGGGATCACTCCGGAAGAAGTGGACTCTGCTGATTATGAAACAGAGGAAAGGGTATTTTCTGCATGGCAGAAAACTGCAAAGACAATCGCATACAGCTGTGCGGAAGAACTGGCAATGCATGCAGGAGATGCTGCTATGGTAGGACATGAGATAAAAAATGAGAAAAGCGGAGACAGTGTTCGATATTCTGCCCCGAAAGCAATTCATCAATTCCGCATACAGGTGGCAGAAATCTATAAAAAGATCTAGTGAAAGGAGATGAAATCATGTCAAAGATCGACGATGTCAGAAATTATACCTATCGGCAAATTCAGTTTTTGATCCGGCAAAAGGAAACCAGTGTCGGAAAAGCGATGCTTGCCAATCTGCGTAGAGGCATTGGAAAAACACCGGGAGAGCTTCCGGAATTGTGGGGAGCATTTCTGAATGAAATGCCGTCAGAACTTTACGGAAATTCCGGTATGCCGAGCGAAGGCGAGTGGGCTGTCTATATTGCATTGACTTTGTTTGCCCTGCATCAGCAGGGGAATGCTGAACCGGTGCACTGTGAGAAAGTATCCCTCGGCACGGCTGCTGCCAGGTTGATGAATGAAAAAACAGAAGAAGAACGAGGACGAATTCTGCGAAGATTTGGTCCGGTTGTTACGGCAAAGAGCATGCAGGAACTGTCACACCATTTAAGAGGATTGATCCAGCTCTGCAAAGCAAAAGGCGTGCGGCTGGATTATGTACAGCTTGCAGGAGATATTTACCGTTTTCAGTTTCTGGAGAGCCGGAAAGAAGTACAGCTTTCGTGGGGACAAGACTTTTATTATGTTGAAAAAGGAGAAAAACAATGAGTATTTATGTTGATTTTCATGTGTTGCAGACCGTTCCGCCCAGCTGTGTCAATCGTGATGACACAGGAAGCCCCAAGACCGCTGTCTACGGCGGTTCCGTCAGAGCGAGAGTTTCGTCACAGGCGTGGAAGCATGCCATGAGAAAGGAATTCCGGGGCATGTTTGCGGAAGATGATCTGGGAAACCGCACGAAAAATGTTGTGCAGCTGGTTGCACAGGAAATGCAGTCTATAGATGCTTCTCTCGATGAAAAGAAGTGCCTGAAGAAAGCATCAGATGCATTGAAGGCAGCAGGAATCAGCCTGAAAGCGAAAAAAGAGGAAATCGAAAAGGCAGATGCGTTGTTTTTTATGAGCAACCGACAGGCAAAGGAAATTGCCCGACTTGCATGCGGGGACACAGCAGACAAAAGTGATTTCAAAAAGGCTTTGAAGGAATATCCGTCTGTAGACATTGCCCTGTTTGGACGAATGGCTGCGAGCGACCCGACATTGAATTACGATGCCGCTTCTCAGGTTGCCCATGCGATCTCCACGCATGCTGTCCAGAACGAGTACGATTATTTTACTGCGGTAGATGATATTTCAGAGGACGACAATGCCGGAGCAGGCCACCTCGGAACCGTAGAATTCAACTCGTCCACGTTGTATCGCTATGCTAATGTGAATGTGTCTGAACTGCGGAAGACACTGGACGATGCCGCTGATGTGGCTGTGGTCGTGCGTAAATTTGCAGAAGCATTTATCCGTTCTATGCCGACCGGTAAGGAAAATACCTTCGCAAACCGCACATTTCCGGACGCTGTTTATGTGACGATCCGAATGGATCAGCCTGTCAACCTGTGCGGTGCATTTGAAAAGCCTGTTCGTGCATCGGAAGACGGTTATGCTACAGAATCGGAAAAGCGGCTGGCAGCGTATGCAAAGAAAATATACAGCCGGTATGCGGCAGAGCCGAAGGCAGCTTTTTGCATTGGCGATGCACTTTCGGATATTGCACAGCAGCTGTCTTTGCCGGAACTTCTGGACACACTGGAATCCAATTTGCGGGAACAAGTCAGTGAGGCATAACAAAAATGGCAGTATTATTGTTGCGGTTGGCTGCCCCGTTACAGGCGTGGGGCAGTAACTCGAAATTTATCATTCGGAACACAGAACGGGAGCCGACGAAAAGCGGTGTGGTCGGAATGCTTGCTGCCGCACTGGGCATACAGAGAAATGATGATCCGAAAAAGCTGGAGCCGCTTACAGCACTGCGTTTTGGCGTTCGTGCGGAAAAAGAGGGCAGGCTTTTGAAAGACTTTCACATGGTGCATTATCCAAAAGCAACACCAGATGTTACAGAACGGCACTATCTTTCTGATGCAGTTTTTCTGGTAGCACTGGAATCGGAGGACACTGCCTTTTTGCAGAAAATTGCAGAGGCATTGCAGCATCCGGTCTATCCGTTGTATCTCGGCAGAAAATCGTGCCCGCCGACACTTCCGATCGTATGGGGTGTACGGGAAAAAAGTCTGGAAGCAGTTCTGAAAGAAGAACCGCCTCTTTGCAACGAGAAAGCCGGCACATTCCGCATCGCCTATGAAGTGCCGTTTGGCGGTATTCCGGTGCAGGACGTTCCGCAGTCGTTTTCTCAGCTGCACAGACAGCATGGCTGGCGTATGAAGTGCGAAGAGATCATCACCGGCAAAGAACATGACCCGTTTTCGGAATTGTGAGGTGTCGTATGTATCTGACAAGAATTCAATTAGATCTGACAAAGACGAAAACCATGCAGGCGTTGGTGGCACCAAAATTGTTTCACGGTGCCATTGAATGTGCAGAGCCGGAGGGAAGAACGCGGAAACTCTGGAGATTGGATACCCTCAATGGAAATCAGTATCTTCTGATTTTGACGGAATCTCCGCTGGACTTTTCGGAAGTTGTAAGGCAATTTGGCACAGGGACATGTGCAGAAACCAAAAAATATGATGTTCTGCTTGACAGGATCACAAACGGAAGCAAGTGGCAGTTCCGGCTGAAAGCCAATCCGGTTGTTTATAAGAAGATCGCACAGTCCAAAAGAGGAAAACCAGTTGCACATATTACTACTGCGTATCAGGAAGAATGGCTGGAAAAACAGGCGGCGAAACATGGCTTTGCACTGGAAGAAGACCAGTGGCTTGTAACAGAATCTAAATGGTATCGTTTCCGAAAAGGGGACAGCAGGCAGTATGTGCGGATACTGGCAGTTACATATGAAGGCGTTCTGACTGTGACAGATGCCGAATGCTTTCAGTTGTCCCTTATGCAGGGAATCGGCAGAGGAAAGGCATATGGACTTGGAATGCTGACCGTGGCAGGGGAGCACTGATGGCAGAACAAAACGGTATGGAAAAGCCGGATTTGCAAGCACTTCCGACGATCAACGACCGTATGACGTTTCTCTATCTGGAACACTGCAAGATCCATCGGGAAGACGGTGCGATCACAGCACGTGATCTGGAAGGCACGCTGTACATTCCGGCGGCAGCAATTACTGTGCTGCTGCTTGGACCGGGGACAGACATTTCTCATCGAGCCATGGAACTGATCGGTGATACGGGGATCAGTGTGATCTGGGTCGGAGAACATGGGGTGCGATATTATGCACATGGGAGAACTCTGAATTCTCACAGCACGTTGCTGGAAAAACAGGCAAAATTGGTTTCTAACACCAGAAAGCACCTTGATGTTGTCCGCAAAATGTACGAGATGCGGTTTGCAGATGCAGATGTGTCAGGCATGACATTGCAGCAGCTGCGGGGACGTGAAGGTGCACGAATGCGAAAAATCTATCGGGAGCAAGCAAAAAAATGGGACGTTTCGTGGGACGGGAGAAAGTATGATGCAGAAGACTTTTCTGCAAGCGATCCGGTGAATCAGGCTCTTTCTGCCGGAAATGTCTGCCTTTATGGGCTTGCTTCTGCGGTAATCACTGCACTGGGCTGTGCACCGAGTCTGGGATTTATCCATGTCGGGCATGAATTTTCCTTTGCCTATGACATTGCAGACTTGTATAAAGCAGAGGTCACGATTCCGCTTGCCTTTGAACTGGCAGCAGAGGAGCCGCCTGATCTTCCCAATATCATGCGTAGAAGGGTTCGGAATGTGTTTTCGGAAACCAAGCTGTTGGAGCGAATGGTGAAAGATGTCAAATATCTTTTGCAGGAATCCCAGCCGCAGGAGCAGCAGGAAGTTGTTTATTTGTGGGACAATTTGAAAGAACATGTGGAGTACGGCATTTCTTATGGTAAATATGAGGATGGAATATGATTGTACTTACGATAGCAAATTGTCCGCCGAAACTGCGTGGAGATCTTTCAAAATGGCTGCTTGAGATCAATACAGGTGTTTATGTGGGGCGTGTGAGTGCCAGAGTTCGTGAGGCACTCTGGCAAAGAGTTTGCGAGAATATCCGTGACGGACAAGCTACGATGGTGTTTACTGCGAACAATGAGCAGCATATGGATTTCTATGTGCATAACACGGCATGGGAGCCGGTCGATCTGGACGGCATAAAACTAATGAAGCATCCGCATCGTCATAACGCCGCGGAGAGTGGTTTAAAAGCAGGCTTTAGTAATGCTGCAAAACAGCGAATGGGAGCAAAGAAACGCAGAAGATCTGGTTCCCGTTCAGATGCCGACAGCGTGGAAGAATCTTTTGTAATTATCGACATAGAAACAACAGGCCTTGCAGCTGAAAAAGATGAAATTCTGGAACTTGGAGCAATACGGGTTCGGAGTGGAAAGTGTGTGGACGAATATCAGCAGCTGATACTGGTTCATAATGAAATTCCTGAAACGATCACTGCATTGACGGGAATTGAGAATGCATCTGTCAAAGCAAATGGAATCCCTATTCAAGATGCCTTAGCTGCATTTTATGATTTTATAGGAAGCAGTATGGTGTTGGGGTATTGTATTGATTTTGATAAAAAATTTCTCGAAACTGAAAGCCAAAGAAATGGCATGGATTTTCCAGAAATGGATACCTATGATGTAATGCAGGCTGCAAAAAGCAAAATAAAGGGGTTGAGAAGTTATAAACTCGAAACAATAGCAAACGTATTGGAAATTCCGGCAAAGCAGGAGCATCGTGCACTGGCAGACTGTCAGCTTTTGTATCAGGTGTATTGCAAACTAAATGAAAATGAAGCAGGCTGATGGAAAAAGTAACGCTGTTTTGGGATCTTTTTAGTCTTTTCCCCGCATAGGCGGGGGTGATCCCATTAATGATTAAAATCAACACCACACAAATACCTTTTCCCCGCATAGGCGGGGGTGATCCTTGGTTCGTGAATATGCGGCGGCGTGGCTTTAACTTTTCCCCGCATAGGCGGGGGTGATCCTCATCGTCTTGTTATCACTGTGCACTCAAAAAACTTTTCCCCGCATAGGCGGGGGTGATCCTGCAGAATGTTCTTCATACCAGTGAACTACAGCCTTTTCCCCGCATAGGCGGGGGTGATCCCAAATAATCAGTTGTCACGCCGAAATAATCCGCCTTTTCCCCGCATAGGCGGGGGGGATCCCCTGTCAGAACGCCGTTGTGCGGCTGTATAAGGCTTTTCCCCGCATAGGCGGGGGTGATCCTCCCCGCTAACGGATTTTTGAGAGCCCCGCCCACTTTTCCCCGCATAGGCGGGGGTGATCCTGTATCCTTTAGCATGTTATCACCTCCTTTCTACTTTTCCCCGCATAGGCGGGGGGGATCCTACAACCGATCATAGCACGGCTGTAGTTCACTGCTTTTCCCCGCATAGGCGGGGGTGATCCGTAGTACGGCACGTGCACCGTGCACCGGAAAGGCTTTTCCCCGCATAGGCGGGGGTGATCCCATCACCAAGCTGGAAGAAGCAGGGGCAAACCGCTTTTCCCCGCATAGGCGGGGGTGATCCTGCGTTCGGTGGCAGACAGGACCTTTACCCCGCACTTTTCCCCGCATAGGCGGGGGTGATCCCACCCCATTGCTTGATGGTGAGTACACTGCACGCTTTTCCCCGCATAGGCGGGGGTGATCCTTTTGGAAAAATCCTTTTCGGATACTGTCGTAACTTTTCCCCGCATAGGCGGGGGTGATCCCGGCTCGTTTCATACGAAAAACTCCCTTCTGTTCTTTTCCCCGCATAGGCGGGGGTGATCCCTTGATCATGAGTTTGAACCCCGTCGGTCTGATCTTTTCCCCGCATAGGCGGGGGTGATCCTTCGTTTGCTGTGCGACACTCTGAGCGACATCACTTTTCCCCGCATAGGCGGGGGTGATCCCGATCCGCAGATGCTCCGGATCAAAGAAAAAGACTTTTCCCCGCATAGGCGGGGGTGATCCTGGCACGGTCAAGGACGACACGCTTTTTTGCTTCTTTTCCCCGCATAGGCGGGGGTGATCCTGGAACCCTGACCAAGGGGCTAGCAGTTTAACGCTTTTCCCCGCATAGGCGGGGGTGATCCTACAATAGAATAAGTCTACAGTAGATTTGAAATCTTTTCCCCGCATAGGCGGGGGTGATCCCGTTTATCAGAACCGGAACATTCTCCTTTGAAACTTTTCCCCGCATAGGCGGGGGTGATCCCTGCATCACACTGTACAACGGTGCGTAGTGTGGTCTTTTCCCCGCATAGGCGGGGGTGATCCTCCGACCGTGTCAAGCGGTCTTTCAAGCAGTACCTTTTCCCCGCATAGGCGGGGGGGATCCCAACTCACGGTGCGAGAGAACCGGAAAAGCACCCTTTTCCCCGCATAGGCGGGGGTGATCCCTTTACAGGAGCATAGCATACTCTGCTGATCTACTTTTCCCCGCATAGGCGGGGGTGATCCCTAAAGGAGGCGATGGCTACATGAAACTTTACAGCTTTTCCCCGCATAGGCGGGG
>ENA-ORMN01002668-ORMN01002668.1-human-gut-metagenome-genome-assembly--contig:-NODE-2668-length-15069-cov-6.264220_pt1 | contig 15069 bp, 9 predicted proteins | sample MGYA00242102_ERZ508993 | MGnify/ENA primary metagenome ERZ508993 (study PRJEB26280, sample SAMEA2338770) | human gut metagenome | biome: human gut; feature: human-associated habitat; material: faeces... | reverse complement strand
CGGCAAGGACGGCCTCATGCCGGTGGAAAAGACCATCATCGACCGCTGTGTGCGCTCTGTCTACCGGGAGTACCTGAGTGACCCCCGCCCGGAAAAGATGCCTATTTTAGAGGACTTGTACAACGAGCTTCGCAGGCAGGACGAAAAGGAAGCGCAGTATATCGCCACGGCGCTGGAAATCTACGTCACCGGCTCACTCAACGTGTTCAACCACCGCAGCAACGTGAATATCGAAAACCGCGTGGTCAGCTTCGATATCAAGGAGCTGGGCAAGCAGTTAAAGAAGATCGGGATGCTGGTGGTGCAGGATGCGGTGTGGAACCGCGTCACGATCAACCGTGAACAGCGCAAGTCCACCCGCTACTATATCGACGAAATGCACCTTCTTTTGAAGGAGGAGCAGACCGCCGCATATACGGTGGAGATATGGAAGCGATTCCGCAAGTGGGGCGGCGTTCCCACGGGCATCACCCAGAACGTCAAAGACCTGCTCTCCAGCCGTGAGGTGGAGAACATCTTTGAAAACTCCGATTATGTGTATATGCTCAACCAGGCTTCCGGCGACCGGCAGATTCTTGCAAAGCAGCTCAACATCTCGCCGCACCAGCTCTCATATGTGACCCAATCCGCCGAGGGCGAGGGGCTTTTGTTCTACGGCAGCGTGATCCTGCCCTTCGTAGACCGCTTCCCCAAGGATACGGAGCTGTACAAAATCATCACGACAAAATTGTCCGACCTCTCCGAACAAACCGGGGAGGAAGCGAATGACGCCATTACAGAGTAAGGAAGGAGAAAAGAATATGGATAACCACCTTATGATTTTTGAAAGCGCAGATTTTGGTCGGGTGCGTTCCGTGCTGAAAGACGGAGCTCCTTGGTTTGTTGCGGTTGATGTGTGCAAAGCTCTCGGATTGAACCAGGTTACGCGCGCAATGTCCAGATTGGACTCGGATGAAGGTGGGTTACTTGAAGTACCCCACCCCCAGAACGCCGATAAGACGATTGAAATAAATGCTGTAAGTGAAGCCGGACTCTATCATTTGATCCTTTGTTCCAAAAAGCCGGAAGCGAAAGCCTTTAAGCGCTGGATCACCCATGAGGTCATTCCCTCCATCCGCAAGCACGGCGCGTATATGACGGACAGCCTGTTGGATGCGCTGGAGGCGCACCCCGAGGCCGTGCCGGAGTACCTGAACCGCCTGCGCAGCGAAAACGCCCGAAACCGGGAGCTGAACCGCTGTCTCCGGCTTGCCCTCCCCAAAGCGGAGTATTACGACGCCTTTGTTGACCCTGCGGACTGCACCAACATCCGCACCACCGCCAAGGAGCTGGGCGTTCCCGAAAAGCAGTTTACCCGGTATCTGGAGGAAAAGAAGTATCTGTTCCGGGACAAGAACCGCAAGCTCTTTCCCCGTGCGGTCAAAAAGAGCGCCGGTCTGTTTCTGGTGAGGGACTTCTACACCGAGCGCGGCAAGCTGGGACACTATGCCCTCATCACCCCGGCGGGCAAGCGGCATTTTCTGGAGAGAACGGATGAAATTCTGTTTGAATAACGCTTTTAATCCATCAGCAGTCCCATCAGGAGGTGATGAATATGGCAAAACGCTCGCCAAGGCTGATTTTCACCGAGGAAGAACGCGCCCTGCCGGAGCTGGAACGAGCTGTCCGCAAGGCGGACAGGGCGGCGGTTAAGCTGGAAAAGGCCGAAGCGAAAATTCCCAAGAAAACCGTTAAGGTCAAAAAGCGCGTTGTGGACAGTGAGAGCGGCAAGGTCACGACGCGCCTTTTCTTTGAGGAGGCGGACAAAAAGCGTCCGCCATCCAGGCTGGCCCACGCCGCAAAGAAAGTGCCGCTGGATACCGTCCGCAGCGCAGTCCACCGCAAGCTCCGGGAGGAGGGCGACGACAACCCCGGCACGGAGGCGGCGAACACCCTGACCGAGACGGCGGAGCGCACCTGGCGCATTGCGGAATCGGCGCACCGCTCCCATGCGGAAAAGCCCTACCGCAGGGCGGACAAGGCGGAAGCCGCCGCAGACAAAGCCAATCTCAAGGCGCTGAACAAACAGTACGAGCAGGAATACGGCAGGGGTTCCAACCCCTATTCCCGTTGGCAGCAGAAGCAGGCCATTAAAAAGGAATACGCCGCCGCAAAAGCGGGGAACGGCGCGAGGAATACCGTCAAAGCGTCCGAGACCACCGCGAAGGCGGCAAAGCGCGCCGCCGAGGGGAGCAAAAAGGCCGGCAGCTTTTTTGTCCGGCACAAGAAGGGCTTTCTCATCGCGGGCGGTATCGCCGCCGCGATACTGCTGCTCATGACCTGCATTTCCTCCTGCTCCACGCTGTTTCAGGGAGGAATATCCGGTGTTGCATCCTCCACCTATCCGCTGGAGGATGCGGATATGCTGGCGGCGGAAGCCGCCTACTGCGCCATGGAGGACGAGTTGCGGGAATACCTGAACAGCTACGAAAGCACCCACGATTACGACGAGTACCATTTTGACCTGGACGAGATTGAGCACGACCCCTATGTGCTCATTTCCATGATTACCGCCCTCAAGGGCGGAGAATGGACGATTGACGAAATAGGCGGGATTCTGGAGACGATGTTTGAAAAGCAGTATATCTTAACGGAAACCGTCGCCACGGAAACCAGATACCGCACCGAAACGCATATCGGCTACTACACAGACGAAAACGGCAACCTGCAAAGCTACGAGTACGAGGCGGAGGTTCCCTACACCTGGTATATCTGCCATGTGGAGCTGGAAAACTTCAACCTCTCCCATGTGCCGGTGCATATCATGTCCCACGATCAGCTCTCCATGTACGCCGTGTATATGAGCGTGCTGGGCAACCGCCCCGACCTGTTCCCCGATTCCCCGTATGTGAACCGCTACTACTATACCAAGTATGAGAAGTACGAGATACCCCCGGAGGCACTGGCGGATGAACAGTTCGCCGCCATCATCAAGGAAGCGGAGAAGTATCTGGGCTACCCCTATATCTGGGGCGGCAGCACGCCCGCCACCTCCTTCGATTGCTCCGGCTTCGTTTCGTATGTCTACAACAACTGCGGCCTGCATTGGAGCTTCGGCAGGCTGGGCGCGGAGGGGCTGCGGGGCATGTGCGCCTACGTCTCCCCGGAAAGCGCCCGTCCCGGCGACCTGATATTCTTTGAAAAAACCTACGACACCGCAGGCGCGTCCCATGTGGGCATCTATGTGGGCAATAACAGGATGCTCCACTGCGGCGACCCCATTCACTACGCTTCCATCGACACAAGCTACTGGCGAAGCCATTTTCTCCAGTTTGGCAGATTACCTTAGCAACAACCATATCAACGCAAAAAAGGAGGATGTTATGAACCCGCGACTTGAAAAGCTGCGTCAGGAGCGCGAGAAGCTGGCGGAAAAGCTCACATCGCTGACCGCACGGCTCAAAGCCCTGGACGAGCAGATTCTGAAGCTGGAAAACACGGATATTGTGGGCATTGTCCGCGAGAACGGGCTGACCATCGAGCAGCTCGCGGCGCTGATGGTGATGCTGGAAAAGCGTCCCACGGCGGCGCTGCCCGACGAATACAGAAAAACGGAGGATTTTGTGGATGAAGAATAAATGGAGATTTTTTGCCGTGACGCTGGCCGTCGTGCTCTGCATGACGGTCTTTTCCGTTACGGCCTATGCAGGCGGCGGCGATATGGTCGATTCAACAATGGGCGACCCGACCATGGAAACCCCAACTGCAACTACACAGCCGGAGAATACGAATACCGGTGAGCAGACCCCAAACGGACAGACCATGACCGTGATTGTGACCGAAAATGCGGACGGAAGCCATACCGTGACCATCGGGGATCGGAGCTGGACGCTTCCCGCCAAACGGGAGCAGGCCGGAAAAGTGGTCAACGTCCGCACCTATTTGAACCTGCGCACCGGCCCCGGCACGGATTACACCGTGATCGGGCGTCTGCTCAACGGCGCGGAGGTGAAGGTGCTGGAGGAAAGCAATGGCTGGTATAAGGTAGTCGTGCCGGAGCAGACCGGCTATGTATACGGCAAATACCTTGACGTCATGAACGCGCCGACAGAAAACAGCGGAAGCGATACGGATATGGCGGGACTGCCGGAGCTGCTGCTGCAATATTACGCCTCTGCCGGAGGTTCCGCGCCCCTGACCCCGGACGGCAACCTGACGCTCATGGACGACATCGGCTCCGCTTTCGGCGCAGGCAAGCAGTTCATCACCGTGACGACCAAGGGCGGCAACACCTTTTATCTCATCATCGACCGGGACGATAAGGGCAATGAGAACGTTCATTTCCTGAATCTTGTGGACGAGACCGACCTGCTGGCGCTGACCAAGGACGGCGAGAGCATCGTCCCTGCCTGCACCTGCACGGACAAATGCGCCGTTGGCAAGATCAACACGGGCTGCAAGGTGTGCAGAACCAATATGAGCGAGTGCGCGGGCAAGGAAGTGACGGAACCCACGCCACAGCCCGCCGAGCCTGCGGAGACCGCGCCCGAAAAGAGCGCCAACGGCGCGGGGCTTGTTGTGGTCGTCCTCCTGCTCCTGCTGGGCGGCGGCGGTGCGCTGTACTGGTTCAAGCTCCGTAAGCCCAAGGCCGACACCCGTGGGGCGGACGATCTGGACGATTACGACTACGGCGAGGACGAGGAGGATGAGGATTACGAGTTTGAAGCCGAGGACGAGACGGACGCCGGGGAGGATGAAGAAAAGTGACACAGACTGTCAGCACAGAATCGCCCATGGAGCTGTCTCCCCGCGAGCGGCTTATTCAGATCATGAAGCGCGAGCAGGCGCTTTTCATTCGGCAGACGCTCTCCCAAAAGCCCGGATACCGGGGCGGCAAGAAAGCCTTCGAATACTTCATCCGGCAGAAGATCGTAAAAGCCGTGGAGGCGGGCTGCGGGGACGCAGAGGCGCTGCTCCGCACCCCCAAGCCCGTCAAATCCATCTACTACGACTTCAAATACTATTTCGACGAATACAGCTACGCAAACTGCGACCTGTATGTGGAGAAGGCCATCGAGGACTGCGGGAACAACACCCTGCGCAAGGAGTTCCTGCGGGCAAAGGGCTGGGACGCGCCGGATGATTTCGATATCAACGATGAGGAGGAATAAAGGAATATGAACGAATACCGATTGGTTGTGTGTGAAAAGCCCTCCGTGGCAAGGAGCATCGCCGCCGTTCTTGGCGCAGGCAAACGCGAGGACGGTTTTCTTTCGGGCGGCGGCTATCTCGTCTCCTGGTGCTTCGGGCATCTTGCGGAGCTTTCGGACGCGGACGCTTACGATGAAAAGTACGGCAAATGGCGAAGGGAGGACTTGCCCATTCTGCCGGAAAGCTGGCAGTACACCGTGGCGCGGGACAAGCAGAAGCAGATGAACACCCTGCGCGCCCTCATGCACCGGGACGATGTGTATGAAGTGGTCAACGCCTGCGACGCCGGGCGCGAGGGCGAGCTGATCTTCCGCACGGTCTACTGCCTGGCGGGCTGCCAGAAGCCCATGAAACGGCTGTGGATTTCCAGCATGGAGGATTCCGCCATCCGGGAGGGCTTTGCCGATCTGCGCCCCGGCGCGGACTATGACGGGCTGCACCAGGCGGCCCTCTGCCGGGCCAAGGCCGACTGGCTGGTGGGTATCAACGCCACCCGACTGTTCTCGGTGCTGTACCACCGCACCCTCAATATCGGGCGGGTCATGTCCCCGACGCTGGCCCTCATCGTCCAGCGGGAGGCCGAGATCGACGCCTTCAAGCCGGTGCCGTTCTATACCGTGGCGCTGGACCTGCCCGGTTTTACCGCTGCCAGCGCCCGCATGGACAAAAAAGCCGATGCCGAACAGCTGAAAACTGCCTGCCAGGGCGGTACGGTGACGGTCAAGCAGGTGGAGCGCAGGGACAAATCCGAGAAGCCGCCCGCCCTCTATGACCTGACCACCCTCCAACGGGACGCCAACCGGCTGCTGGGGTTCACCGCCCAGCAAACCCTGGACTACCTGCAAAATTTGTATGAAAAGAAGCTCTGTACCTACCCTCGGACGGACAGCCGCTATCTGACTTCGGATATGGCGGCGAGTCTACCGGAGCTGGTCCAGCTCACTGCCGGGGCGATGCCCTTTTCCAATGGCATGGAGATTGCCTGCAATGCCGCCCAGATTGTCAACGACAAGAAAGTGACCGACCATCATGCAGTGATCCCTACCCGCAACCTCCAGGGCGCGGACCTGTCCGGCCTGCCGGTGGGCGAAAAGGCGGTGCTGGAGTTGGTGGCTCTGCGCCTGCTGTGCGCCGTGGCCCAGCCCTATACCTTTGCGGAAACCGCCGTTGTTGTCGAGTGCGCCGGAGCGGAGTTTACTGCCAAAGGCCGCACAGTGAAAAATTACGGCTGGCGGGCGCTGGACGCTGCCTATCGCGCAGGGCTGAAGAATGTGGAGCAGGACAAAGAACCCGAGGACAAGGCTCTGCCTGAGCTGTCTGAAGGTCAGACGCTGCCCCTTTCTGGTGCTACCGTCAAGGAGGGCAAGACCACCCCGCCCAAGCACTTCACCGAAGATACGCTACTCTCCGCAATGGAGACTGCCGGGAAGGACGATATGCCGGAGGATGCCGAGCGCAAGGGCCTGGGGACCCCGGCCACCCGCGCCGGGATTCTGGAAAAGCTGGTTTCCACCGGCTTTTTGGAGCGCAAAAAGAGCAAGAAAACCGTGCAGCTCATGCCATCCCATGACGCGGTATCCCTTATCACCGTGTTGCCGGAGCAGCTGCAATCGCCCCTTCTGACTGCTGAGTGGGAGTACCGGCTGGGTGAGATCGAGCGTGGCGAGCTGGCCCCGGAGGATTTCATGGCTGGGATTAGTGCCATGCTCAAAGAACTTGTGGGAACCTATCAAGCTATCAAGGGAACGGAGTATTTGTTCAGCCCTTCCCACGAAGTGGTGGGCAAATGCCCCCGCTGTGGCGGAGAGGTTGCAGAAATGCAAAAAGGCTTCTTCTGTCAGACAGAATCTTGCAAATTTGCAATTTGGAAAAACAACAAGTGGTGGGAGATGAAGCACAAGCAACCTACCAAAGCCATCGTAACGGCACTGCTCAAAGATGGCCGCGCTCATGTGAGGGGCTTGTACTCCGAGAAAACCGGCAAGACCTACGATGCCACTGTGGTGTTGGCGGATGATGGGCAGTACGCCAACTTCAAGCTGGAGTTTGACCAGCAGAAAGGTGGCAAACGATGAAGCTCTCACGCTATGAACAGGAAACCATCATCCTCTACAACCAGGCCGAAGCCACCGCCGAGGTCTATACCCATGACCCCCGGCTGCTGGAGAAGCTGCGGCGACTGGCAGAGAAATACCCGGACCAGATTGTGAAAAAGGACCGCCAGACCTTTCTCGTTCCCAAACGCTGTGTGTCCGTCCGGGAACCTTACAGCGCCGAGCGCCGTAAGGCAGCCAGTGAACTGGCCAAGGCTGCCGGATACAGGCCGCCCACCCCCAAGAAAGGCAATGAGTAAGCATGGCTGAAAGTGTCTTTGAGGCTGTCAAGCAGTCCATCACCGTCCGAGAAGCAGCGCAGATGTACGGAATCGAGGTCAACCGGAGCGGCATGGCCTGTTGTCCCTTCCACGATGACAAAAATCCCAGCATGAAGCTGAACGAGGAATATTTTTATTGCTTTGGCTGCGGAGCCACCGGCGATGTGATTGACTTCACAGCGAGGCTCTACAATCTGTCCCCCAAAGAGGCCGCCGAGAAGCTGGCCCAGGATTTTGGCCTGGCTTATGACAGTCAGGCCCCTCCCCGGCGACGCCATGTCCGCCAGAAATCCGAGGCGCAGAAATTCAAGGAGGACCGAGACCATGCCTTTCGTGTCCTGGCCGACTACTTTCATTTGCTCCGCAAGTGGGAAACGGACTACACACCCAAAACACCGGAGGAAAATCCACATCCCCGATTCATGGAGGCAATCCAGAAAAAGGACTATGTGGGCTATCTGCTGGATTTTTTTCTGGAGAACAGCCCGGAGGAGCAAAAGCTGTGGATTGCCGAACATCAATCAGAAATAGCCAAATTGGAAAGGAGAGTGAAATTCATGGCTGATAAGACCACCAATCGAGAACGGTTACAAGAGATCACAGCGGGCATTGAACAGGGTATCAAGGAACTGTTTGAGAGCGAGAAGTATATGCGCTATCTGTCCGTCATGTCCAAGTTCCACCGCTACTCCGTCAACAACACCATGCTCATCTATATGCAGCGCCCGGACGCCACCCTGGTGGCCGGGTTCAACAAGTGGAAAAATCAGTTTGAGCGCCATGTGAAAAAGGGTGAGCATGGTATCACCATCATTGCCCCCACGCCCTACAAAAAGAAGATCGAGGAAATGAAGCGCGACCCGGATACTCATGCACCCATCCTGGACGCGGATGGCAAGGCGGTCATGGAGGAAAAAGAAATTGAAATCCCCATGTTCCGTCCGGTGAAGGTGTTCGATGTGAGCCAGACGGACGGAAAGCCCCTGCCAGAGCTGGCCTCCAGCCTGTCCGGGACGGTGCCGCACTATGAGGCTTTCATGGAAGCTCTGCGCCGCTCGGCTCCGGTTCCCATCGAGTTTGAGCCGATGGCCGAGAACATGGACGGCTATTTCTCCTCTGACCAGCAGCGGATCGCCATCCGGGAAGGCATGAGCGAGGTGCAGACTGTTTCCGCCGCTGTCCATGAGACCGCGCACAGTAAGCTCCACGACCCCAAAAAGTACGAAGCGGAGCCGACCTGGAAGATCGTGATGGTGAGCGAGGGCGGCACCAAGCATGACTTCCGTCTGGACTTCGCCACCGAAGCAGAGGCGGAACAGGCCGCCGCCGAGGAAGGCTGGCGCTATGTGGACGAGAATCGGTTTGAGTGGCGGTTGGAAGTGGAGGAAGATCTGACGGCGGTGAAACAGGCCGCCAAGAACCGCAACACCGAGGAAGTGGAGGCCGAGAGCATTTCTTATGCGGTTTGCCAGTATTTCGGCATCCAGACCGGCGAGAACAGTTTTGGCTACATCGCTTCCTGGTCGAAGGACAAGGAGCTGAAGGAGCTGCGGGCCAGTCTGGAGACCATCAACAAGACTTCCTGCGAGCTGATTAACGACATCGAGCGCAACTACAAGGAAATCTGCAAGGAGCGCGGCATTGACCTGACTGCCGCCACGGAACCGCAGCAGGACTCTATCGAGCAGCTGGCAGCAGACATCGACCAGTTCACTTTCGATTATGACCCTTATGAGTATCGGAACAATGCAGATAGCCGTGAGGACGCACTGCACGAACTGACTGCCACACTCCGAAGCGGAGATGCCAGCGGTGTACGCGAATGGCTCCAGAATATCGTGAACGAGGATGAACCGGATGAAACCACCCAAAAAGCTGCCGAGCTTATGGGACGCTTGGATCAGCTGGTGCCGATGACTGAACCGGAACAGCTGACCGAGCCGGAAAATACCGAAAGTGTCCAGCCCAGCGCCGAGTACCGGGAGGCCCTGTTGGTGCTGGATGATACCAGCTACCTTCATGTTCAGCCCTGCGACACCGGCTGGGACTACACGCTCTACGATGTGGCAACCATGAAGCAGATGGACGGCGGCCAGTTGGACGGGCCGGATATGGGCCGTTCCACAGCGGTTAGCCATATCTGCGAGGACCTGGGGATGGGCGGCAAGTCCATCAAGTATGCGCCGCTGTCCATGATCGAGACTTTGCAGGAGGCGGCTTACCACCAGATGCAGGAACAGGTCAGCCAGCAGACCACAGAAGCTGCCGCCACCCAGCTGCCGGATGCCCAGGAGCAGGCGTTGGACGAGTATCCCATGCCGGACCCGGCACTGACTCAGGATGATCTGGAGAAATGCGGCTACCTGGACGGTGACCTTCTGCCCCTCTCCAAAGAGCGAGCCTATGAGCTGATGGAGCGAGACCTGACCGTTTATATCGTCCAGGAGGGTGAAAACCCGGAAATGGCCTTTGACACTGCCGACCTGGACGCCCATGACGGTATCTTTGCTGTGTCCCGCGAGGAATGGGAGCAAAGCCCGGACTTTCACGAAAAAGTTTTGGAACGACAGGATCGGCAGTTGGAACGGGAACAGGCGTTTCTTTCCCATGAGGGAAATTGTTTTGCTATTTATCAGGTGAGCAAGGATGACCCGCAGAATGTGCGTTTTATGAATCTGGATTGGCTGCAATCGCACAATCTGTCCGTAGAGCGGAGTAACTATGACCTTATCTATACCGCCCCTCTGGACGGTTCCGGCAGCACTATGGAGCAGCTGGAAAGGCTGTATGAGCAGTTCAATCTGCAAAAGCCGGTGGATTTTCACAGCCCGTCTATGAGCGTCAGTGACATCGTTGCCATCAAGCAGAATGGTCAGGTATCCTGTCATTACTGCGACAGTGTTGGTTTCACCCAGGTGCAAGGTTTCTTGCCGGAAAATTCGCTGAGAAATGCGGAAATGACGGTGGAAGATGATTACGGCATGATCGACGGTATCATCAATAACGGCCCAAAGGAGCCGACAGTGGCCCAGCTGGAACAACAGGCCCGCAGTGGTCAGCCCATTTCTCTTATGGACTTGGCAGCAGCCGTCCATCGAGAGGAACGGGAAAAGAAAAAGTCCGTAATGGAGCAGCTGAAAAGCCAGCCCAAGACGGAACACAAAAAGACAGCGCAAAAAAAGAGCGCGGAAAGGGAGCTTTGATATGAACAACTTCACCTTTGAGGAAACGAACCTTCTTTGCATCTACAACACCGGCAGCCGCACCGGGCTGATCGACGCTCTGACGGAGATGCGCGGTGAGCTTTCGCCGGAGGAAGCCGAGCTGCGGGAACTGACGGACAGCGCCCTGGGTAAACTCCAAGCTATGAACGACACCGAGTTTGCCGAACTGGAGCTGTACCCAGATTTCGACGAGTAAAAAACACACATAAAGACCTGATGGGACGGCCTGATATGCCGTCCCATTTCTATTCAACATGAAGGGAGGACAGAAAACCATGCCATCCAAAGCTGAATTTTACCGGCAGATGGCCGAACAGGTATCGACCCAGCTTGTAGGCAGCTGGAAGGAGTGGACGGCTTTTCTCACCACCGCCGCCCGCCTTTATAAATACCCATTCCACGAGCAAATGATGATTTACGCCCAGCGCCCGGATGCCACCGCCTGCGCCGAGTATGACCTGTGGAATGAAAAAATGGGACGGTATGTGCGCCGTGGCTCCAAGGGTATTGCCCTGGTGGACGATTCCGGCGACAAGCTTCGCCTGCGCTATGTGTTCGATATTTCCGATACCGGCACCCGTGAACATTCCCGTACACCCTGGTTGTGGCAGCTGGAAGAACAGCACATTGGGCCTGTGTCGGCCATGCTGGAGCAAAACTACGGCGTTGCCGGTGACAATCTCGCCCAGCAGCTCACGGATGTAGCCGGAAAGCTGGCGAGTGAGTATTGGGACGATCATCAGAGAGATTTCCGCTATATCGTTGACGGTTCGTTCCTGGCGGAGTACGATGATTACAACATCGAAGTCCAATTTAAGTCCGCCGCCACCGTCAGTATCGCCTATGCCCTGATGTCTCGCTGTGGGCTGGATACGGAACAATATTTCCAGCATGAGGACTTCATGCCGATTTTCGATTTCAATACCCCGGCCACGGTTGGGGCGTTGGGCGCGGCGGTCAGCCAGATTAACCAGCAGGTTTTGCGGCAGATCGGCGTCACCATCCAGATCTATGAGCGCGAGCAACTCGCGGAAAGGAGCGTTACACATGGAGAACAGCCTGACTTACACGATGAACGGAGATTATCAGATTCCCGACCTGAAGCTGACCGAACAGCCGGAGAAGCCCCTGGGCAAGTACGGCAGGATGCGGAAAGCGTACCTGAAGGAACACCGGCCCCTGATTTACAATCAGCTGCTGCTGACCGAGAAGCTGTACCCGCACCTCATCGAGATCGACGAGACAGCGCAGAGCCGTCTGGAGCAGATGATGCCCCAGCTGGCGAAAGACGCGGGCGCGACGGAGCAGCTGAAAGCCAGCGACCCGATGCGCTGGGTGGGCCTGATGAACACCTGCAAAGCGCAGGCCGAGGAGATTCTGATGGCGGAGCTTATTCACAGCTGAGTTTCTTCCTCTCCGAAGCAGAACAAATCAGAATCATAGATGAAGCAGAGAATGTGAAAACATCCTCTGCTTTTTCTTTTGCCCAGGCTGACATCGACCATGTGCTGCGGCTGGGCGGCAACACCTATCGCCAGAGAGAGCGCATTGTCGCGGCCTTTGAGGAGCAGAAGTCCACCACCGAGATCGCAGACACCCTGAAAACCCTGTACCATGGCGGCAACGGGATTGGCAGCATCACTGCATGGTATGCCGAGGATGGAATCCATCTTTCCCACGGCAAAACTGCCCGTTACGATAAGTCCGCCCAGGTCATTTCCTGGGAGAGTGCCGCTGAGCGTATCGGCCAGCTTTTGCAGGACGGCCAGTTTGCCACCAATGTGGAGCTGGCTGAGGCTGCGGGCTATGAACGCTCCCTCCTCGCGGAAAAGTTCTGGAATCTGTACCACGATTTCAGCGAGGAAGCCAGAGAAGCTGGGTATCTGCCCATCCTTTCCAACAATCCGGGGCGCGGTTTCCCGGAGGAATCTGCATGGCTCACCGAACAGCTGAAAAGCCCGGAGTTTCGCCAGAACCTTGCGGAAGAATATGCTGCCTTCTGGACGGCCTACCAGCAGGATCGGGATTTGCTGCGCTTCCACTACCATAAACCCAAAGAAATTTGGGAGAACCTGCAAGATCTGTCCTTGCCTCGCACCACCTTTACCTCTCAGTTGACGGAAGTACCTTCGGTCAAGCAGTTTATCTCTGAGGACGAGATCGACGCCGCCATGACCAGAGGCAGCGGATTTGAGGGCGGTAAGGGCCGAGTTTTCACCTTTTTCCAGGAACCCCATACGGATAAGGAAAAGGTGGATTTTCTCAAACATAAGTATGGTATTGGCGGTCACTCCCATGCCCTGTCCGGTGCAATGAAAAGCGATGAAAGCCACGACGGAAAAGGTCTGCACTACAAAAAAGACGGCTGCCCGGATGTGCATTTCACCTGGGAGAAAGTCGCCAAACGGATTACCGACCTGATCCAGAAGGGACGCTATCTCACAGAACAGGAACAGGCGGAGTATGACAAAATCCAGGCAGAAAAGGCCCTGGCGGAAGAAGATGCCCTGCAAGCCCAGCAGCCGGACCCGGCTGTGTGGGAATACAACGGCGTCAAGGAGCGCCACCCGGATGATATAATCCTCTACCAAATGGGGGATTTTTTTGAGCTGTACGGTGAGGACGCCAAAACTGCTGCTGCGGAACTGGACCTCAATCTCACGACCCGCGCTATCCCCGGCGGTGGCCGTGTGGAAATGTGCGGCTTTCCGGCAAACCGGCTGGAGCAGGTTGTGGAACAGCTGCGGGATAAGCATGATGTGACCATTTCCGCTGTCCCGAAGGGCGGCAGGGAGCGGCAGGAGTATTCCATGCCCTCTATCGACCATGAGGCGGAACAGCACATCAATGCCCAGGAAGCGGAGTTTGGCGCAGACGGGACCAGAGTATTTCAGGAGACCGAAGCAGCCGCAGCCCCTACGATTCGAGAACTGCATGAGCAATACAAGCCCATTGTACTTGCCGCTGTTATGGAAGATGTGCCATATCGCAATGCCTGCGGTCACAGTGACCATGAGAACGCCGTGATCGAGGGCAATGCCGCTATTCGCCGTGCTGTCCTGGGATCTGGCAACATGGAGCTGCTCCGCCTCTATTCCGACACACCGGAGTTCCGCCAGCGCCTTCATCGAGAAATCATCGACGAGACCTATCCCAAGCTCCATGAGCTGCTGCACCCTCTCACGGACAATGACATCGACAAGGCTATCCAGGACTGGAACGGCAAAATCGAAAGTAAACACGCCGTTGTCCGTTACATGGAGAAACATGGGCGGGAAAAAGATACCGCTGCATGGCTGGCCCATGAGTTTGACGGCGGCGATGGCAAAACCCCGTTTTCGGTTCGCCCGGAAAGCCCCGAAGGAACGGTGCTGCCCTGGCCCAAGGTACAGCGCCGGATCGCTCAGCTTATCAAGGAGGACCGGTTCTACACCGAAGCGGAACAGGACCGGTTCGACAACATCGACCCCATCGCCATTCGGGAGGCTTTGGCCGAGCGCGGCATTGTGAATGGTGAACTGGTGGATGAGGAAAAACTGGATAATGACCCATTCATCCAGCGTGTTATGGCGGATGTGGAGGCCATATCCAGAGAGAGCGTCCCGGCAGATGAGCCGGAACAGCCTTCTCCCCATAATTTGCGTGTTCTGGTTTCAGATGAGGAATACGCTGCGGCTCGTGGCACACTCCGGGAGCGAACCTCCTACGATCCAGCGGTTCCTCCTTACAATGTGGGTGATATTGTCTATCTGGATGACCGGCCCCATCAGATCACAGAGCTGCGGGATGACACGGTGCAGCTGCTGCCCACCGGCATGAGCTATCCCATCTACCGGGCTGAGAGCCGGGAACGGTTTGAGCAGCTTTTGCGGGAGGATAACCGCAACGACTTCTATACCGAATTCCTGCCTGCAAATCTGGATACGGTGGACCAGGACCTTCGGGATGTGCTGGCCCATGGCCTGATTGGTGAGGCGGACAAGGCGGAGCTTTCCGAGCTTCTTCGCAACGGCAAGAGTAACCAGGAGGTAGCCTTGTGGCTGAGCCGGGCCTATCCCAACATCGTGGAAACGATGGAGCTGGAGACCGGCGAGACCGCCGATTACCGCACGATGCCGGAAGGTATCGAGCTGGAAGTGCTGGATGCAGATGAAAAGCGTCTGGCCATGCTGTTCTTCCAGTGGAGCGAGGTTGCGCCTTTGCTGCGCGGGATGTATGCCCGTCAGTTGGACGGTTTTGAGCAGGAACGCCCCGAACCGGCTGCCGAAACCCCGGCCTTCC
>ENA-ORMN01002660-ORMN01002660.1-human-gut-metagenome-genome-assembly--contig:-NODE-2660-length-15117-cov-4.553645_pt1 | contig 15117 bp, 14 predicted proteins | sample MGYA00242102_ERZ508993 | MGnify/ENA primary metagenome ERZ508993 (study PRJEB26280, sample SAMEA2338770) | human gut metagenome | biome: human gut; feature: human-associated habitat; material: faeces... | reverse complement strand
TTGCCCAAAAGTCTTTTGAAAGGGGTCCGGGGAAAACTTTTCTCCAGAAAAGTTTCCCCCGGCGCCTCTCATCCCCCTACTTCCTCCGATGACGACCGCCTGCGGCGGTGCGGCGGTGAAGCCCGAGGAACCCGCCGAGCACTGAAAAGAGCAGGACGACGGCACGGAGCAGAAGGGCGATCATGGGCGAAAAGCTCCGGGAGTACGTGGCGTGGAAGCAAAGATTGATCATCAGAAACGCCAGAATCAGCAGAGCGCCGCATAATGCACCGCAGAACAGGGCACCGCCACGGTTGCGGCGGACCGACGCAAAGCCGCCGATCATTGCCGAAAGATAAAGAGCGGACAGGGATAGCGGGGTGGTGAGCGCATCCGGGTCCGCTGTGCCGTAACAGATGCCGGCACACAGAAACAGCAACAGCATTGCCGCAAGCAGGGCAATGCCCGTTCCGAACAGCGCACTTTTCAGCGTGGCGCCGAACTGGTTTTCCGCCTCCTCCCGGCGGGGAGCAGGGCGGCTTGATTTCCGTTTTGTATGCTTTTCACTTGTGCTCATGGCGTAACCTCTTTTCTGCGGTGATCTACAATACCATTTGTATGCGCCGGAGCGCCGGATATTCCGGTTTTCGGCAAAAATGGGAATTCACAAAAAATTAACAAAGGTTTTCAAGGATTCTCTTGCGGAAAAGTACGGATTGTGCTAAAATGTATTATAATTGGGGTAGAAGGTTTATTTGTAAATCGACCAAATTTTATTCCCATATATGTACAAAACGGAGGCACATTTATGGTACAAAATGACGAAAAAGTGTACGGCTTGTCAAAGGCAAGGCTGGAAGCGATTTTCGACGAAGGCACCTTTGTGGAGCTTGGCGCTTACACAAAGCGACCGGATTCGCAGAAAGCTTTTGAAAGTGTTGTTTGCGGCTACGGAGCTGTGGACGGCGTTCTTGCGTTTGCATTCGTTCAGGACAGCGGGCGCACAAAGGGAGCGTTCGGAGAAAGACACGCCGCAAAGATTGCGGATATGTATTCTCTGGCATTGAAAAACGGGGCACCGGTCATCGGCGTGTTTGACAGCGCAGGAGCTGTGGTCTACGACGGTGCGGCGGCGCTGGCGGCTTACGGAAAGCTGATGAAAACCATTTCGGCGGCATCCGGCATTATCCCGCAGATCGCCGTGATCGACGGTGTGTGCGGCGGTTCCTCCGCCGTGGCGGCATCCATGTTCGACTTTGCCGTGACGGTGAAAGGAAAGTCGGAGTTCTACGTCAATCCACCCTTTGTGGTCGGAAAAGAAGCGGGCAGTGCAGAATTTGCGTCTGTCAGCGGAATTTCCGCATACGAGGCGGAAGACGAGGCGCAGACGTTTGCGTTTGTGCGTAAACTGCTTCCCAACCTGCCGCAGAACAATTCGGACAGCGCTTACGTGGAGACCTCGGACAGCATGAACCGTACCCTTACCTTTGACCCGTCGGATTACACGGCGGAGGCTCTGGTGAAGGAGCTTGCGGACGGCGGAGAGTTTGCAAGACTGTATGCCGCTTACACCGACAAGCTGGTGCTTGGCTTTGCGTCGCTCGGCGGCGTTACATCGGGTATCATTGCCTGCGAGCCGGGTTGCGGCGGTGTGCTGGATATCAAGGCGGCACGGGTTGCGGCAAAGCTTGTGACCTTCTGCGACAGCTTCCGGATTCCGGTCATCACCCTGGTGGACAGCGTGGGACTGGACGCTTCGCTGACAGCAGAGAATGCGGCTTACGCATCCGAACTTGCCCGTCTGGCAATGGCGTATACCACCTCGGAAAATCCGAAGATCACGGCAGTGATCGGAAAAGCATACGGTGCGGCGTTCACTCTGCTCGGCTCCAAGTCGGTCGGAGCGGATCTGACCTATGCGCTGGAGGGCGCCTGCATCAGCGTCCTGTCTCCCGAAGCCTCTGTGGCGTTCGTATGGAACGACAAGGTCGGCGAGAAGAGCAGAGAAGAGCTGGAAGCGGAGTGGAAGGAAAAATGTTCCTCTGCCGCTGACGCCGCAGATGCGGGACAGATCGACGACGTGATCGAAGCCGCAGAGCTTCGCAAGCGGATCTGCGCCGGTCTGATGATGCTTTCTTCCAAGACCGACGGACAGCCGACCCGCCGTCATGCCAATATGCCTCTCTGATATCGAAAAGAGGAGGGTATTTCAGAATGATCAATACAGTTTTGGCAGTTACCGCTGAGGCGGAAGAACTGGGTGGCGCTTTCTCGGCAGAACGCTGGGCGTATGCCGGACGGATGACCCTGCTCGGCATGGTCATGGTGTTTCTGGTGCTTGCTTTGCTGTGGGGGATCCTTGCGATATTTCATCTGATCCTCAGCCCCAAAAAGCCCAAAGCCCAGGCGCCGCAGGCAATTGCCGATGCGGTAAGCGAGAGCGCCGCACAGGCAGAGCCGGAAGAAGCGGTTGCAGAGACAGCGGAGGATGACGGAGAGCTGATCGCCGTGATCGCCGCTGCAGTTGCCGCATACCGGGCAAGCGAAGCGCCGGAGGGCGTGGAACCCGGCGGTTTCCGGGTCGTCTCTTTCCGCAGAGCACAGAGCGGACACGCATGGAATTCCAAATAAATCTGACCTACATGAAAAGATGAAAGGGTAATAAAAATGAAAACTTATAACATTACGGTAAACGGTATCACATACGAGGTCGAGGTGGAAGAGGTTTCCGCCGCTTCCGCAAGTGCGGCTCCTGCCGCTCCCGCCGCAGCCCCTGCTGCACCCGCCGCTCCCAAAGCAGCGCCCGCTCCGAAAGTAGCTCCCGCCCCCAAGGCAGCAACCGGTAAGGCTGGTTCGGTTGCTATTAAAGCACCGATGCCCGGCAACATCATGAAGGTCAACTTCAAGGTCGGCGACAGCGTGAAGAGAGGCGACGTTCTCTGCATTCTGGAGGCGATGAAGATGGAAAACGAAATCTGCGCACCCGCCGACGGTACGGTGGCAAGCGTGGATGTGGCACAGGGCGCCACTGTGGCGACCGACGCTCTGCTCATGACCCTGAACTGATTTCCTTTCAGTCCCCGAAAATCTATGGAAAGGAAAACAGTAACGAATGCAAGAGATTCTTGACAGTTTTTTGAACTTTTTGAAAACCACCGGTATTTCAAAATTGGTCCAGTCGGAGGATTGGTGGAAAACCGTAATCATGCTGGCGATTTCGGGAATCCTTATCTACCTTGCGATCGGAAGAAAGTTTGAGCCTCTGCTCCTGCTTCCCATTGCTATTGGTATGCTTCTGACCAATTTGCCCGGTGTGGGTATGTTCCACCTGGACTTCTTTATTCAGGACAGCGTGGACTACGGAGAGGTGTTGCACAACGGAGGACTTCTGGACCTGCTTTACCTCGGTGTCAAGCTCGGAATTTATCCCTGCCTGATCTTTATGGGAATCGGCGCTATGACCGACTTCTCCCCCCTGATTTCCAATCCGAAGAGCCTGCTCATCGGCGCTGGCGCACAGCTTGGCGTGTTTGTGGCATTCTCGGCGGCGCTGGTTTCCGGCTTCTTCTCACCGGAGGAAGCGGCGGCAATCGGTATCATCGGCGGTGCCGACGGACCGACGGCGATCCTTGTCACCAAGACGCTGGCGCCGAAGCTCCTCGGAGCCATTGCCATTGCGGCGTACAGCTACATGGCGCTGATCCCGATGATCCAGCCTCCTTTCATGAAGCTTCTGACCACCAAAAAAGAGCGGCAGATCAAAATGACCACTCTGCGTCAGGTTTCGTTTCTGGAAAAACTGCTGTTCCCGGTGCTGGTAACCGCAGTGGTGGGACTGATCGTTCCGGACGCTGTTCCGCTGGTAGGGTGCCTGATGTTCGGTAACCTGCTCAACGTCTGCGGCGTGACCGACCGGCTTTCCAAGACGGCGCAGAACGAGCTGATGAACATTGTGACCATTTTCCTCGGAATTACCGTCGGTGCGACGGCAAGTGCCGATAACTTCCTGCGGGTGCAGACCCTGATCATCATCTTCTGCGGTCTCGTGGCATTCTGCATTTCCACCTGTGGCGGACTTCTGACCGCAAAGGTCATGAACTGGATCACCGGCGGAAAGATCAACCCGCTGATCGGTTCTGCGGGCGTGTCCGCCGTTCCGATGGCGGCAAGAGTTTCCCAGAAGGTGGGACAGGCGGAGGATCCCTCCAACTTCCTGCTGATGCACGCAATGGGACCCAACGTGGCGGGCGTAATCGGCTCGGCAGTGGCGGCGGGCGTGTTCCTGTCGTGGTTCGCCTGATCCGGACTTCCGGTATATAATTTATTGAAAGGATATGGCTATCAAAAATGGCACAGCAAGTTAAAATTACCGAAACCGTTCTGCGTGACTCGCATCAGTCGCTGATCGCAACGAGAATGACCACCGAAGAAATGCTTCCGATTCTGGAAAAGCTGGATGCGGTCGGTTACCACTCTCTGGAGGCATGGGGCGGCGCAACCTTTGATGCGTGCCTGCGCTTCCTGAACGAGGATCCGTGGGACAGACTCCGCAAGATCCGTGACAAAGTAAAGAATACCAAGCTCCAGATGCTTTTCAGAGGACAGAATATTCTCGGCTACCGTCATTATTCGGATGACGTGGTGGAATATTTTGTGCAGAAGTCGATTGCAAACGGCGTGGATATTCTGAGAATTTTCGACGCTCTGAACGACCCGAGAAACCTGCGCACCGCAATCAACGCCACTCTGAAAGAGGGCGGTCACGTACAGGCGGCGATCAGCTACACCACGGGTCCGGTCTATACCACCGAATACTACACAAGCTACGCAAAGACCCTGGAGGAGATGGGCGCAAGCTCTATCTGCATCAAGGATATGGCAGGACTGCTCAAGCCCTATGACGCCTACGACCTGGTCAAGGCGCTCAAGGAGACGGTCAGTGTGCCGATCCAGGTGCACACGCACTACACCTCCGGTCTTGCTTCCATGACCCTGCTCAAGGCGATTGAAGCAGGCGCCGACATTGTGGACACCGCAATCTCTCCCATGGCAATGGGAACCTCTCAGCCGCCTACGGAGTCGCTTGTGGCAACCCTTGCGGGCACGCCTTACGACACCGGTATCAGCCTGGAGTCGCTGGACCCCATCACCCGTTACTTCACGCCTCTTCGTGAGAAGTATCTGGCGTCCGGTCAGCTTGACCCCAAGATGCTGAAGGTGGACGTCAACGCCCTGATCTATCAGGTCCCGGGCGGAATGCTTTCCAACCTCGTTTCCCAGCTGAAGCAGGCAGGAAAGTCGGATAAGCTCAACGAGGTGCTGGAGGAAGTGCCGAGAGTAAGAGCAGACGCCGGTTATCCTCCGCTTGTCACCCCCTCTTCGCAGATCGTGGGAACGCAGGCTGTGTTCAACGTGATCGGCGGCGAGCGGTATAAGATGGTGACCAAGGAGTTCAAGGGACTGGTGGAAGGTCAGTACGGCAAAACGCCGGTGGATATCGACCCGGCGTTTGCCAAGAAGATCATCGGCGACACGCCCAGAATCACCTGCCGTCCTGCAGATAATCTGGCTCCCGAGCTGGATACTCTCCGTGAAAAGGTAAAGCCCTACATGGAGCAGGAAGAGGACGTTCTGTCCTATGCGCTCTTTGAGCAGGTAGCGCTGAAGTTCTTTGAATACCGCAAGGCGAAGAAGTACGGTCTGGATGCAGACCATGCCGACGCCGGACTGGGAATTCATAACGCATAACGCAAAAAGGGGGTGTTAAAAAACTCAAAATGAGTTTTTTAACACCCCCGACGACATTGGTCTCGGCGGCTAAACGCCGCCGTTTTGCCACTAAAAAGTCAAAAAGACAAGTCATAGGCGGCAAAAACGACCAAGATCGCACCAAAAATGCCGGCTTCCCGACCGGCATTTTTGAGGGGCTGTTAAAACATCGAGTTTTTTAACAGCCCCAGATTTTTTGGTGAAAGAAAGCCCCGGGGTGCGCCGTATGATACGGCGTACCCCGAGGCTTTTCGGGCACTGCAATCCGGGATCTTTTACAGAATTTTCATCAGAAGCAGGAAGATAAAAGGAATCGTCAGGCAGGCGAGGACGTGAGAGACCAGCGCCATTCCCGCCGCCGCAGAAGTGTCCTTGCCGTAGGCGCTGGGGATAACGATGGTGTTCAGCCCAAGCGGCATGGCAAGCGAGCAGACCGCACAGATGACGAAAGACTGCGGCAGCTGCGGGATCAGGGCGAAAACGCCGATTCCGATCAGCGGAAAGACGATCAGCCGCAGGGCGGAGACTGCATAAATGCTCTTGGTCTTAAGCGTTGCTTTCAGGTCAATGGCGGCGACCGTAATACCGGTCAGTAGCATGGCGATCGGCGACATACAGTTGCCGGAGGTGGTGATGACCGAATCCAGCCAACCGGGAACCGGCAGGGAGGTAAGTCCGATGACCATGCCGATCAACATTCCGATGAACATCGGGTTGACGAAGGATTTCAGACTTTCCTTCAGGGATACCTTTTTTTCATCGTCGCATATCAGCAGAGCCGGGACGCCCCACAGATAGATCAGGGTCCACAGCACCAGCGTAAAGATGAGGTATTCCAGAAAGATATCGGGAAACAGGGCGCTGACCACGGCGTTGCCCATAAAGGCAAAGTTGGAAAAAGAAAGACCGTAGGTGTAGATCTTCCGCAGATACGGGCTTTTGGTACAGAACCGGGCGCTCAGGATAGAGAGCGGGATCACGACCGCCTGTACGATCAGGGCAAAGAGCAGAAGCTTCCAGGTGGTGCTGAGGCGATCCACCGTGAAGTTCTTCATAAAAGTACCCATGACGAGGGCGGGGATAAAGACCGTATTTTCCAGCTTGGAGAGAATACGGGCGGAGTTGTCCGGGAGAATTTTTGCCTTTCCGAGGATAAAACCGATTGCGATAAAGGCAAAAAGGTATGCCATCTGATTCAGAGTGGTGAGAAAAAGTGTCATGATTGCAGTTGCCTCCGAACGGGCTTGTCCATCCGGGACCGCCCGTATATTGAATTTTTACGTCAGAATTTTGTGGGCTGTTGCAGAGCAACAGCCCACATTGGGATTATTCGACCGTAACCGATTTTGCAAGGTTACGGGGCTTATCCACGTCCAGTCCTTTCAGAGCGGAAACGTGATATGCCAGAAGCTGAAGAATGGTAACGGCAGGGAAAGGAAGAAGCAGTTCGTCGATCTGCGGGATGACGATCTGCTCGTCGCAGGGAATGTCATACTGTCCGGCAAGCTCCTTGGAGCAGACCGAGATCACGTAAGCGCCTCTCGACTTGACCTCCCGGATGCCGCTGATGGTCTTTTCGCAGACCTTGGAGACCGTGGTCAGCGCAATGACCGGCGTGCCTTCGGTAATCAGCGAAATGGTGCCGTGCTTCAGCTCGCCTGCGGCATAGGATTCGCTGTGGATATAGGAAATTTCCTTGAGCTTCAGAGAAGCCTCGGTGCAGAGCGCCCAGTCGATGTCACGACCGATATAGAATACGTGTTCCGCCGCCACAAGCTTGGAAGCCGCATCGTAGATCCGGTCGTTCAGCGCAAGCGCCTCGGTGATTGCCTGCGGGATCTTGGTCAGCATATGACCGCAGATCACCCGGACTTCGTCCTCGGTCATCTTGCCTTTGACCAGCGCCAGACGGAGCGCCAGCAGGTAGAGCAGGGAGCACTGCACGCTGTATGCCTTGGTACTTGCCACGGCAATTTCGGGTCCTGCCCAGGTGTAAAGCACGCTGTCCGCCTCTCTGGCAACCGAAGAACCGATTACGTTGACAATGGCAAGGGTGTAGATCCCCTGCGCCTTGGCATGGCGGAGCGCCGCCAGGGTGTCCGCCGTTTCGCCCGACTGGGAAAGCAGGATCACAAGGTCGTTGGGCAGCAGGATCGGGTCACGGTAACGGAACTCGCTGGCGATCTCCACGTTGACCGGAATACGGGCAAGCTTTTCGATGATCGCTTTGCCGATCAGTCCTGCGTGCATTGCCGTGCCGCAGGCGACGATGTGAATTCCGCTGAAACGGGCGAGAAAGTCGCCGTCCAGACGGTCGATGCCGAACAGCGGCAGACCGTCGGAGATTCTCGGCTCCAGCGTTTTGCGGATTGCTTCCGGCTCCTCGTGGATCTCCTTGAGCATGAAGTGAGCATATCCGCCCTTCTGCGCCTGTTCCACATCCCAGTCCACCGTTTCGGGCGTCTGTGTGACGCTCTCTTTTTTGTCGTTGAAGAAGCAGATTTCGTCCGGGCGGATCCTTGCGACGATGCCCTCGTCCAGGCGGTAATATTCCTTGGTGTACCGCAGGATCGCCGGGATGTCGGAGGCGATCAGACCGCCGGTCTTGTCTTTGGCAACGATCAGCGGGCTGTCCTTGCGCACGGCAAAGATCGTGTCGGGAATGTCACGGAACAGAATTCCGAACGCATAGGAGCCACGGATGACCTTGCAGGCACGCAGAATGGCGTCAAGCGGGTCGTGCGACTGGCAGTAGAACATATCCAGAAGCTTTGCCGCACACTCGGTATCGGTCTCGGATACGAAGTGGTAGCCGGCGCCACGGAGCATCTCGCCGATTTCGGCGTAGTTTTCGATGATGCCGTTGTGCACCAGGGCAAGGTTGTCGGTGGTATGAGGGTGCGAGTTGATGTCCGAGGGTTCGCCGTGGGTTGCCCAACGGGTGTGACCGATGCCGCAGTGGGCGTCGTGTCCCTCACCGCCGTTCAGCTTCTCGGAGAGGATGGAAAGCCGTCCCTTGGCTTTCACAGTGTCGATCTTTTCTCCCTCCTGCATGGCAACGCCTGCGGAGTCGTAGCCCCGGTATTCCAGGGTCTTCAGTCCGTCAAGCAGGATAGGTACGCATTTTTCAGAGCCGGTATAGCCGATAATTCCACACATAATACAATAATTTTAACATTGCTGTATAAGAATATACAATTTTCAATGAGCTTAATGGGAAAGGTACCTTTGTTTTGCGGTTACCCGCATATTTGAGTACCTTTTACGACAGTTGTTTTCTGCCGATGGAGCATCCGCCGAAAGTTCGATCACTCCATTCCTCGTTAGCCGCAACGGGTGCGGCGCTGGCGCTTACGAATAAAATTTTCCGGATTATTTCCCGGAGAGCCGTTCGGTGATGACGGCGGCAACCTCGTTGGCAAGGGTGGTGATCTCGTCGGTGTCCATACCCTCTACCATCACACGGATCAAAGGCTCCGTGCCGGAGGGACGTACCACGATACGACCGCTCTTTCCAAGCTTTGTTTTCACTTCCTCGATCTTGTCGGTAATCACCTTGTCGGTGTAGAATGCGATCTTTCCGGCGGGGGTAATGGTGAGGTTCACCGTCACCTGCGGATAGCGGGTCATGACCGAAGCAAGTTCGGACAGGGGCTTTTTCTCGCATTTCATCAGGCAGAGAAGCTGTGCGGCTGTCAGCTGACCGTCGCCGGTCGTGGCAAAATCACGGAAAATAACGTGTCCGGACTGTTCGCCGCCGAAGGAGTAGTCCTCCAGAAGCATTTCCTCCAGCACATACCGGTCGCCGACCTTGGTAGCGATGAAGCGGAGTCCGTTTTCCTCGCAGAATTTTCCGAAGCCGAAGTTGGTCATGATGGTGCCGACCACCGTATCCCGGTTGAGCTTTCCACGCTTTTTGAGGTCAAGCGCACACATTGCCATGATCATATCGCCGTCGATGACGTTGCCTTTTTCATCCACGCACAGACACCGGTCAGCGTCGCCGTCAAAGGCAACTCCGCAGTCCAGGTGGTTGGCAACCACGTATTCCGAAAGCGCTTCCAGATGCGTGGAACCGCAGCTGCGGTTGATGTTCACGCCATCGGGCTTGTCGGAGAGGATATGAATGTCGGCGCCAAGCTCACGGAAAAGCTCGGGAGCCGTGGCACTTGCCGAACCGTTGGCACAGTCGATTGCAATGTGCAAACCGTCCAGTGCGTAGTGCACCGTGCTTTTGATGTGCCGGATGTAGTCTTTTGCGGCGTCCGTCGCATAGGTCAGGCGCCCGACTTCGCCGCCGATCGGCGTGTCAAAGCGGTAATTCTGATCCAGGATGATATCCTCGATCTTTTCCTCCAGCATATCCGGAAGCTTGAAGCCGTTTCCGCTGAAGATCTTGATGCCGTTGAATTCGGCGGGGTTGTGGGATGCCGAGATCATAACGCCTGCGTCCGCCTTGTATTTGCCTACCAGATAGGCAACGGCGGGGGTAGGGACCACGCCGAGGCTGATGACGTCGGCGCCTACCGAACAAAGTCCGGCGGAAATGGAGCTGCCGAGCATATCGGAGGAGGCACGGGTGTCACTTCCGATCACGAAGGTGGGGCGGTGCCGGCAACCGTCTGCGAGAACTTCCGCTGCGGCACGTCCGATCTTCATCGCCAGCTCGCAGGTCAGCTCTGTGTTGGCAATGCCACGGACGCCGTCCGTTCCAAAGAGTCTTCCCATAGAATGATAAGTTCCTTTCTTTTGTTTTTTACCGGGGGTGCTTTTGTACGATGCAGTCTGCCGATTTGTAGATGCTGTCGGGCGGAATCGTTCCACGGACCGAGGAGAGCGGATAAATGTTGGTGTTTCTGCCAACCACCGTTCCGGGGTTCAGGACGCTGTTACAGCCGACCTCTACGAAATCTCCCAGCATGGCGCCGAATTTCTTGAATCCGGTTTCCATTCTGCCGTCCTCGGTACGCACGGTGACCAGGGTCTTGTCGCTTTTGACGTTGGACGTGACGGCACCTGCACCGGTGTGAGAGCGGTAGCCGAGAATGGAATCCCCGATATAGTTGAAGTGCGGGACCTGTACGTTGTCGAACAGGATCGCATTTTTCAGCTCACAGGAATTTCCCACCACACAGCCACAGCCGATGAGCACCGATCCACGGATATAGGCACCGGTTCGGATTTCGGTGTCCTCACCGACAATCAGCGGTCCGCACAGCGTGGCGCTTGGGGCGACCTTGGCGCTCCTGGCAATCCAGATATCCTCTGCGGGATGCTCGTACCGGTCCTGCGGCAGGGTCGCACCGAGGGAGAGAATAAAGCCCTTGATGTGGGGAAGCGCAAGCCACGGATACTCACAGTCACGAAGAAGCTCTGACGCCAGTGTATGCGAAAGATCGTAGAGTTGTTCGGTTTTCAGAGTCAACATGATTTTTTCCTCCTTTCTTCTGTCGTTTATAAAAACCCGTAAAACGGGATTTTACCGTCAGTTCAGTTCCAGATATTCCTCAAGGCACAGTCCGGACTTATAGATCGCCACAGCGGCGTCACGCCCGACAAAGCGGTAGTGCCACGGCTCGTAGTCGTATTCGGTAATGCCGACCTTATCCTCCGGATAGCGCAGGATAAAGCCGTAGAGATGCGCATTGTCCCGCAACCACGCAAAGGCACGGGTGTTTTCAAAGGTGCGGTCAAGCGAACCGCCGTTTGTGAGAAAGTCAAAGCAAAGCCCCGTCTGGTGCTCGCTTTCGCCGGGGCGCGCGGAGGTGCGGGAGGCGTCTGCCTCGGCTTCCTCACGGGTCATGCCGGCGTCCATGTTGCGCTTGACGTAGAGATTGTAGAGCGCCTCCTGATACGCATAGGTGCGGTAAGAGGACGTGACGTATAATCCGTTGGTAATGGCAGGATCCGCCGCCGTCATGGCGGTGAACATTGCCTGAAGGGCGTAGGCGGCGTCACGGCACAGCTTCTGCTCGGCGTCTTTGGAGGTCACGCCAAGCGTTTTCAGCGTCACCAGATCTTCCGGTGCGTAATCTCTGCCAAGCGGCGTCTGCTTGTTGGCAAGTACGAGATAGGCACTCGGATTGTCCGGTACGATATATTGCAACCACTGGGAAATATCAATGTTGTACTGGTCGGCGGAGATCTCCTCGGCTTCCTGCTTCTGAATCGACGAAATGACAGTAAAGCTGCCGGCGGAAAAGATCAGGGCGGCGGGAATGGTCGTGCCCTCGTAGACCTGACGGGTGATACGGATGGTGTTGTTTTCGGTATCAAGCCGCAGGCGCAGACCGCTGGAAAGCGCTTTTTCAAGGAAAGCGTAGGGCACCAGACATTCCTTGGCGTTTACAATGGCGGGCGGGCTTATTTCCACTTTATTGCCGCTGATGACGGCATATTCGCTTTTGTCCTCAAAACGGAGATATTCGTAGTCCGAAGCGGTGAATTTGATCTTGGTTTCCGAGCCGCTGACCACAAGCCCTGCGTAAGCGGCGAATTTCCGCACGTCAAGATACAGAACGCCGTCCAGGACGGCGTCCTTATAGCTTACGGTATAGGGTTGTTTTTTATTCCCGAGATAGATCTTATAGTCCGAGGTGTTGGGGCGTGCGGCGATCTTTTTCACCAGGGCGACCACACCGAACACCGAGCAGACGAGAATGGCGATTACGACGATCACGGCGGATACCGTGAAGAAAAGATTTTTTTTCATAAAGCGCTTTGCCTTTGCCCGGTCGGAATTGTCGTGCGGGGGGAGCTGGCTCCGGTCGGTCTCGTTGCGGGAGATCTCGGAGGACAGCATTTTCAGTTCCTCGGGAGAAAGCGGATTCCCGGAGGAGATCTTTTTCTTTTTCATGGCGTGCCTGCCTTTCTGCGTGTCTTTTCAGGGTTTGGTTTCGATCACGATGAAAAACGGCGAGGTCGGGGAATTGAGGATCCGGATCTGCGTGGCGCAGACCTTGTGGCGGGAAAGCGAGGAAAGATATTCGCAGATCATTTTCCCCTCCGCCTCTCCCTCGGCGTGACCCGGATAGACGGCGACCGACAAAACGGCGTCCCGGTCCATCAGCGATATCGCAGCTTCAATGGCGGGCAGGGTGGTTTTGCGCATGGTGGTAATGCTCTTGTCGCTCCCCGGAAGATAACCGAGGTTGAACATTCCCGCCTTGATGGGGACGTCCACGTATTCCTTGACCCGGTGATGGGAATCGAGAATAAGGGTGTAATTGTCGGGACAGCCGGAGGTGCGCAGATGCTCCGAGGTGGAAGCCAGCGCCTGCTCCTGCACGTCAAAAGCGAACACGTGCCCCTGTTCTCCCACGGTTTTGGAGAGAAACTCGGTGTCGTGCCCGTTTCCCATGGTGAAATCCACGGCAATATCGCCCGCCTTCAGGTGGGTGAGAATAAAATGCTTTTGCAGTTCCAGAAGATCAATCATACTTTTCCCTTTATGTCCTTCTTCTTTTTTACGATCAGCGGGGATTGCGGGTTGTGCAGGTCGCTCCGCAAAAAGCGGATAGAGCGCTCCACCGAATCCTTGGAATTGTTCCACGGCTCGTCGGCGTAGCGGTAATCAAACTTTTTACAGAACCAGCTTACGTCTCCCGACAGTTCCTCAAGATATTGCTTTACAATGGCGGAGGTGATCTTTTCAAACTCCGGGTAGCGCTTTTTGGACAACCGTTCCGACGCACAGGCAAGCAGGCGGCGGTAGTGGGGCAGGCAAAAACAGGTCTGACCGGAGAATTTCCGGCGGAAATCCTCGTCCTCGTCCCACAAAAACACCACCGTTTCCACCATGTGCGTGAAATGAAAGTCGATCCTGCGGCATACGTAACAGGAGTTTTCCAGCTCGGCGATCCGCTTGACCGAGCGTTCTCCCGGCTTTGCGAAAAGCCCGCCGCCTTTTAGGTCGCCGGCAAGCTCGGCAAGGTGGCTTTCCAGTGTCAGCGCCATACCAAGCCGATTTTTGCGTGTGAACATCATGTCATAGTGCACACGGCAAAAACCCTCCCGGTTGGTCACGATGCGGATATCCGGTTCCATCATGGAAGCGCCGAGAATCAGCTCCAGTTCGTCGTCCTCCAGCTTGTTGTACAGCGAACAGAGGGGACAGCCGGCGGTATGCTCCGATTCGCACAGCTCAAACGCTTCGTTTACGGGAATGGTATAAATCTGCTCCATGGTTTCCTCCGAAAGGGCTTGAAATTTTCTGCGGAGTGTTTTATAATAATAAGTAGTTATAGTATACCACATTTTCATGTTTTTTTCAAGAGCTTTTTATATGGGAAAGGAAGAAAATGAGAATTTTATGACCACTACCGACAAAATCCGACAGACGCTCCCAAAGCGGGGTGAATTTCCCGGCATGGAAGCCGTCCCTGCGGTGCAACGCACGGGGGTGCGGCACTTTGACATAGAAAAAATATTCGACTGCGGGCAGAGCTTTCGCTTTGAGCGGGTCGTACATACCCCGCATGAAAAGGAGTTTTCCGGCGTTGCCTGCGGCAAGTGGGTTTCCTTTGCGCAGGACGGGGACACGCTCACGGTCTATAATACGGACGAGGCGGAATTTTCCCGGGTGTGGGAGCACTACCTTGCGCTCGATACCGATTACGACGCCGTATGCGAGGACATTCTGCGCCATTGTCCCACGCCTGTTATGCGGGAAGCGATTCAGGTAGGGGAGGGGATCCGGATTCTGCGGCAGGAGCCGTGGGAGCTGACGGTGTCCTTTCTGCTGTCGCAGAACAACAATATCCCAAGGATCAAAAAGATCATCCGGACGCTTTCCGGAGAATGTGGCGCCCCGATCTCCCTGCAACCGGGGGCGGCGGAGCATTTTAACGGGGACGAGGCACTGTTTTCGTTCCCGGACGCCGCACCGCTTGCCGCACTCGGCGAGGATGGGCTTTATGCGATGAAAACCGGATTCCGGGCGAAGTATTTGTATGACGCCGCCTGCCGGTATCTGTCGGGCGGGCTTGCGTTGGATGAAACGCTGGCGGATATCGGTTTGGAGCAGGCGATCGGGGAGCTTTGCCGGGTGCGGGGAATCGGCAGAAAGGTGGCGTCCTGTATTCTGCTGTTTTCGGGCTTTCACCCGGACGCTTTCCCGGTGGACGTGTGGATGCAGAGAAGCCTTGCACGGGATTTCCCGGTGCTCCTTGAGCGTGGCGCCGATCCGTGCGACGTTTTCGGACCTTATGCGGGCATTGCACAGCAGTTCCTGTTCTATCGGGAAAAATATTGCGGGTAAGTGGAGAGTAGCCGGGGAAAACTTTTCTGGAGAGAAGTTTTCCCCGGACCCCTTTCAAAAGACTTGAAACAAGGGGGGAGGGGGGATGCTGACCCGGAGTTTTACCGTTG
>ENA-ORMN01002652-ORMN01002652.1-human-gut-metagenome-genome-assembly--contig:-NODE-2652-length-15134-cov-5.749121_pt1 | contig 15134 bp, 9 predicted proteins | sample MGYA00242102_ERZ508993 | MGnify/ENA primary metagenome ERZ508993 (study PRJEB26280, sample SAMEA2338770) | human gut metagenome | biome: human gut; feature: human-associated habitat; material: faeces... | reverse complement strand
TTTCTAATATAGTAACCTATTTTTATAATTGCAAATCCGAAATATATCTGCTGATAGCCCGCTGGGCATCGTCCTCGGTCCCTTCTTCGGGGCCGTGCTGGGCGAACTGCTCAACGACCGGAGCGACGTTCCGAAGGCTTTCCTCGTGGGATTCGGGTCGTTCCTCGCATTCGTCGTCGGCACGGGCGTCAAGCTGGCCGCCTCGGCAGGCATGCTGATCCATGTCGCGGCCGACACCTACCCCGCTCTCCGGGACTGGTTCGCAACCACTTTCTAAAACATATCGCATATGAAAAGGTTTCTACTACTAACGGCGGTCATCCTCGCGATGCTCGCTTCGTCTTGCAGCAAATACAAGTACGAAACGGTGTCGGGCGATCCGCTGAAAACCCGGATTTACACGCTTCCCAACGGACTGAAGGTCTATATGAGCGTCATGAAGGAGCAGCCCCGCATCCAAACGGCCATCGCCGTGCGGGTCGGCGGCAAGAACGACCCCGCCGAGACGACCGGTCTGGCACACTACTTCGAACACCTGATGTTCAAGGGAACCGAAAAGTTCGGAACGTCCGACTACGCCGCCGAGAAACCCATGCTCGACGAGATCGAACGGCTCTTCGAGGTCTACCGCAAGACCACGGACGAAGCCGAGCGCGCGGCAATCTACCACCGCATCGACTCGATCAGCTACGAGGCTTCGAAGATCGCCATTCCCAACGAATACGACAAACTGATGGCCGCCATCGGCGCCAACGGGACCAACGCCTTCACGTCGCAGGACATGACCGTTTACGTCGAGGACATCCCTTCGAACCAGATCGACAACTGGGCTAAAATCCAGGCCGACCGCTTCCGCAATCCCGTGATCCGTGGCTTCCACACCGAACTGGAGACCATCTACGAAGAGAAAAACATGTCGCTGACGCAGGACGGCCGCAAAATCTGGGAGGCGATGAACGCCGCGCTCTTCCCCAACCATCCCTACGGCACGCAGACCGTGCTGGGAACGCAGGAGAGCCTCAAGAACCCGTCGATCACCAACGTCAAGAACTACCACAAGACCTACTACGTGCCCAACAACATGGCCGTCTGCGTCTCGGGCGACTTCGATCCCGACCAGATGATCGCAACGATCGACAAGTACTTCGGCGACATGCAGCCCAACCCCGACCTGCCGAAACTGGAATTCAAGCCCGAAGAGCCGATCACCGCGCCCGTGGTGAAGGAGGTCTATGGCCCCGAGGCCGCGCGCGTCATGCTGGGCTGGCGGCTGCCGGCCGCAACGGACCCCTCGAACGACGTGGCGGACATCGTAGGTTCGGTCCTCTACAACGGGCAGGCAGGCCTGATTGACCTCGACCTGAACCAGCAGCAGAAGGTGCTCTCGGCCTATGCCTACGCCTCTGCGCAGCCCGACTACGGAACGTTCCTCATGGCCGGCAGCCCCAAAGCCGGGCAGTCGTTGGACGAAGTGCGCGACCTGCTGTTGGCCGAAGCAGCAAAGATTCGCGCCGGAGAGTTCGACGAAGGGTTGATCAAGGCTTCGATCAACAACTACAAGATGCAGCTGATGAACGAGTTCGACAAATACGACCAGCGCGCCATGTTCTACGTCTACTCGTTCATCTACGGCAAGGAGTGGGCCGACGACATCCGCCAACTGGAACGCATGGAAAAGATCACCAAGCAGGATGTGGTGGACTGGGCCAACAAATACCTCGGTCCCGAAAGTTACGCCATCGTCTACAAACGCGAAGGCAAGGACCCCGGTGAGCAGAAGATCGCAGCCCCGAAAATCACGCCCATCGCCACCAACCGCGACGCGCAGAGCGTATTCCTGACCGAAATCCAGAACACGGAGGTGAAACCCATCGAACCGGTGTTCGTGGATTACAAGAAGGACATGTCGCAGTTCGAGGCCCGCAAGGGAATCGACGTACTTTATAAGAAAAACGAGTCGAACGACATCTTCACACTGACCTATGTGTTCGACACGGGCACGGAGAACGATCCGGCGCTCAATCTGGCGTTCGACTACCTGGGCTACCTCGGTTCCGAGTCGCTGACGGCCGAGCAGATTGCCTCGAAGATGTACGGCATCGCCTGCTCGTTCTCGATGCAGGCCGGCCCCACCTCGTGCCGCATCTCGATTACGGGACTGGGAGAGAATATGGCCGAAGCCATGGAAATCGTCGAGGGACTGCTGAACAGGCCCAAGCCCGACGAGGCGATTCTCGCCAACCTCAAGGCCGACATGATCAAGAGCCGCGCCGACGCCAAACTCAACCAGAGCCGCTGCTTCGGCGCCCTGCGGACCTACGTGTTCTACGGTCCCGACTTCATCCGCCGCACGACGCTCACCAACCCGGCGCTCGAAGCGATGAGTTCCGAAATGTTGTTGGCGAAGATAGGCGAACTGATGGACAAACAGCACGAAGTGCTCTACTACGGCCCGCAGTCGGAGAAGGAGGTGACGGAGGCGCTGGCCATGCACCACAAAACGTCTGCGGAGCTTCAGCCGCTCGACAAGAAGCACCTGCAACTGCTGCCCACGGACGAAAGCAAAGTGCTGATGGCCCAATACGACGCCAAGCAGCTCTACTACCTGCAATATGCAAACCTCGGCAAACAGTTCGACGTCGCGGCCGACCCCGAAATCACGCTCTACAACGAGTATTTCGGCGGCGGCATGAACTCGGTCGTCTTCCAGGAGATGCGCGAGGCACGCGGCCTGGCCTACACCGCGCAGGCCAGCATCATGCAGCCGAACTACGCCGACACGAAATACGGCTACATGGCTTTCATCGCCACGCAGAACGACAAGATGCAGATGGCGATCGAAGCTTTCGACGAGATCATCAACAACATGCCCGAATCGGAGACTGCGTTCAAAATCGCCAAAGAGGGACTGATCTCGCGCCTGCGCACCGACCGCACGGTGAAGGAACAGGTGCTGTGGAGTTTCATCGGACTGCGCAACCTGGGCCTTGAGGAGGACCGCGACAAGCAGATTTTCGAAAAGGTGCAGGCGATGACGCTCGCCGACGTGAAGGCCGCGCAGGAGAAGTGGGTCAAGAACCGCAAATACGTCTACGGCATCCTGGGCGACATCCAGGATCTCGACCTCAACTACCTCAAGACGCTCGGTCCGATCCGGACCGTCTCGCAGGAGGAGATATTCGGGTATTAAACCGGCAAAAGATGTTCCAAAAAGCCCTTTCCTTTCGGAAAGGGCTTTTTTCAGGCAATCCGGACAAAGAGGAGGCGCAGCGCGCTCCCCTTCCGGAATCAGAGATAAGTCGTAACGCCGTCCCCGCTTTCGATGTCGGCGAGCGATCCCGAAGCATCGGCGGCCAGCTTCCGGCAGACAGCCGAACGGCCGCGATAGTAACCGCCCTGCGTAAAACTGCCGCCGAAGAAAACGAACTCCCCGGCATCGTTGCCGCCGTCGGGAAAGAGGAACGTATTGGTTCCCTGCCCGAAGAAGGGCTGACCGACGCCCGACAGGAGGTTCTTCGTGCTGTAAAGATCGTTGTCGGGAATCCGGTAGCCGTAACCGGCCGGGTTGTAGACGTCCGTGGTAATGGTGGCGCCGTAGAAGACCGCGTCGCACGGGACACTCTTTTCGTCGACCTCCGTACCCTTGAAAACAGCGATGCCGTCGGCGATATTTTTATTGCCGTTGCTGTTGTAGTTGTGAAGGAATCCGGTGGTCTTGTCGCCGATGCCGTCGGCCCCGGCCTGCGTATTGTAGTCGACACTGCAAATCCAGTTGGCTCCGCTGATGTCCGCACTCGAATTGCCGTTGAGCCGCTTGTTGACACCGCCGACATAGAAAAATGTGCCCTTGGCCGCACGGCCCGAGGTGAGGTTGAACTTGTAGGTAACGTAACTGCCCTGCACCCAGCCCTTGGCGTTGACCTTGTTGTTGCGGCAGGCGATAACGCAGTAGGGCGTCTGCGCAAAGTCGATCTCCTCGAGGGCCATGAACTGAATGTATTCGTTGTTCGTGTCGCTACCCTTGGCGTCGGCCAGCATGCCCGTAATGACGATGGCGCTGCGGAACTCCTTGGCCAAAGGCTCGACCGTCATAATGATGGGCGCCTCATCGCCGGAATCCAGGCGGAACGAATGGAAACAGTCGCTGGCCGTACCGGGGAAGTAGCTGAACGCAGCGCGGTACTCCCCCCGGGTGCTTCCCTTGAAATGGATGCAGCCGTTCTCGTCGGTGGTGTGCCGGTGGGAGTAGAGTTCTCCGTCGTCGCCGATGAAGTTGAGCGTGAGCGGCTCGTTGGCACGCGGGGCGTCGGTCTTGGCGTCCATCACCTGAAGCGTGCGCGGCAGGAACCAGGCGCCGTCGTTGTCGTCGTCGCTGCACGAACCTGCCAGCAGGCAGGCCGTGAGCAGCAACAGGATATTCTGGAATTTCATGGAATCGTCATTTACTTGTTATACTTGATAGATACGTGGCCCAGCCGGTTCGTGGCGTTGGGCACGACCGACGACTTGCCGTCGGTTCCGGTCAGGCTGGCGCAGCGCAGACGAATGCTGACCGACGCCTTGTCCTGCAAAGCGGCGGGCAGGGCGAAGTCGAAGACCTTGAAGCCGGGCATGTAATGAGGCAGCGCATTTTTCGAGTCGCACTGGCCGATGACGGTATAGCTGCCGCCCGGAACGGCCGTCCACGACGTACCGTCGGTCGAATATTCGACTACGAAATCGCGCGGTCCGGTAGCCAGCAGCGAATTGGTCTCGATCTGCAACGACAGCTGCGAACGGATTCCCGAGGTCGAGACGTTGCTGATAAGCCAGTAGGTGTCCGTATCCCACAGCGCCGAATACATACCGCCGCCCTTGACCGTATTGGCCGTACCCTGACCGTTCGAGTCGACGTCGCCGCGCGGCTTGTTGCCGAAATAAATGCGGCCGCTGCCGGCGAGGAAGGCGTTGTAGAAACCGTCGGCATTGCTCTTGTAGAGCGAGGCGGACGCCGGGCCGGTCGTCGGGGCGACGTGGGTCACGCCCTCCTTGAATCCGGCGGGTTTGACACAGGTCCACTCGACGAGCACCTTGCTGAAGCTGTTCTCGCGCGAAGGGTCGAGGGCGATCTCCGCCTGGGTGAGGTGACGGATCTGGAAAGCGCCCATCTCCCCGAAATTGGAGTTGTACTCGCGGGTCAGGATGCCCGTGACGGTTCCCGAACCCATCGGCAGCGAATGACGGCGGTAATCCACGCCGAAATTGGTCAACATGTACAGATGGTCGCCGTTGATATCGCGCAGGCACGTGCCGTAGTACTTGGTGAGATTCTTGCCGTAGACATTGACGCCGCCGCCGGATACATAGTATTCGTCGTAGTTGACAAGACCGCCGTAAGGCATCGCGATCTCCACGTCGCGCAGCCGGACCAGCGAGAAAAGCATCTCGTCGGTCAGATCGCGGATGTAAACCTCGCGGGGCTGTACGGGCGAACCGGCCTCTTTCTGCATGATATGTTCGGCGGCGATACCCGTGAAAACTTTATAGGTGAACGTCCCTTCGGCAACCTCCTTCACGGTGCTGCCCAGCAGCCAGAGCCTTACACGGTCGTTGCGGGCGACGCCCAGGTCGATCGTCGACTCGAAGAGCAGCGCACGGCCTTCGGCGTCCTGAATCGAATAACGCCGATTCGGGAAGTTGGCATTGCGTCCGTCGAGCACGATCTGCCCCGTGACGTAGACGTTTTCCTCCACGTCGCCGGTCCCGAGGGCTGCCGCAAAGGCGAAGTCCTTTTCCGTGGCGGCAGAGGGATTCATGCTGAAAGACTGGGTGATACGTACGGCCGCTTCGGTCGTGCGGCCGAACTCATCCTGATAGAGGAGCGAAATCACCGCGATGCGCCGTTCAGACGAGCCGTTCTCCCCGGCGTCGAATGCGAGTTTTCCGTCGGCGAGGGTCAGGTTTTCGATCCATGCCCCGCCTTCCTCGTCCCCGTAGCTGACCGAGAGGTCGATGCCCGAATCGATGGACGTTTCAACGGCGATTTCGTGGTGTGCTGCCGTGGCGGAAATCGGCAGGGCTTCGGTTTCGAGACGGATATACGACTCGACGGGCATTTGCGAAAGGATGAACGAGTCGCTGGCGTCGCCCGAGAGCGTCGTGGCCGTAATGACGGCCGTACGCTTCTCGGTCATCGAGGTATTCTCCGAGTAGGTGATGATCACCGAGGCGCTTTTGGCGCCCTTCGTCAGGTTGAGTGTGAACCAGTCCGCGTCGCTGTGGAGTTTCCACGACGTGTCCGAACGCAGGATGAAAGAGGCGGTGCTGCTCTCGGGGCCGATGACGACCTCGGGCTTGTCGAAATGCAGCGTGGAGGTCTCGTCGTCGTCCGAACAGCCGCAGAAGAGCGCCGCGGCGCTCAACACGACCGCAGTACGGGCGATAAACCGCTTGATGAAGTATGTGTTCATTGTTCAGTTTCTTTTAGGCATGGATATACGTTATTTGGCAAAGGACCACTCGATGACCACCGGGAAATGGTCCGAAGGGTACTTCTGCGAATACGAGGTGTTGACAATCGCCCACGACTGCACCTTCGTCCGGCCCTTGGTCACGAAAATATGGTCGATGCGCGAAGCCTTGGCCGGAGGTGTGGAGATATACTTGTAACCGTTGTAGGAGGGCCAGTCGGCGTTGACCTTATCGGTCGTACGGGCATAGCTGTCCACCAGCGTCCCGGAGGTAACGATCGTGTTGTAGACGTTGGTCTGCTGGTTCGAGTTGAAGTCACCGGTGCAGAAGGCCGGGGTCTTTCCGGCGATCTCCGCGACCTTCTCGATCAGCAGCTTGGCGCTCTCGGCCCGGGCGACGGTTCCGATATGGTCAAAATGCGAGTTGAAGTGGAAGAACTCCTTGCCCGTGGCCTTCACGCGGAAATGCGCCCAATTGCACATGCGCGGGGAATAGGAGTCGGAGAATTTCGTATTGGGAACGTTGGGCGTCTCCGAATACCAGAACGAACCGCTTTCGAGCACTTCGAATTTGTCGGTCTTGTAGAATATCGGATTGAAATGACGGCGCTCCACATTGTCTTCGCCCGTCACGCTCGTGCCGATCCAGGTGTATCCGGGAAGAGCGGCGGCCATATCCTCGATCTGGAACTTGTAGGGTTCCTGCGCACCGAAGATGTCGAAATCCTCGGCTTCGAGCAGCCGGCAGACGATCTCCTTGCGGTTCTCCCAGCGTCCGGCCTCCTCGTTGCGGTTGTCGTACTGGATGTTGTAGCTCGCCACGCGGATGGGTTCGAGCCATTCCAACTGTGTGCCGCCGTTGCCGCCGCCGTCGTCGTCCGAACTGCACGAGAGGGCCGAGGAGCTGAACAGCAGAAGTCCGCAAAAAAGGGTCGATTTCAGAAGTCGGTTCGTAATATGGAAAGTATTCATGGTGTTTTGCTTTTATCAGTTTTTATATCGAAACGGGAACGGAGCGGGGTTGAAGAGCGGATCGGAACCCTGCAACAGCCACATCCGTGAATTGCGGTCGTCGCCCTTGTCCAGACGCTTGATCGCCTCGGAAACCTGCGCATTGTTGTTGTCGATCTCCGACTGCGGATAGCGGTAGCGCAGAGGCAGGTAGCCGTCGTTGTAAATCTGGTCGGTGTTGTGCGTCAGGTAGGCCGAGAAATCGGGATAGCCCGTACGGCGCAGTTCGAAATAGGCCTCGTTGCCGCCCTGCATGAAGAAATTGAGGTATTTTTCCGTGATGATCTTACCCAGTTTTTCGGTGTCGCTGCCCTTGAACTGCACCTTTTCGTGCCCCAGGTAGGCCCGGGTGTCGGCAGAACTCACCCCCAGGAACTCATGCGCAGCGCGGATGCCGTTCAGGTAATGGGTCTCCGGATCGTCGTCGGTCCAGCCCCGCAGGGCGGCTTCGGCGAGGATGAATTCCTGCTCGGGATAGCCGATGTTCATGGCCGAAGGACCGACCGGCTCCAGATACCATTTCGACTTCAGGCGCGACTGCGACCCGTCTTCCATGTCGGTATTGTTGTTGTCGCCCGTAGCGCCGGGATTGGGAATGACGCCCTTGTAATTCGCAAGGTCCGTGGGATCGGCATTCTTGCCGTCCAGCTTGATCATCATTTCGGCCAGTTTCGGCAGACGCATGTCCCCGCGCTCCCGCATCCAGTCGACGACGAACTTGGAGATCCGGTACGACGAAACGAAATTGTTGTCGTTGTAATACTTGTAATTCTCCATATTGCCCTTTTCGTCGCGGATGGCGCTGTCGGACAACGTCCCCATGATCGGGTTGCCCTCCGGATCGCCGACGATGCCGGCGAACAGTTCGCCGACACGCTCCCCGGCGATGGTCTGCTTCATCGAGCAGTTGATCAGGATGCGCAGGCGGTAAAGATTGATCAGCTGACGCCACTTGCGAATGTCGCCGCCGAAGATCACATCGCCGTCGATTTTGGTATTGTCGTAGTCCCCCAGAGCCTCGTTGGCCGCTGCAAGCTCCCGCAGCAACCCGGCCACGATCTCCTCCTGGGGATCGTATTTGGGCGAAAAGTTCGGGTCGTCGAAGCGTCCCTGCGCAGCCTCGGTGTAAGGCACGTCGCCGAACAGTCGGGTGGTGTCGAAAATCCAGCTGGCACGGAAATATGCCGCAAGGTGGATGTAACGGGGATCGTTGAGGCGTTCGGCTTCGCGGACCATGTCGTAGCACCAGGTCACACGGCGGTATTCGCTGATGAAATTGCGGCGCTGGAAGTTGAAATGGCCGCCGCCACCGCGCTGATCCCACTGCCAGGCCAGCCGATAGGGCTGCACACCGTAGTATTCGATGCCGAAAGTCGTGATGCAGAGCTGTGTGAGGATGGTTTTCGGATGCACCTGCGTCGGCTTGTTCACGTCCTGGCTCACCTCGTCCATGGTCAGGTCGCAGGAAACGAACACCAACGGCAGGACGAAAAATATCGAGAGAAAGCGTTTCATATTCATATCCGTATTAGAGTTTGAGGGTAAGATTGAAGCCGATCATGCGTTCGGTCGGATAGGAGAAATTCTTGTAAGCCGCATCGGGGTCTTCGTTGTCGAGCTTCTTCCAGATGAGCAGGTTGGTGCCGATAACGAAGAGTTCGAGCCCCTTGAAAATCCGGCTGCCGGAGAGCAAATCCGAAAAATCGTAGCCGACGGACATCGTGCGGAGTTTGATGAAATCGCCCTTGAAAAGGTTGTAACCCATCGTGTAGGGACCGTTGAGCTTACCCATGTAGCCGATCCAGCTTTTGAAATAGACGGGCGTAGTCGAAGGGGCGTAGCCGCGCGTATCGTAGAGCACGTTGCCGTGATCGTCATACTCGATGTCGCCGTCGACCACCACCACGGCGTTCGAAGGGATGTACGACGGAGTTTTCGTCCAGTCCAGCTCCCGCTCGGGAGCGGCCGTGAGCTTGTGGGTCCCGGCTTCGATCATACGGGCGTTGAGGTCTGAACGGATGACACCGCCGACACGGCCCGCGATGTCGAACGACAGGCTCCAGTTGCGGTAACGCAGCGTCGACGAGATGCCGAACTCCCAATCGGCGCCGGCATAGCCGATCACACGCTTGAAGGGGTCTTCGATGGGACGCCCGTTGTTCTCGAAAACGATGAAATTGCCCTGCGGATCACGCTGCCAGACGCTCTCGTAGAGCGCATCGGCACGGTCGCCCACCTTGAGGTTGTTGTAGTTATAGGCCCCGTTGTAAATCTTGTCGAGGTACTTACGGGTCTGGAACCAGTTGAAGCTGATGTCCCATTTCCAATCCTTGGTTTTGATCGGCGTGGCCCCGACCATCAGTTCGTATCCTTCGCGGCGGTAGTCGTTGCCGTTGGTGAGCATCTCCTCGTAGCCGCTCGACTGGTTGATGTCGACCTTCTGGATCTGGCCCTCGTCGTAGGTGCGGTAATAGCTGAAGTCGAAACGCAGGCGGCTGCCGAAAAAGCGCAGGTCCGTGCCGACCTCGAACGAACTCGTGAAATAGGGTTTGATATTGGGATCGATGATCGTGGTCGGAGGCGTGAACGCGGCATTGCCGTCCCAGTAGGTATTGAACGAATAGGTGTCCTGCAACATGTAGACGGTCGACTGGTCGAACCCGACCTTGGCCCACGAGGCGCGGACTTTCCAGAAGGAAACAGCCTTCGGAAGCTTGACCGCCTCGGTGATCAGTGCGCTGAACGCCACCGACGGATAGAAAAAGGAGCGGTTGTTCTTGTTGAGCGTCGACGACCAGTCGTTGCGGCCGGTGAACGAAAGGTAGAATGCATCGCGGTAACCCAGCGTGACGGACCCGTAAGCGCCGGCCATGCGGCGGCGTTCGATCTTCGAAGTGGTCGACGGGGTGTTCTGCGAGTTGGAAAGGTTGTAGAGATCGGGCTGCTGGAGTCCGCCCTCGGTCGTCGAAAAGAGGTAATTGCGCTGGTAGTTGAAGAGCGAAACACCCAGCATGGCGTCGAGGTCGAACTCCCCGAACCGTTTCTTGTACGAGAGCATGGCGTCGAGGTTGACGTCGACGCGGCGGTCGCTGCCGACCGAATAGAGACCGCGGTCGTTGCCCACCCAGGCGTAAGGTTTGCACTCCTCCTGGTTCTGGTGTTTGGAGTCGGTGGCGGCCTTGACCATGAAATTGAGGTCGTCGGTGATGTCGTAGTCCAGCGACGCCGAAGCGATCAGCTCGGGTTCGCTGTAAGGACGCGTGTACTCCTCGGCCACAAACCAGGGATTGTTGAACCACACGTGGTTCCAGTTACGCTGGGCGTAGCCTTCCTGCCCCTCCTCCCAGTAATTGCGCAGATCGCGGATGTCGTTGTTGGCGCCCATATACACCAGAATGTTGTAATACGGATGCGAATTGCCGTAACCGGACCAGGGACGGTTTTTGGAATAGGTATAGTTGTAGATCATGCTGGCATTGATATGCAGCTTCCTGGTGATGTTGTAGTTGGCCGCCATATTGACGCCGAAGCGCTTGAGATCGGTGTTGGGAGTCTGCCCCCGGCGGTAGAGCTGGTTGAGACTGATGCGGAACGACCCCTCCTTGAATTTATGGGAGATGCTGACGTTGTTGCTCGTGGTGAGGCCCTGTTGCAGAAAATTGCGGAAATTGTCCTTGTGGGAGACGAAAGGCGTCGGAATCCGCTTCCCCGTCTTGGGGTCGATCGGGCTGTTGTACTGTACGGTCTCGAAATAACCGCTCGGCGTGGTGGGGTCCTTCTGGTCGAGTTTCGGGCCCCAGGTCCACAGACCGTCGTATACGCCGCCGCCCTTGCCGTCGAGGTAGGAATACTGGCCGAAATCGCCCGTACCGTAGATGCTCTGCTGCTCGGGCAGGGTGAGGTACCCGGCGGTGAACATCGTCGAGGAGTTGAGCGTGATCTCGGTCTTCTCGCCGATGTCGTCGCCTGTCTTGGTAGTAATCAGGATCGCACCGTTGGCGCCGCGCGAACCGTAAAGCACGGCCGCCTGCGGACCTTTCAGGACCGTGATCGATTCGATGTCGTCCGACGAAACGCCGCGGTAATAGGTCACGGGCGTTCCGTTGATGACGTAGATCGGGGTCTCGCCACGCAGCTTGATCGGAGGATCTTCCAGAATGCCGGCGCGGGTGTTGACCGTAAGTCCGGCAACCTTGCCGTTCAGGGCGTTGATCGGATTATCGGTCTTCACCTTGTCGAAAGCGTCGGAGTTGACCTGCTGGAGCGAATATCCCAGGCTCTTCTCGGCTTTCTTGATGCCGAGGGCCGTGACCACGACCGTTTCCAGCGAGATGTCCGACGGTTCGAGACGGATGTCCACACGGGTCTGCACGCCGACATGCGTCCGCTGGGTCTTGTAGCCGATATAACTGAACGAAACGGACGCCCCGACCGGGACGCTGATGCGGTAGTTGCCGTCGGCATCGGTGACGCATCCGTTGGTGGTTCCCTCCTGGATGACCGTGACGCCGACGAACGGCATGCCCTTTTCATCGGTAACACGCCCCGTCAGGGCCACCGGCCGGGAATCGGTGCGGGGGGGGGTTCCGGCAGACCGCGCTGCAGACTGTCCGATGATGACATGGCGGCCCTTGACGGTATAGGTCAGCGAAGTGCGCGCCAATGCCAGATCCATCACCTCCTGGATCGAGGCGTCGGCGACCTTCACCGAAACACGGATGTCCGCCACATCCTGGTCCTTGTAATTGAACAGATAGTCGCTGGAGGCTTCTACCTGACGGAAAAGCTGCACGAGCGTCACCTCCTGTCGGGTATCCACGGTGATTTTCCGTTCCTGGGCGTGAACGACCGTCGTGCCCAGCAACAGCATGCACACGACCGCACGGCGCAGGACGGTGCGCAAGCAGCGTGTCTTCTGAAAAAATGCGTTGGTAAAGTTTGGTTTCATTGTTTCCGGGTTGGAAGTTTAAAGGTATTGGTACGTTGCCGCGATCGGGGCATCGGACCGAAGCAGAACGGCATCCGTTCGGGCGGAAGCCGCAAAAATCGGAAAGGCGAAGACAGGGATCTTGTCAGTTCATAGGCATCGGAAAATTTAGGAGTTCGGTATTATCGGGTTGGATTTTCAGCGTTTGGTAACGAAATAGACATTGTCGAGTTTGCTCCACTCCATACCGGTCTGGCGGCTCACGATGTCGAGCGCCTGCTCGACGGACAGCCGTGTTTCGAGCGCACCTGAAAAGCGGGTCCGGCCGACGTCTCCCGCATCGGTGATGATGCGGACGTCGTAACGCGCGGAGAGTTGTTCGAGGAGCTCCTCCAGAGTGAGCGATTTGTAGCGGAACAGATTGTCCTTCCAGGCGGTCGTGATCTCGGGATCGAATTCACTGACAGTGATTTCGCCGCTCCCGACATGATAAACGGCCCGGCGCGAAGGCGTCAACCGCAGATTCTGATTTCCGGCGCGGAACGCGACCGACCCTTCGACCAGCGAAGCGCTGACAATGCCCTCTTCAGTCCGGTTGCTGGCATCGAAAGTCGTGCCCAGCACGGAGACCTGCACATCGCCCATCTCGACAACGAATCGTTTGTCCGGCATCTTCTCGACTTCGAAAAAGCCCTTGCCGACAAGCCGCACGTTCCGCTCGTCCCTGCCGAAATCACCGTCGTACTCCAGACGGCTCTCCTTATCGAGGGTAATGCGGCTGCCATCGGGCAGCTCGAACGACGAAATGCTGCTGCCCGTGATGAAGGCGAACCTTTCGGCAGCACGGGGACCGGACAGCGCCCATCCGCAGAACAGTCCCACGGCCAGCATGGCGGCCATCGACGCATAACGCCCCATACGAGTGGCGAGCAGGCGCAGCATGCCGCTCCTGCGCGATTCGGAGCCGGCAGCGATCCGCCGCTGCAATTTCCGGAACTCCCGCTCCGGATCAATGCTGCGGGTCGTCGTCACGCGGGCGTTCCAATAGCTCCTGATCCGAGCGTATTCCTCTTCATGCGCGGGATCGGCGGCCCGCCAGGCGGCGAGGGCTTCGCGTTCACCGGCCGGGCAAACCTCCGTGAGATCACGGACAAGCCGGGCGTTGAGTTCTTTTTCCGAAAGGGTGCGTATGTCTGTTTTTGATTTCATGTCTTATGGATTAAGTACCGGAAACGGCGGAATGTTCTTAACGGATCAGCAAATATTTTTCTTGCGCAGAGCCTCGCGGATCTTCTGCACGGCATGGCCCAGGTGCACTTCAAGGGTTTTGACGGAGATATAGAGCGTCTCGGCCGCTTCGCGGTGCGACATCCGGTCCTCGCGCACCAGTTTGAAGGCCAGCTTGCATTTGGGCGGCAGCGACTCGATGGCACGGTTTATCTCGCGGACGGTCTCGGCGGAAATGCAGTCGTCCTCGGGAGTCGTGCTGGTGCGGGCGAAAAGGTCCAGCGGCATTTCGTCCAGATTGACGGTGGGCAGGTTGCGTTTCCGGAGATAATTCAATGCCTTGAATTTGGCGATCCGGTAGATATAAGCATTGAAATTCCGGATTTCGGGAAGTTCAAGACGGTTCTCCCAGACCGCGAAGAACACATCGGAAGTCAGTTCCATAACAGCCCCGTCATAGCGGACATACAATCCGATATAACGGGCTATACGCTTGTAATAAAGCATATAAAGTTCCTGCAAAGCCTCCTGGGAAGCATTGCAGGCCAGGTCGTCGAGGATGTAACGGATGTCGGTCGGGTCCATGCTTTCTATTGATTAAGTACCCTAAAATCGCAAAAGTTCTTAATCGGAGAGGTGTTTTTTATGCGAATAACGGGAAACAATCCGGAAAAACCGCCCTGCTGACAGGGTTTCGGGAGAAGAATGCGAACGCAGTCCGGCCCGGAGGAGCATATGTTCCATCCGGGCCGGACAAACGAAAGAGGCAAGCCCCTGAAATCAATAACGGTAGTGCTCGGCCTTGTAGGGACCGTCCTCCGGAACGCCGATGTAGTCGGCCTGACGCCGGGTCAGGCGGGTCAGTTCGACGCCGAGGTTGTCCAGGTGCAGGCGCGCCACCTCCTCGTCGAGGCGCTTCGGCAGGCGGTAGACGCCGACCGCGTGCTCCTTCTGCCACAACTCCATCTGCGCGAGGCACTGATTGGTGAAGGAGTTCGACATCACGAACGAAGGATGCCCCGTGGCGCAGCCGAGGTTCACCAGACGGCCTTCGGCCAGAATGAAGATCGAATGACCGTCGGGGAAAGTGAACTTGTCGACCTGCGGCTTGATGTTCAACTTCACGGCCCCGGACGTTTCGAGGCGCGCCATCTGGATTTCGTTGTCGAAATGGCCGATGTTGCAGACGATGGCCTGGTCGCGCATCCGCTCCATGTGCTCCAGCGTGATGATGTCGCAGTTGCCCGTGCAGGTGACATAGATGTTGCCCTCGGCGAGCGCACTCTCGACGGTCTTCACCTCGAAGCCCTCCATGGCGGCCTGCAAGGCGCAGATGGGGTCGATTTCCGTGACGATCACCCGGGCGCCGTAGGAGCGCATCGAGCGGGCGCAGCCCTTGCCCACGTCGCCGTAGCCGCACACGACGACCACCTTGCCGGCGATCATCACGTCCGTGGCGCGCTTGATGCCGTCGGCCAGCGACTCACGGCAGCCGTAGAGGTTGTCGAACTTCGACTTGG
>ENA-ORMN01002647-ORMN01002647.1-human-gut-metagenome-genome-assembly--contig:-NODE-2647-length-15153-cov-8.440787_pt1 | contig 15153 bp, 12 predicted proteins | sample MGYA00242102_ERZ508993 | MGnify/ENA primary metagenome ERZ508993 (study PRJEB26280, sample SAMEA2338770) | human gut metagenome | biome: human gut; feature: human-associated habitat; material: faeces... | reverse complement strand
CCAGCTCCATAACCTCCTTATAGCGGATGCTCTCCCGCTGCAATTTTGCGGACAGATTGGAAACGCTGTCGCTCCAATCGTATTCATCAGCCAGTCGGTCAACGACCTCCTGCATCGTAAAACCGGCACGAATGATCTGCGATTTGATCTCATTTCTGATGCTCATAAAATCCTCCTGTTTTTTCGTGATGAAAACAGCAAAGCGGGTTTCTGTTTCCGAAAACCTGCTTCGCTGTTTGGCGTAATATTCTGTCTTTCTGAAATCCGCTGGAAAAGCGGCGGTCAATGCCCTCTTTGTAAGTGAGGGGTATCGACTTTCCGAAGCCGCGTGACTTCGCAGGAGACCGTGCAAATCCACGCGTATCCGCGAAGCCGGTGCGCGGTTCCGAGCAGCGCGATTCCGCGAAATCCTTTCGCCGCCGCGCAAATTTCTTTCCGGTTTTCACCTGCCTTGCAGATACCCCTTCCGTTTCAGCTCCGCCAGATCGGTAGTCACGTCCTCCGGACACATCCGCGCAAGGCAGCTCAGCTCGTAAATGTCGTACCGATCCACCAGAAGCAGCGTCATCAGCAGCTTCTGCGTGCCGGTCAAATCGCCGTCGTACAAGTGAAACAGCGGCAGTTCCTTAAAATAAATTCTTCCCATTGCATCCTCCTTTACAGCTGAACTTGAAAACATCCATCCCATCCATCCAGAGTTTTTGGGATGGATGGGATGGAGAAATTTGAGTCTGAGCTCATAAAACCGGCGGCGCGACCAGCGCCTCGATGCCCCAGAAGCCGTTGACCCGCTTGCCGAGGGCGTTCTGGATGTGATTGTCGTGCTCCAGGCCGAACTCGTCGGCGTACTTCTTGAGCGTCATGCTCACCGTCCGCGCGGCAAGCGGCTTATAGGCGTTGTCACTGCACCACATGGTGTAGATGGCGTACAGCGCGGCGGAGGGAATGGTGCTGTCGGCCTTCAGGCGGATGTAGCCCTCAGAGCGCAGGAACAGCAGCACATTGTCGGCCTCGCGGCGCGCGTCCTCGCGGTTTGCTTTCGTCTGACTGCTCTCTGTGAAGCGGAAGTTATTACTTTGCAAGCGGCACAGGCCTTCGAGACACCAGAGGAAGATGCCCTCGATCTCTCCGCAGAGCTTGTCCGCGAGAAAGGGGTCGTCCTCGCGGTTCGGCGGCCTTTTCTTCACCGACAAAATGAGCTGGCGGCGGTAAAAGCCGTCCGAGTGGTCGTAGAGCGATTCCAGATCGCCGTTGGAAAAGGCAAGAAACCGGACGTACATCTTGCCCTGATAGCTCTGCTCGCCCTTGCGCTCCAAGTCCATCGGCATTTCGGCGGTGATGAGGGACTTGAGATAGTGCGTGGATTGCAGCGCCTCCAGCTTCATGTCGTCATCCACCATCAGCAGCTCGTGCTCCAGATCGGCTCTGGCAAAGGGGCTGCGCTCCACCTTGGCGATGCTGCCGTTTTTCAGGTTGCTGCCGAGCAGCTTCTGCATCACCACGCCGATGCGGCTCTTGCCCTCGCCGCCGTTGCCCTTGAGCAGCATCATCACCTGCCCGCGGTTCGTCGGAATCAGGCAGTAGCCGAGGTATTCCTGCAAGGTCAGGATGTCCTCCGCTTCCAGCAGATCGGACAAAAACCGCAGCCATGTCTCCGGCCTGAGCGTTTCCAGCAGACTTGTGGCGCGGCGGGCCGTGCCGCTCGTAAAATGCGGGCGCAGCATCTCATAGATCTGCTTGCGAATGCCTTCTTCATCAGCAACGCGGCCCTCCACGGTGAAAAAGCTGCCGTCCACGCAGACCATCGGGTGCGCCGATAGAAAGTCCCCACAGAACAGCACCTCGTTGAAGTGCTTGTCCTGCATCCAGCGGGGGCGGTTCATTTCGTTCCATCTTCGTCCCCCTGATCTGCCGGTTTCGCGCCTCCATCAGCGCCAGACGGTTGTCCTTCTGAAAGTCGGTCACCACCTCGGCCCGCTCCTTAGGCGTGCCGCAGGTCAGAATGTCCAGCATATTTTCGATGCGCTCCAGCATGTGACAGGCCTCCGCATAGCGCGGGTCGATGGCATCCTCCGGCGATTGCGGCGCGCAATGCGCCTTCCAGTCCTGCAAGATTTGCAGGTAATCCCCCAGCAAACGGAAGCTGCGGCTTCCCAGCTCTGCCTGCGACTTGCTGCGCTTCAGTTTCGTCAGAACGGATGGCTTCTGCTCGACAATGCCGAGGTCTGCCGCCAGCTTCTTCGCCGCGTCATAGCCGCTCAGGCCGAACAGCCTTGCCGCAAGGTCGATCACATCGCCGCTTGCCCCGCAGCCGAAGCAGTAGAAGTAATCCTCATTCAGCTTCATGCTGGGCGTGCGGTCGGCGTGGAAGGGGCAGCGGGTCATGCTGCCACGGTTTACTTCCAATCCGTAGTATTCGGCAGCCTCTTTCACGGAAACTGCCGTCTTGATTTGTGTAAATAAATCCATACCTGTTTCCTCCTATAAAATAATTGAACTTCGCCGTTCTGCCCGATGTCGTTCCTGCCCGAGAATCTCACTCCGGCGTTTCGTTCTCCTTGGTACGCGGAATGCGGTACTTCGCCGGAAAACATATCCCATCAGACGGTCATGAAGTTTTCAATGTGCTGCGTGGTTTACGTCTAAATTTTAGTAAGAAAACAGGCCCTTTCCCGTATATCCAAGAGGTAGGAAAAGTGGGGTAGAAGTTGAAATTTTCCACGCTTTGAGACACAAAACGGAAAGGCATGATATAATGCAGAAAAATGGAAACAGAGGCTGCTGTATGCAAGTTAAGCTGACAATCGGAGAGCGGTTGAAGGATTTGCGAGTAGAGCGCAAGCTGACCTTGGAGCAGCTTTCCGCTGAGGTAGGCATCTCAAAATCCGCACTTGGCAAATATGAAGCAGATAACGGCAAGGACATCAGCCCGTACAGCATCTTGGTGCTGGCTGACTATTACGGTGTTTCCTGCGACTATCTGATGGGGCAGACGGAAACGAAAAATCACCCAAACACAGCTTTGCATGAGCTGCATTTGAGTGATGCTTCGATTGATGTATTAAGAACAGGCAAGTTCAACCACCGGCTGCTGTCGGAGCTGATCTGCCACAAGGATTTCCAGCGGTTCATGCTGGACGCTGAGATTTACGTTGACCGGATCGCGGATATGCGGGTCAACGATATGAATGCCGTGCTGGAAGCTGTCCGGCAGATGGCATTGATGAAAAACGGCGGCGAAGAAAATGACCTGCACCTGCGGACGCTGGAAGTGGCGCAGATTCGGGAAGATGAATATTTCGGAAGCCTGATTGCGGATGATCTGAAAGGTATCCTTCGTGACATTCGGAGTGAACACCGCCCCGACACCATGACGGCGGATGAAATCTCCCTTGCAGCAACTATGCAGGATCAGTTACAGGATGCGATGAACTTTGAGGGAAGCTCCGAGGAAAAGAAAGCGAAAGCATTGCTTTCCACATTGGGGATTGATTACGATGCCATCACAATGGAACAATTTGTCAACTTGATCGAGGTACTAAAGCTGTCCAAACACCTGAAAACTCCCATCAGCCAGCGTGGGAAAACGACCATGACCCACGGCAAGGGAAAGCGGAAGAAACGCTGAAACAAAGGCATCGCTGTGGTGGGACGAAGGCTTTTATATACCTCTGCTTCCTTTTCCGGACAGGCGGATTTTGTTTCTCAAAAATCCTGCATTTGTGCCGCAACTCACGTCACAAAACCCGCCTGTCCTACTGCCGCGAAAAAGCGTTTGCCGCCACACTCTGCCGCACCGCAGAGTATGCCGCCAACCCCTTTCCCGCGTCAGCCGGAAGCAAAGGTATAACACACTAGACTTTGCAGAGCAAAATCGTGTGCCAACAGGGATGCTGCGCGCCCCTATTGGAAACCCAGCGTCAAAGGAGATTGCTCCCCTCTGCACTCCCCTTGTTTTAGTCGCCTATGAAGATGCAACTATATCACAGCTTGCACATTCATAGCCTCCTAAAACATAACCTTCCACAGATTTCATCCAGTGGGAAGATGAATTCTGTGGAAGGTTTTGTTTGTTATTATCCAACTTTGCTTCAAAAGTATCGAAGTTCCAGATGTTGTGAAAATACCTAGATATTATGATTCTTACTCGATGACACCATCTGTATCGAAGATATGATCTAGCTCATCTGTGTTTATCGCACAAGAAACCTTTTCACGGATTGCTGTTTTATACATATCTAGTCGTCTGAACTGATTTCTTCCCGCTGCATCCTTACCCATACGGATAAGCTGGATTCTACCGACACCCGGATTCTGTCTTGCGTATTCTGCAAAACCTTTAGCCTTTCCAAGATTGTCCTTAAAGTCTGCACTGTGTGGCTCAAGGATATCGATCACATAGCCAAGGCGCTCATCTTCACGCACTATGATAAAATCGGGATAAGTTGGTTTAATCTCTCCGTTGATTTCATAGGGAATGCACAGTGCCCATGACGCTCTGGAAGGATTGCGAATCCAGCAGACAAAATCCTGCCGCTTTTCTTCCTCTGCAATCAGATCAGCCTCCCAGCCGTTTAGCTTCAGTTTCGCTGTTCCCGTGGTATCACTAACGAACAAGTGATCACGGTATTCTTTGCCACCAGCCTCATGTGGAACCTGTATTGTCTCTGGAAGGCGGAAGTTATGCTTGCTGACCACATCACCATCAGAGACGATGCTGTCGTAATCTCTGCGGATTTTCTCTGAGTTGATAGTGGCAATATATCTGCGATAATCATCATTCAGTCCGTGGAACCGGTTTTCCGCATAGGTATGAAGTCTGTTCATGCAGTTCTCGTCAGCAACAAAAAGAATGACGTCTATCTTAAAAGCCGTGAGGTCACTGAGGTCGCCATACTTATTGCCATATGCCATACCAATGCCTTCACGTCCCAACTTCACATCGGCAATCTGGAACTGACGTTCAATATCTGTATCGGTCGTCGTAAACATATCATGAACAGAATAGTTGTCCACAGTCTCGCCGAACGCATCAAAAATCTGCGTGGCCAGCTTGAACTGTTTTACCTGCTGCACAAGATCATCGTACTTGCCCGCAGCTTTCAGATCTTCCACATAATCACGAATTATCTGGACAATCTCATCCTGCACCTCTCTGATTGCCTCACGGTGCAGCTTGGACATACTAAGCAGGTGTGCCATCCGATATAGCGATTTGAGGTAATCGTTAATCCGGAGCGCTCTGACATTATAAGAAAGCAGACCGGCATCATTGATAAATTTCATAACCGCTTCACGGTCAAATAAATCCTCTACTTCTTCCTGCTGGCTATCTGGAGCCATAGTTTCGGGTGCAGTAACTGCGCTCGGCTGAGCATCTGCTGTCGGTTTAACATCCGTCTGAACGGTCTGTGTGCTATCGGCGCTCATTTGCTGGAAGGCATTTGTAGGCTGTGCGGGTGTCACTTCTGCTACATCCGGGATCTGTGTCTGCTGCTGTACCGGAGTAGGTGCACCCTGTGTATCCGTTATGGATACCAAAGCTGGCGCCTCGGTACCTTGATTTGCAAACACCTCCAAAGTCATCTGTCCCGGAATTGACATTTGCATTTTCTTCTTCGGTTTAACAGTTAGTGTCTCGAAGCGTTTTCCAGATAGTGACTCGCCATATATGTCTGTCGGAATATCTCCACCCTCAGTGCTCTGCAATGCCTCCACGACATCTTTGACCGTTTCCTCGTTAAAATACGGTAAAAACAGATGCACATCATTCAGGACATCATCGACCTGAATATGCATCTGCATCGGAGTTCTGACCATGCGTCCAAGGAGTTGGGCAATATAGGTAGCGTCATTCGCGTGTTTGAAGGACATCATGGTCTCTGCCCTTGGGCAATCCCATCCTGTAGACAGATTTTCTTTAAAGAACACAACACGGATATTTCGGTCATCTGCGATACGAGAAGGTTCCTCATAACGTACTTCAAACCCGTTTACCGTAAGGGAGGCAGTTGTTCCTCCGAAGGTGTGGACTACCTGACCGTTTTCCAGCTTGAACCCTGTCCGCTCCTCGATCTTTGCGATGCAATCATCCAGATTGGTATCGGTCAGCTTGCCCCCGGTTCCATTTAGCACCTGGATGATCAGAATTGGATTCACATAGGCGTAATGCTGCTCAAAACAATACTGCGTCCAATGTTCCCACTTTTCCTTCCAGTCGTCTGCTGCCGCCTGCAGGATAGCCATATCGTTGTTGACCGCACTGGCCTCTGGGTAAGTGATGACAATGCGGTCTTTCAAAAGTCCGGACGCTCGCACTTCATCCGCTGTGACAATGGACTTATGTATGGTTGAGGATGTGCCCTCGACCAGAGCATTGAACCGTTGAGTCGTCGCTGACATACCAATCACCACTGGCATCGGCGGAATATGATCTTCATCGCTACCCTTGATAAATTTCTGCATGATTGTCGTGGCCTTGCTGGCCTCACGTCCCTGCATGCCGCGGTGTGCTTCATCTATGATAAAGTACAGCCTGTCGCTCTTTTCCCGAACAGTATTTGCAAGCGTCTGCCAAATTGTATAAGTCCTGCCATCGCCATTTTTCGTTAGCTTGGAGGTAACCGACAGCTTCTGCGTATTCAGAAAATAAACATGACCGTCCTCAAATACCTCTTTATCAAAGGATTCCTCGGAAACTGTAACGCACTGCGACAACTTGATCTTATCAGCCTTGGAGTCGATCTTTTGCTTTGACTGCTCGTTCAGCTGAGGCGAATCCGAAAGCCAGACGATGATTGCATCCTGCTGCTCCATATACTGTTCATCACCGAAAAGGATAGCCTCAATCAGCGCGGACATAATGATGGTCTTTCCGGCTCCGGTTGGAGCAGTAAAGGAAACCACCTGCGGCGCATGTGTTCTGTGATAGCTCCCCATTGCCTCCGCAGTCTTCATACGGATATCAGCAAGCGCTCTTTTCTGAAAAGGGAATAATTCTACTCTCATGGTTACCTCCCCGTATTGATCCTGAAATTATCCAGATAGTCTCTGTAAAGTTGATAGCAGTCTTTGCCATCGTAGGTACGGATCATCGACCGGTATGCTGTCTCTGAATCCGTTACAATGAAAACTGTCTGGATTTCTGGATGCTGGCTCAACTCGGCATCGAACTCTGAATAATATATTTCATCTACCAGAACAGCCATTTTGTTTTGCGGCAAGATCAGCATGTTCGGGAGATTATCATTTTCAAGAGCTGGGCACTTACCAATGGCGCCGCCCTTCATCCAGAGCACCGGAAGCAGTTCACGGAACTGCCTACCGAGAGCAACGGAGGTTTTGTCGAGGAAGCTCAGTTTGAAGAATGCCGCGTTTGCTGGAAAGCCAGCCGACATAGGCCTGTCAACACCGAGATAATCTCCTTTTAACGGTACGCCATTCGTGTCATGTCCTTCAATTGCGCAAACAGTGCGAGGCCATGTAATATACCGAGCAATGCCAAAACTTTCCCACTCTTCATCTCCCGGATGCAAACCTTTCTTTGTTAGGGATTTGATTTCCGCCTCAGAAACCTCATTATTAGTAACCATAACGCATCTACGACGTCCGCCATCCTCAGTATTCAGAAGGTTGACAGCATGTAAAGTTGTTCCTGATCCTGAGAAAAAGTCTACTATAAGGGCGTCTTTCTTGCTTCCAACGTAAAAACGCAGCGTATCCTCAACAGCATATAGAGACTTAGGAAACGGAAAGTTCCTTTTAGGAATAATCTTATCTATAAGATTCGTTCCGTATGTACTGGCATCGTGCCAGTCGCGTACCCACATTGTTTTTGGTTCTCTATCCTGTTCAGCATCCTCATTCCATTCTAAAATTAGAGAACCGTCAGAATCCTTTCCTGTCGCAATGAGGATTCCATCACGCAACTGTTCTTTTTGTTTCTTTTTCAGGAATACAACAGCCCACTGATCTCTGCTCCTGTTATATGCACCTAATTTTGCGATGCCCTGGTTCAAATAGGCTCGTAAGGTTTCATGGCCAAGCTGCCACCTCCCTTCGCTGTTATCAGTTCTAATTGGCCACACTGCTTTTAATCCCGGTGCAGGCGGCTTTTTTTCCACATCATGTCTATCCACATCAAGTGGAAGCGGTTCTCCTACAAATTCAATCTTCTTCTTTTTCGCGTCAATCCAGACTGGATAAAACAGGTTTGGTGATTCTCTACGTGAAGATCCACTCGAACCCCGACGCAACATACTATTCCAAATAGTATCTGTTTTTGATTCCTTGGCATCCGGATTACTATTATCCGTGACATCCAGCATGGAATATTTAGACTTCTGTATACTCATGCTTCCAAACTGTAATAAGAATAAGTATTCATCACATCTGGCAAACTGCCCAACTCTGGTGGATGCCTTCTTGTTAATCCGTGATGTGATCATTTGCATTCGTGCTTCTGGAAAGATTTCCTCAAGCAAGCAGCCCAAATGTAGGTACTCCTTTTCATCAATGGTAACAATAAGGACGGAATCATTCGGATTCAGAAGTTTTTTCGCAATTTTCAGGCGCTTCTCCATCATGGAGAGCCACTTGCTGTGGCGGTAAGCATCAGAGCTGTCAACATAATCGTTGTTGTACTTCCAGTCCTTTGCTCCGGTGTTGTATGGTGGATCGATATAGATGCAGTCCACCTTCTCTGCGTACAGGTATTCCAGCAGCTGGAGCGCGTGGTAGTTGTCCGCCTCAATCAGCGTATGCCAAAGACCGCTATCCGGAGCGTTCTCCACGGTATCCAAAGGTTTAAGTGTCGGGTAAATCGGCTCACCAAACTCAGCCACTACTACAAGATCATCCAGCTTGAAGGTCTTCTGCTCGTGTGTCTCGCGGCGGTCGCAGAGTACCTCATCACCGTCCATCTTTACGACAGTATAGATGTCGCTCACATATCCGGTCTTCAGCGCGACCTTGGAGCCGACACGAATTGGCACGTCATAAAGCGGCGTGCACTCCGGCAGATGCTCTTCAAACACAAGCCCGAACTTTTTTTGTTTCATTAGTTTATCTGTTTCCTGCAAAATCCTATCCCTGAGTGTTGGATCGTTGATCTGCCGGATCAAGTCTTGTAATAACGCCACTGTTTCCACCTCATTCTTCTGTGATCGTCTTTTCCTTTATGTGATAATCAATGCCGCGCTCTTGACAGAAAGCCGTCACCTCTGCTGCGCATTCATTGTAAAAGTGCCTTTGTCCTTCATAGGCGTTTGCTGTCTTGCTGTAATTCGTTCTGCCGAAGATGATCCTGTCGGTAAATGCTACAGCTTCCAAGATTTCGCGTAAATTCTGCTCTATCATGTTCGGTGTTGGATACGGTTCTATGCTCACCCACGTCTTGCAACCAACTTCGTGAAGCGCTCTCAGCGCTGCCAGTCGGTCTGCACAGGGAACAGCTCCCGGTTCCATCTGTTCCCGGTATGCTTCATCCAGCGTTATCAACGTGATCCCATATTCATTTTCCGGAGAAAGTTCCGCCAATTCTATGGGAAGCAATCCCTTCGTCAATGTAGTGCATTTGATACCGGCCTCGTTCAGTTTTCGGATAGCCGCAATGCTCATCTGGGACACCTCTGGATATCCTTCCATGAACGGATCTGTGGTAAAGCAAAGCTGCACAGACTGAATCTTATCTCTGAGCCTCGGTATCTCTTTATCCAGCAATTCAAGCGTGTTTGATACAAGCACTGGCTCAAGCCAGCTCTCGTAATCCTTAATTTGCCCGAATCGCTTCTTCATCAGGAATGCATAACATGGATATTTGCACCCATGTGCACACCCCTGCACGTGATTCATTGTGTAGTCACCATACTCTACCCCTGTTTGATAAAGCATGGATTTTCGTTTTATCGTCTTCAAGGTGCTTTCATCCTCCGCCTACTTGTTCTTTAATATGTAGTCTGCCATCCGCAGTGCAAGTCCCTGCGCTTTCGGACTCTCACTCGCAATGGCAAAGCAGAATAGGAACATCGGCGAGTTCCTGCTGTTCCTGAAAATCCGCGCATGCTTTGACACACATGGAAAGATTGTCCCAAGTCGAGAGAGGATATACTCCTTTATGTAATCTGGATTTGCGTCCTTAACCATCCGTTCGCCATCGCTCTGTCCGGGCTCCGGGAACAAGTCAAAAAGCGTCATCTGAGGATCTTTCTTATAGAATTCCTTCCTCCATCCGGCATCTCCAAGCAATCGATCTATGCAATCCTCCCATTTATCGTACTTTCCGTTTTTCGGCAGCATACGTTCAAGTGCAGAGAACGGAAACAGGTACCATACGTCTATCGATTTCGTCTGTGCTACATTTTCAAGCGTAGCCCAATTTACCTGCGTCGCATATGGATCTAAGAACAGCAATCCTCTGTTATATCTCCAGTCTACGTTGCTAATAATCTCCGCGAGCTTATCATTCGCATCGCCGCAGTAAATTGTAACAATTCCCCTCATCTGTGGAAACTCGGAGTTTATCATATTCTGAAGTTCTCCTGCCTTCTGAGAGTCCGCTTCTATGAAATAGTAATGATCGAACTTCTTTTCAGACGCCAGTGCACGCTTAGCAGAGCCCACAAGAAACTGCCCGCCGTCACTGGTCTCGATCTCACCGGTTCCAGCAAAGGCATCTATATAAATCTTCTTAAACTTCTGATTTTGCAGTGCAATCAGGTATGCGTCCAGGTAGCTGGTGAAGATATTCAACTTCTCCTCAGTCCAATTGCCACCAAATTTCTGCGACGTTGCCATAAATTCCAACCACCTCATCTATTTGAAACTCAGTCTCAAGAAGAGAAAGAGATCACCGTTTCCTTCTTTCCTGTATCAGGATTCACAATCTGCTCAATCTTCGCGCCAAAGAAATCGGTAAGATCGCTCTTTACCTCATTACGAAATCCCTCTGACGGGAAAAACGGGTGGTTATCCAGAAGTTCCCACATCTCATCCAGAGGCACCTGCTTTCGGCCTCTAAAGCTGCGCTGCAGGTATTTCGCTATATCGATAACATACAAGCAGCTTTCATCTTCCTCTTCAGCAATCTCACCGAAAAGGTTAAATGACAACTGCCTGTTCTCAACCGAGTGCTTGGTAGAGGACTGTGCGCCAAATACCTTCCAAGCACTCTTCTTATAGAGCTTAAAGCCCTCCTTGTTGCTCGTGCAATGAATCAAATTGTAGACGAGCGAGTTCTGCGTGTTATAGAACGGAAATGCCGATACGTAGTACCTGCGAGCTCCTTTCAGTGAATTTATGATTTCTTCCACTCTGGCCTCATAGGCCTTCTTGTCACTTCCGTAAGGCACCAGTTTCTCAAAGTCTTCCAGATAAGTGTTCTCGTACTTTGCCTTTGTCGTTTTCTTCTTGGCGCTTGTGATCGCCCGCACCGGATCTGAAACCATGTGATTAATCATAACTTCACCCCAGTTACGGAAAAACGGTAGAAGTGCTTCCCAGTCAATAGTCGCATCATACGGATCGTAGAGCAGGAAATAATGCAGGTGCCCAGTTCCATATAACTGTGGTCCGATAGTTCGGAGTAGCTCGTGCGCATCACCACAAGAGGTGACAATCTTAAAATTGCGCTCATCCTGTGGAAGATGCTTTTTTAGCTCATCTACGCGCGCTTTATCCTTGTCATTCAAGTAAATGTGTATATTTTTCTCCGTATAGCTTCTTGATGCTTCCCTAAGTGCCTCTGAGACGCGTACTGCTGTACCTTTCACCAATTGTCCGGCATCGTCGGTGTATACACCACTGTTGCACATACAGTCTATAAAGATCAGCCCATTGCAAGACTCAGTCAGCAGCAACTTCTGTGCCCACGATTTGATGTACTCTTCTATCAGCTCAAATTTTTTTATTGTGTGAGGGCTAGCCTTGCTAATTATGTTTTTCTTTTTTGCCGACATACCATCCACCTCTTATTCAACGATGCCTTCTTGGGAAGAAATCAGCTTTCGGATATTTCCAATATTGCAGTTCAGTGTTTTACGCACCTTCATTAGCATTTTTATACTGACCGTTTCGCCTTTAGACAGCCTGATAGCGAAAGATCATTTGGTGCCGACCGCTACCTGCAATTTCTTTCAAAAAGCATCTACAAAATCATCCCAAAGTGACGTAATGCCTCCGTGATTGCTTTTTCCTTCTCCGCTGGGCATTGGGGCTGCTTGGCGTTTTCGGATTTTGGCTTATTGTAGTTCTCACGCTCAATAATGCCGTATTTCTGCTTCACCTGTGCGATATAAAGATGGCTGACTTTCAGCCCGGTATGTTCTAAGACATATTCCCGGATTTCCTCATAAGTCGCCTTACTCTCAGCCGAAGTCAAATCCATCTCGTCCATCTTCACTTCGATCTCGATATGTTCCTTACTTTGAAGTTTGGACAATAAACATACCGTCTCAACATGTTCCGTGTGGGGGAACATATCCACGGGCTGGATTTTTAATGCTTTCCATCCGCGGCGGGACAAGTGGGTCAAATCACGGGCAAGAGTTTCGGGGTTGCAGCTGACGTAAACCACGCGTTTGGGTTTCATGGCAGCCACTGCATCAATGCAGGCGGGGGTGCTACCCTCCCGCGGGGGGTCCAGGAATACAACATCGGGGTGCGGCAAGCCAGAGTTGGGCTGTGCCGCAGCGCGCATCCAATCGGTTGCATCGGCACAGATGAACCGCGCGTTGTTGATCTTATTGGCTGCGGCGTTGGCGCAGGCATTGCGCACCGCGTCCGGGTTGCGCTCCACGCCAATGACCTGCTTTGCCCTGCCCGCCGCACACAGGCCGATGGTGCCAATGCCGCAGTAGGCATCGATCACTGTTTCTTTGCCGGTCAGGGCAGCGAACTCAATGGCCTTGGCGTACAGCACTTCGGTTTGTTCCGGGTTGACCTGGTAAAAGCTGCGGGGCGAAATGGCGAATTGCAGCCCGCACAGCGTATCGGTAATTTTGCCGGGGCCATACAGGGTACGCACATCGCTGCCCAGCACCGCGCTGGTGCGGCGGGGATTGCAGTTCTGCACCACGCTGGTCACCCAAGGGGCCTTTTCCCGCAGGGCTTTCACAAAATTGCGGCTGCCGGGCAGGTTTTCCTGCGCGGTCACCAGCACCACCAGCACCTGACCGCTGGTTTTACCGCGGCGCACCAGCACATGGCGCAGCAGACCGGTGCCGCGATCCTCCTCAAAAGCAGGCCAGCGGCAGGCGCGGGCGGCTTCCAGCACAGCGGCAATGGTCTGGTTAATGACGGTATCCTGCAGCAAGCAGTCCGTATACGGCAGCACGCGGTGGGTGCCCGCTGCATAAATGCCGCATGTCAGTCGTCCACGCGGCCCGGTGGCAAAGGTGGCGATGGCCTTGTTACGGTAATGCCAAGGTTCTGCCTGCCCCAGCACGGGGGATACCGGGGCAAACCGCCCCAGCAGGCGTTGTTCCAACTGCTGCTTATGCTTGAGCTGGTCGGGGTAGGGCTGGTTCAGCAGCGGGCAGCCGCCGCATTTCAATTTATAATTGGTGCAGGTTACAGGCATGGTGTTTGACCTTCTTCCCTTTCAGGGTTTTCAACATTTCTTTGGGTGTGCTATAATATAGTTTATACAGGGGGATCGGCGGTTCCGGGTATGAGCACCCCGGTGCACCAACTTTCCCCGCAGCAAAAGCTTTTTTCTCAAAACGGAGGCATAACGATTATGAACGTACTTCTTATCAACGGCAGCCCGCACGCACATGGCTGTACAGACGCTGCTTTGCAGGAGATTGCCAAGGCTTTGAACGCTGACGGCATCGAAACCACCATCTACCACATTGGCGCTGTCCCGGTGGGCGGCTGTGTGGGCTGCGGCGGCTGCGCCAAAGCCGGACACTGCGTATTCGGCGGGCCAGTCGTTGATGTTCTGCCGCTGGTGGAAAAGGCCGACGGCATTGTGTTTGGTGCTCCGGTACATTATTCCACCGCCGCTGCCAGCATGCTGGGCTTCATGCACCGGCTGGGCTACAGCACAGGCCGCCTGTTGGCACAAAAGCCCGCCGCTATTGTTACCAGCGCCCGCCGCGCCGGCACCACCAGCGCACTGGAAGCCCTGGAAAAGGTTCCCCAGTTCTGCCAGATGCCGCTGATCAGCTCCACCTACTGGCCGATGGTACACGGCAGTAACGCCGAACAGGCCGCCCTGGACGAAGAGGGCATGCAGATCATGCGCAACCTGGGCCACAACATGGCCTGGATCTTGAAGTGCATTGCCGCAGGCAAAGCCGCAGGGATTGAGCCGCCCAAGGCAGAAAATACCATCCGCACCAATTTCATCCGCTGATTTTGTAGTAGCAGTAGGGCGGGGTGCCCTTACCCCACCACAGCCTCGTCCTGTTGCGTATTACAAAACTTGTGCCGAACCCCATTTATAGGGGCTTTGCCAGATATTTCACCCCGGAACACGGCATACTTCCCCTTTACAAGCCAACCTTTCCCACCCGCAGCAGCCCGCAAAAGGCTGCTGCTTTTTATTCTGCCGTTTCCGGCGTGTGACCGGTGGGGTACACGTTTTGCAGCAGCGCCACGATCTGGTCATAGCTGGCAGAGCGGGATGCTGCCGATACATGCAGCGTAACGCCGCAGTCATAGTTCACTTCGGCCAGGATCATCTGGTAAGTGCCGCAGTCATACCGGACGGACTCGGTTTCTGCATCGGGGATGGTCAAATCAAAGTCATACCGCACGGTCTGGGCTTCCTCGTTCAATTCCGCGGCGGATTCTTCCAAAAAGTCCGTGTAAACATCCGATACCTGCAGCAGTACTGCCGTATAGCTCAGCTTGTTGCCAGTGGTAATGCCAATGGTATCCTCCTGCGACATGCTGGGTTCGTTCCAGATATTGGCATCATAGGTTACACTGATGCCGTTTTCGCCGTCATAGGTCTGGTAGTCCTCGCCTTCCTCTTTGGTAAAGCTGTCACCACCGTACAGGTACAGCATCACATCGTTAAAGCTGCACCCGCTCAGGGGCAGGGCCAGTATTGCGGCAGCTGCCACAGCAGCAATTATTTTTTTGTATTGTTTCACAGTTATCATCCTCATGTCATAAAAGGAAGCCGATCACAGCCGCCCCGGCGCC
>ENA-ORMN01002645-ORMN01002645.1-human-gut-metagenome-genome-assembly--contig:-NODE-2645-length-15158-cov-3.869297_pt1 | contig 15158 bp, 9 predicted proteins | sample MGYA00242102_ERZ508993 | MGnify/ENA primary metagenome ERZ508993 (study PRJEB26280, sample SAMEA2338770) | human gut metagenome | biome: human gut; feature: human-associated habitat; material: faeces... | reverse complement strand
CAGGCCAGCCCGAAGCCCATGCCCCAGCGCGGATGCAGGGCGGCAAACAGACGCTGACACGTGCGGTTGTGGAAAATGGAGCGCAGCAGCATGAACTTGCGGTCGCGCGTGTCGAGCCCGTCGCCGTGGGCCAGATAGAAGAGTTCGCCGTATATTTCCACCACGCTGCTGGTGCGGTGCATAATAACGCCGCACTCGCGCTGCAGGTAGTTGTTCATCCAAAGGTCGTGATTGCCGGTAAAGTAATGTACCTCCACCCCATGGTCGGTCAGCTCACTGATTTTTCCCAGCAGGCGGGTGTATCCGCGCGGCACCACCGTGCGGTATTCAAACCAGAAGTCGAACATGTCGCCCAGAAGAAACACGGAATTGGCCTTGTGCTTGATGCTGTCGAGGAAATTGACCAGACGCCGTTCCTGCATACGGCGGTGGGAAATGGCCCGGCTGCCCAGGTGGGCGTCGGACAGAAAATATACGTACTTCTTGATGGCTTCCATGTGACGGATTCGGGTTATGGGTTTTCGGTAGGGAGATACATTATTTATATAGACTGCGGCAGGGCCTTAAAGGAAGCCCAGCTCCATTTTGGCCTCTTCGCTCATGAGGTCCTGATGCCATTCGGGCTCAAACACCAGGTGCACGCGGGCCTCGGTGACGCCGTCAATGCCGGCCAGCTTCTGGCGTACGTCTTCCACGATGAAGTCAGCGGCAGGGCAGTTGGGGGCCGTCAGGGTCATGTCCACGTCGAGCTCGCCGTTGTCAGCCAGCTCAATGCGGTAGATGAGGCCCAGGTTGTAGATGTCGACAGGAATTTCGGGGTCGTACACGGTTTTGAGCACCTCCACGATGCGTTGCTCTATTTTCAGTTTGGTATCGTTGTCCATGATGGTCTGCTAAAAAATTGGGGATATGATTGAGGATGCAAACTTAGTAATTTTTTCGCGATTTCGGCCGCCGGCCGTCCTAAAAAGCCTTACAAAATTGCGCCCCGAAGGGTCAGGCAACGGCAGAGGCACCTAAAAAAAACTCGGCGGCTCGGAATTTAAACTCGGCGGCTCGGAAAAAATTTTCCGCGGCTCGGAGTTTTTTTTCGGCGGCTCGGAGTTTTTTCCAGGTCGCATCTGGTTTTCCGCTAACAAAATACTACACCGGAGGAAAAGACAGCCGCAATTTCTTAAGTTGTAACCAAAAATCTTCTATGTCCAGAAAAAATAAGAGACCGACTCCAAAATCTCTTTTGGGCCGGCCTCTTTATGAAACATCGGTTATCGTAGTATCAGTTTTCGGGTTTTACGTCCGACTTGCAGGAGGTAAATACCCCGGAGACCGGAAGTTGAAATCTGCGTATCTCCTGAAACTTCACTATGGTGAAGCAGTGTGCCTTGCAGGTTGTAAAGGCGTAGGCTGGTGGAGGAATGCAGACCTTTGACATAGATGATGCCATTGTTTACGTAAACGCATACTTCTTCCTCTTCTACCGGAACGATATTGGTGTAAGGGCTGGCGGAGAAAGTTACGGTAGTATGGATGCCGGAACCATCTGTAGTTGTGGCTTCCACCGTTACTTGACCGCCCATGGCATTGTCTTTCAGAGTTACTGTACCATCTTGTGATATGGTGGCCAAGGTTTCCCCGTCGATAATACTCCACTGCACGCGTTTCAGTGTGGTACTCATCGGCAATACGGTTGCTTGCAAATGCAGTTGTGGCTGTTCGCTGTCCAATCTCAGTTCAGCTTCCTGTGAGGTAATCGTGATGCTTTTTGCCATGGTGACATTGAAGGCTTCAGTTGAGCAGACCACATTAGACCGGTTACGGATATCGTTTTCCGAGGTTCGTGTCTGAGGGATATCGAAGCGCGTATCCAAAGCGTAATACGTGGCATCATCTGAAGTGCGTATGTGAGTATAACTTAGGGTGTTTCCCGATACAGTGGTCAGTTCGGTGAGTTGATCGGGCGATGGACCGCTTAATATTACATATTGCATCACCTTTTTACCTTCGTAAGGCGTCCAACTCAGGTTGATGTTGTGTCCTGTGGCACGGTTCACCATCAGGTGGGTATTGGTATGAGTCTTGCTGCCTTGGGTTTCGCCTCCGTAGTTAGTGGCCATTGTGATGAAATAACGCTGTGCTAACAAAGTGGGTGTAGAAGAAAGATCCACAAAACTACCGTCGGATAACGGTGCTTCGCCGAGTAATTCATAGCTGTCGGTTACATTCGTTTCGCGGTAGATGCGCACGGTTCCCGGCTGCAACGGTGCAGGTAGTTCCGTAGGAACATCCCAACTGATGCGGTTCCGGCCGGTGCTTTCATCAATGCTTACCTGTTTGATTGAGGGGGTGAAACCGCTGCCAGTCACTTCTACACGTGTGCTTACATAATTTGTGCCGAATACGTCATTGGTTGCTTTTACGTTCAGTTCATACAGACCGTCCTTTTCCGGGAAAATGAACGTGGCTTCCCGTTGTCCACTTTCGTGTATGAATTCAACACCTTCTTCTCGAATAATTTCGAAAGTGACACCAGGCGAGAGCAGATATTCGGGTAGAATGCCTTTCACTGGAGTACCTGCTATGACTTCTTTGGGCAGGTCGATGAACATATCCGGTAGGTCAAGAATTTCGATTTGTGCCTGACACACGGTGTCGTCTACAGTCAGGGTGACGGTTTTCAGTCCGGCTTTGCTCCATTTGATAGTGTTGCCGTCTATTACACCTCCGTCGGTGTCTATTTGCGGATTGCCCAGAATCGTGGTCTCGAACGGGATAGGCCAACTAACACGTCCCTTGCCCGGCAGTTTCAGAAGCGATACGGCCTGTGCCGTGTACTCGTACACGGGCGAGAAGTCAGAATGGGCGTTCCACGGGTCCACGGTCTGCACCTGTATTTCATACGTCTGCCCAGCTTCCAACGCAGTCGTGGGGATGGTGAAGCGTGTGGCCGTGCGGTAATGCAGATAGCCCGGTTCACCTGTTTGTGCCTTGTTGTCGGTCAGATTCAATGGGGAAATGAGATAAGCTCCTTCTCCCGATGCGCCTTTTTTCTTCACGCTCAGATTATAGCGAAGACCGGATGATGGGGTTTCCTGGTCTGTCGCTGCATCCCAGTATATAGTCAACCCGTCGGCTGTTTGGCTGGCATAGATGTTTTGTGGTACGGTAGGTGCAGTATTCTTGAACGAGGAACGGATTCGGATAGAGGCGCCGAGGTCAGGCACACCGTCTCCGTCTACGTCAGTGTAAGAAGAACCGTTGGAACTGTTGGAACTGATATTACCTGGATAGAAATTAGAGAATATAGAGCTGGTAAGATTCTGTGCCAGATCCATGGAAAGTCGTTTTCCGTTTTTATCGATAAAAATGAGGGAATCTTCATCTGCACTACCGTAATCGGCTTGACTAATACATTCCGGCATTCCGTCCATATCGAGATCTGCAAAAGGTTTTCCCGGTAAGGCCATACGTTCTGTAAAGCTGAATGATTCATCACAAAGGTAGGCATAGTACTTGTTCTCATTATAGTTTTCATAGATAAGGTCAGGTCTTCCGTCTTGGTTCACATCCGCAATATCTGTTAACGATGCGGTAATGCTTTGCGCGGACAGTTCTATTATGTCGAATTTCCACCCTCCTTGGTTCAGGTAAAGCCGTTGGCTGAATTTTGAATTGATGCTGTACGTAGCTACAATATCCAAATAACCGTCTTGGTTGAAATCAGCCACGGCAATGGGCTTGAAATATTCCGTACCTTCATACAGCAGCTTTTCTTCCAGAACACCGTTCCCATTATTTTTGTAGAAGGTGTTCAGCGACACGAAGTCAACTAAACCGTTGTTGTCGATATCTCCGATGGGAGTTAACCCGATATTGTCTGCTATGGGATTTCCGGGAGTGTTTAAACAGAGATCTTCTTCGTATGTGTGGAAGTCCATATCGCCGTCGTTCAATAAGAAACGTTTTTTCTGGTTGTTTACAGTCATAGAATTACCGAGGATATCGGGCAGTCCGTCCTGATTGAAGTCGACCACATAGCCACCATGGTTGATATAAAGATCGGTGTTGAATGATTTCATCAGCTCTTTGAATGTGCCTTGCGTATTACTATAGAGTTTGATGGAGAATCCTTCCGGCCATCCATCCTGATTAAAGTCGAATGAGTAGCCGCTATAACCGTTTGCAGCTTCCCTGCGGAACGGGAGTACCTGTATGCCTTGTGAAAATGTGTGCCCATCGAGCGAGAGCGTTACGGTTTTTGTTCCGTAACTGTCAAACACGATATCGGCAGTTCCATTTGTCGTTTGGTTGACGACACGTCCGTCTGGATATAGTTTGTATTGGTAGTTGCCGCCTTCACGGGCATAAATCGGTGAGACGTGCAAGGTGTCTGCCGTACTTAGTTCGTTGGCTGAAGCAGTGAATTCAGTGCTGATCAAGTGATTTTCGAACAGAATCTCTTCACTCCATGCACTGCCGATGCCATTCGGATTGATAGCCTGTACTGCCATATAGTAAGTACCTTCCGGCCATGTGCCGGCATTGAGAATCATGTAAGTCGAACTGCCGGCATTCCCCTTTTGAACCGTGCGACGCTTGCCGTCGGCATTGGATTGAGTGGGCACAATGTTGCCAAGCCCCGGTGCAGTTCCTACGCGCACTTCATAGGTGAGCCCAGGCTCTTGCGAAGGAGCCTGCCACTCCATACGGATCAGGCCTGTTGCTGCATCTACAGCATATGTCGGGGCACCCGGACTTTCCACAGTGATTGTTTGGGCATTTTCCAGTGTGCAGAGGTAATAATCCATGTTCTTGGTTACCAAGAAATCGAGTTTCCCGTCGCCATTCAAATCGGCTATGAAAGGGTTCTCTTTATTGGACAATTGATAGTCGTCTGGCAGAAGCATAGTTTCTGTCAGATTGAAATTGGTATCCCATTGGAACAGGTTGAAATCATATTTCATGTACCCATCTTCGTTTATGTATTTCTTTACAGCAGTCAAGCCTGGTTTCCCGTCAAGATTGACTACTTCATGGAAGGTATATTGGCCATCTATTCCTTGCTCTGATTTCTTGAAGGTGCCGTTTCCTTGATTACGCAGGAAGATAATAAAGGCGTAAGTGGTCTGTTTGGTCTTGTCAATGGTTAGCAGGAGATCCTGATTCCCGTCGCTATCCAAATCGCATGTCTGTACTTGGGTAATATGGGAATTATTGGCAATACGTTCTGTTTCGTATCCTGACGGTGTGCTGCGCATCAGGTTCACATCTCCTGTATTGGCATCGAAAAGCACATAGTCCGTTATTCCGTCGCCATTGATTTCGCAAGTGGTAACAGAGGTGCCGAGGGAAGCTGTATAATAGCGTCCGTCGGGTAAAGAAAGAAAAGACAGCCCTTTGGATGAAAACAAATCCGGATATCCATCGGCATTGAGGTCGATGACCTGCATTTGTTCGGGTTCTGTGGGATAGTTTGTTCCACGTTCTGGAATGGCGGCACCGGAAAAGATGGTATTGTTTACCTTAAATATACCACTTCCGCCATTCTGATAGTTGGCAGCCGTGAGTTCTTCGGCATTCGTAACGATGGGGAAGGGCTTTTGAATAAACGTGCCGTCGGAAGACTGGATCAGTGCGAAGGGCGCATAAAGGGTAGGCCAGTCTTGTATGCGTTCAAAGAAAAAGAGGTCCTTGCGGCCGTCGCGGTTAATGTCAACCGGAGTAAAGCTGTGGGCATAATTCTTGATCGTAACCATTTTGCTTCCCTCAGCTTGGCTGACATATAATTGATTCCCTTTTCCATTAGAGCCAAAAATGACTTCCGGTTGTCCGTCACCGTTTAACTCCATAACAGTTATCACGTGATAACAGGTATCACTGTAATCGGCGATTTTTTGCTTTATGGCACCGTCTAAGCTATGCCATGCGTAGAAATGCTCTCCGTTTTTGTTTGTTTCATAAAGGTACTCCTGTATTCCGTCTCCATCTATATCATAATACAGACTTTTGAGGGTCGGAGGAATACCTTCAATGGGAGCAAGCGATTGTCCCATGGTCGGTAAGGCATGCGTCATCGTCATCCAAACCAGGATTAGTAATAGTAAGTGTTTCTTTCTCATGATGTTTTTTTAAGGTGAATATTAGAGGTGTCTTTTGTGAACGATTGAAATATCACAAGGATAGATGCTTTAAATATATTAAAAAGTACGTTATGAACCAAGAAAACTGCCTTTTTTATCTTATAAATATTTTTTATTGAGGGATTTTCTTCCTGCTCCTTTTCCTTTATTAGCAGAATCGGGGTAAGCACCGTTAACTTGTCGGGATATGGCTTAGGGATGATTGATGTGCATTGGTGCAGTCCTTTTTCTGGATCCGGTTCCAGAATATCTCCCGATTATTTTTGTGAAGGCATAAAGAGGCGCACGGTCAAAATCCCAATATGCTTTGTTTAACAAAATGTCTGTGTTTGTCTATCGCTCAGTTGTTAGTGTAGTAAACCAAGGGAAATGAAAAAGAGGTTTACCTTAATAAAATGTATTCACTTTATCCTTCTCAATAGGATTTTTGTCGGAATCATTGTTAAATTTGCTACAGCGTGAAATCGAGTTCGGGAAAAATATCAAGCAAGACATTGTATTATCTTTACATTGCTGGAAGGGGGCATCTCGTGGCCTTAATTATATATTACGTGAGTTCAGAATTACCTTCCTTGGAAAATTCTTGGTTGTACCGACATGTCGGCATGTATACCCAATGTTTTCGGCTCGTTTTTGAAAGTGGAACAAATCGTGGGTGCAACGCAAGTTGTGGCAGTCGGAATTATCGTGAAATCCAAAAACCTGATGTCACTATATTGGCCAAAGGCGCGGAACTTCATGAAAAACACCTCGTGGAAGAATACGCGAGGTATGAGTTCGATGAAGTTGTTGGACGGTATCCGGATAATATCCGGCAAGACGCTGTGGTTCCAACTTCGTACGGTAGGACAATGAAGGAAGACAATTCACTTTCTTTTCGTTGTATGGCAAATGGGAAGAGTCTGGTGCGGAGGTATATCAGTGTAGCTTGGTTTGGAATAAAAATAATTACACCACAGCCGCCTGGTGTAATCTCGTGTAACGAATCGTTTGGCTCTTTTTGTGCTTCGCTCTAATTTTGCAGTGTCCGGACAAGACATTTGGTCCTTTAAAAAACATTTTCACCTTAAAAACGAGCGTATCATGAACATGAAAAAATGGCTGATGATGGCATGGGGCACCATCATGATGATTTCAACGGCCACGGCCCAAACGGTAAAAGAGAACGATGAAAAAATCTATGACGAGTGTGAAGTCATGCCGGAATTTCCGGGCGGTTATCAGGCCCTGTCGGAGTTTCTTCAAAAACAGCTTGAATACCCTGCAGAAGCCATAAAGCGTGGAGAACAGGGAAAAGTTCTTGTGGCCTTTGTGGTTGAAAAAGACGGTTCACCATCCCACTTTAAGATCAAGAATCACGCCACGCCGACACTCGACGCAGCCGCCATCAAGGTGCTGAAAAAAATGCCGAAGTGGAAACCCGGAACCGTGAAAGGCCAGACGGTGAGGGTAAGATATGTATTACCGGTTTATTATAAGCTAAAATAGGGATGGACCGTACCGGCACGATGCTCACCCTCCTCGCCACCGTCCTGCTTATGGTCGTGGCGGCCTGCACGCAGCGGGAGACGTACGACCGCACCCTCATGCGCGCCGAACGCATGACCGACACCAATCCTTATGGCGCCCTGACGCTGCTCAACGGTCGAAAGGACAGCTTGTGCGCCGGTCCGGCCGACAGTGCGCTCTACGAACTGGTCTATACCGAAGCGGTGCACGACCTCGGGGTGACGCTGGCCAACAGCGCATACATTGACCGCAGCGCAGACTACTTCCGCCAATGCGGCGACAGACGGCGCAGGGCAAGGGCACTGGTGCAGACGGCCCTATGCCGGTATGACAACCGCGATTGGCGGGGCGCCATGCTGCTGGCCAAAACGGCGGAGGAGGTGGCTGCCGGTACGGATGACGACTTCCTCGAATTCCGACTGGCGGCGGCTCTGGCCCTGATGAACACGCTGACGGGGCATCACGATCTGGTGATGAAATACCGGCGCATGGAACTCGACGCGGCGCAACGCACCGGAAGCCCTGACCATGTGGCCCTGGCCTGGAACGACATGGCCACGGAGTATCTGCGGATTAATCGCACCGACAGTTTCATGGTGTGCATGAACCACTGCCGGCCGCTGCTTGAAAAAGCCGGTCCGAAGGTGCAGGCCGTCATACGCACCAATTTGGGCTGCTACCACATTAACCGTGGCGATACGGTCCGCGCCCTTCGGCTGCTCACGCAGGCCTACATAGGTTGCCCCGACCGCATGGCGTCGCTCCGTTTGGGCGACATTTACGCGGCCACGGGCCGCGTGCAGCAGGCCGAGCGCATGTGGTACGACGCTGCCGGCTCTGACGCACCGGACATCAGCAAGAGTGCCCTGAAAAAACTTATTGCCCTGGCCCGCACCAGAGGCGACAACAAGGCGAGGCTGTTTCTGAGCGATAGGCTCAACGACGTGTATGACAACGACATCCCGCTCGAAACGGCAAGCTCGCTCGTCGAACTGCAAAAAGATTATGACAGCAGGCGGGGCGAACGTCTTTATCACGCCAATTTGATGCGCATGGGCGGCGCAGCCGTCGTGCTGCTGATGGTGATGGCGGGGGTCATCATTTATCACCGGCGCAAAATAGGCCATTACGGCCGCGTAATCAGCCGGCAGAACATGACGCTCGAGGAGTTGAACACCGGCTACACGCGTGACCTGGAGAACTACCGCAGCCTCAAACAGCGGCTCGAAGCATTGCAGCAGGCACGGGAAAGGAATGTCAGACTGATTGAAGAGAAAACACATGAAATGGAGCAGATGCAGGCGCAGCTGGCCACCTACCAGAACGACCGCCGCAAGCCGGAGCAGTGGGACATGGAAGACCGGCTGATTAGCGACGACCGCGTGTATGCGCTCCACCGCCGGGCTTCTGCCGGACGCCTGGCCGAACCGCAGGACTGGAGTGCACTGCATCAGTTGACCAACCGCTACGACGGCAACCTGTGCGCCCTGTTTGCCAATCACTCCAACCTCTCGCCCAACGAAATCAACGTCATTATACTGACGCGCCTGCGCTTCATACCTACGGAGATTGCCGTACTGACGGGCATGTCGTCACAATCGGTCACCAACACAAGGGCACGCCTGCTGCAGAAAATATTCGGTGTGAAAGGGGGAGCAAAGGATTTCGACGACCGCATACGCAGTCTTTAGCCCAGTAATATGACAATACAAAAGGCCGACTTACCTTTCTGATGGTAAACCGGCCTTTTGTATTATACATGTAGGGAAAGGAGCGAATTAATCCTCGTCGTCCTCCTCTTCATCGTTGTTTTCAGGCTGAAGCGGCGTGTGGTCCTTGGGGAGGGTGAAGGTGAAGAGCAGGCCGCCGGCCGTCTCATTTTCTACCTGGATTTGTCCGCCATGATAGAGCACGGCGTTCTTTACGATGGCCAGGCCCAGACCTGTTCCGCCCAGTTTGCGTGAGCGTCCCTTGTCGGCGCGGTAGAAGCGTTCAAAGAGGTGGGGCAGGTGTTCGGGACTGACGCCGTTTCCGTTGTCGGAGAAGCGGATGACGTACCAGTCGGCATCCTGTGCCTCGCACTCTACGGTGATGACCTTGCTCTGTCCGGCGTAGAAGATGGCGTTGTCCGTCAGGTTGCGGAAGATGGAGTAAATCAAACCGGAGTTACCGTTGATCGTTACCTCGGGTGAGATGTGGAGCATCATTTTCATCTGTTTCTCCTCCAGTTGCAGGTGTACGTCCTGCTGCACGCCCTTGACCAGTTCGAGCAGGTTGATGGTGGCGCGTTCGTAGTTGTCGTGGGTATCGTCCAGGCTGTTCAGGGCTGAAATGTCGCGCACCAGGTTGGTCAGTCTGCAGCTCTGGGCATAGCAGCGCTGCAGGAACATGCGGCAGGTATCCATGTCGATGTCCGGCGTCTTGACGATGGTTTCCAGGTATCCCTGTATGCTGGCCACGGGTGTTTTCAGCTCGTGGGCAATGTTCTGCGTCAGCTGGCGCTTGAGGCGCTCCTTGTCGCGGCGGCTGCTTTGCAGCTGGGCGTAGAGGTGTACAATGTTGCGTGAGATGTCGCCCAGTTCGTTGTGGGGGAAGTTGAGTGAGTCAGGGTCGGGTATTTCCTCGGCCTCCATCTTCTTGGCAAACTGGCGCAGTTGCTTGATGCTCTTGCCGATGCGCTGGGTGAAGAAGAAGTACAACCCTACGAGCAGCAGTGTGAGCACCAGCGTGAACCAGAAATAGTTGGAGTCGGCCTGGAGAATCTGCATCAGGTTGTCGTCATAGGGCAGGGCCGAACGGACAATGAGATGGATTTCGGGGAAATAAGTGGCTACGTAAAAGTATTCGAGTCCTGTGGTATGCGAAAAGCGGCGCAGGTCGAAGCCCTGTTTGTGTCGCAGCGCCCGGCGCACTTCGGGGCGGCTCAGGTGGTTGGTCCATTCGGCCGAGTCGGCCCGGTTGTCAAAGAGTACGTCGCCACGGTCGGTAATGATGGTGATGCGCAGCTCCTTGGTTTTGTGATAATGCAGAAAGCGGTCCAGCCGCTGTTTGTCCACGCGGTTGCTGTCGACGACCTGCGCAATGAGGGCGTTGTAGTCCTGCAGGCGATCGTTGAGCGAGTCGGTTTTGTACACCAGTTCGCGGTGGTGCTGGTAAATGATGAAACAGGCGGCAAACACCACGAATATGGACATTACGGAGATGAATATCCGGTAGCTGAAGGGAATTTTGAATTGTCTGGACATGATGGGGTATAAGTCACGGGGGACACGGTTGTTTTACTCAAAGCAGTATCCGTAGCCTTGTCGGGTTACGATGTGACTGTCGTAGGGAGCGATTTTTTTGCGTAGTCGGGTAATTTTGACATCTACGGTACGGTCGAGTACGTAGACCTCGTCGGTCCAGACCTTTTTGAGGATTTCTTCGCGTGAGAATGCCTTTCCCGGATTTTCAAGCAGCAGTTGCAGAATCTGGAATTCCTTTTTGGTCAGAGCCACTTCGCGGTCGCCGATTTTTACCTTTTTGCTCTCCAAGTCGATGGTGAGGTCTTCGTATTGCAGGTTGTGACTGACAGCAGGCACTACGCCGGCAGTGCGGCGCAGCACGGCTTTGACGCGCAGAATCACCTCACGGATGGAAAACGGTTTGGAGATATAGTCATCGGCTCCGATGCTGAAACCCGTGCAGGTGTCGTTGACGGTGTCCTTGGCAGTGATGAATATGACGGGGATGTGAGCCGTTTCCTTGCGTTCCTTGAGCATTGAAGCCATCTTGAAACCTGAAATTTCACCCATCATGACGTCCAGCAGGATAAGCTGAAATTTGGGCAAGTCAAGCTGAAGTGCCTCTTCAGCCGAATAGGCGGTGGTTACGTCGTAGCCTTCGTTTTTCAGATTAAAGCGGAGAATTTCGCATAAATCCTCTTCGTCGTCAACTACTAAAATCTTTTCGTTCATAATGGCTGGTTATAATTGTGGTAAAACGTTGTTTATCTATTCTTTTCAGACCCCCTGATGTTGTTGAGTCCTTTTTCAGTTTGTCTTTCCAGGTTCAAAGATAAGAAAAATGCGGCGTTGGTCATGGACGGTACGTCGTTTTTTTGATTCCGGCTGACGACGGGTAATCAGAAGTGAACCATGAACTCCACTACAACTTTGTCCTGTTCGCTTTCCTTGGGAATGCCGCTGTTGCGGTAAAAGTATTTCTCGTAGTTCAGGCGGATGGCCGTGTTTTGAATCTTTTGCGGAATCAGCGTAACGCCGCCTGTCAGACGTCCGCGCTGGTAGTCGGTAATGGCCAGCAGGTGTTCTTTGCCCGGCGTGGTCTGGTAAACGGTTCCGTCGCTGTGGTCGGTCATGAAGTCGTAGCGCAGCAGAAACTGGATACCTTTCAGAATGCGGCGTACGGGTTGCGTGTAGGTTACAAACGTATTGAAGGCGTGTACATCGTCGAAGGCGTGGTCGGCATAGTGCTTGTAGAGGTATTCAGCTTCGGCATGCCAGCGTCCGTTGTCAAAGTTGATGCCGCCGTCGTACAGCCAGATGCGGGTGGAGTCGGGGCAGACCGTCTGAGAACTGAGTTCCAGATTGAAATTCGGGGCAAAGTTCCACTCCATTTTGGCTGAGTAGTTGACATTCTTGTGCCACTCCTTCTGTTCGGTCAGGCCGGCGCCGTTGAAGATACCGGCACTGAGTTTCATGCGAGCCGGTTTGATGTCATAGGCCAGCATGGCGCCCACATCACGTACGTCACCTACCTGCTTGGCGATGAAGGAACGGTTGGCAAAATACTGCACATGAGGCGAGCGGTGGGCATCAATGCTGAAGGGAACGCGCATCTGACCGATTTGAAAGTCCAGATTCTTGACAGGAGTTACTTTTACGTAAGCGTCGAGCATGCGCATCTGTCCCTGGTCGCTCAAGTCAATTTCGGCCTTGTATCCGATGGCCTTGATGACCTGCCCTTCAATACTGACGCGGGCGTTTCGTACCTGGAAACGGCTTTCGTTGATTTCCGGCTGGTATTCATACTTGCCGCGGAGTGTTCCGTGTACTTCAAACCGTTTTTCCTTTTGTGTAGAGTCCGATGTTTCCTGTGCGTGAACCAGATTTCCCTGGCTCATGGCCAGCACTAATCCTAAGAGAAAATACGTAATTTTCATGCTGCAAAAGTACGGCCGTTGCATGATGCCGATGTTTCAGAAATGTTACATAAATATTACAGCGGCGCTGTTGCGGCCTGTTGTGGACGGAAAAATGTGATTTTCTTGAGCTAACTGCGTGATAATAAAAATATTTAGCATAAAAGTTGGCAAATGTTTGGAAGGAAATGATTATTTTTGCATATTCAAACAGAATAGGCACGAGAAAATGAGACAGCTAAAGATTAACAAGAGCATCACGAACCGCTCCAGTGCGGCGTTGGATAAATATCTCGTGGAAATAGGCCGTGAAGAACTGATATCCACAGACGAAGAGGTTGAGTTGGCGCAGCGTATTCATAAAGGCGACCGTGAAGCACTTGAAAAGCTCACGCGGGCCAACTTGCGCTTTGTGGTGAGTGTGGCCAAGCAATATCAGAATCAGGGTCTGGCCCTCAATGATTTGATTGACGAAGGTAATTTAGGTCTCATTAAAGCCGCGCAGAAGTTCGACGAAACCCGCGGATTCAAGTTCATCAGTTATGCCGTATGGTGGATCAGGCAGAGTATTCTACAGGCCATTTCGGAGCAGAGCCGTATTGTGCGCATGCCGCTCAATCAGGTAGGGTTCCACAGCAAGCTGACCAAAACAATCGTGAATTTTGAGCAGGAAAACGAACGCCGCCCCTCGTTGCAGGAGCTGGCCGACCTGCTGGATACCGATGTGGAGAAAATACGCGAGGCTCTCGGCTCCAACGGAAAGAAAGTATCCGTTGACGCACCGTTTCAGGACGATGAGTCAAACAGTATGATTGATATCATGACCGACGAGTCGGCGCCCGGAACGGACAACAAGATGGAGCACGAATCACTCTCCACCGATCTGGAGGCAGCCTTGCGCACGGTGCTGAATCCGCGTGAGCAGGACGTTATCAAAATGCTTTTCGGCATAGGCCGCCCCGAAATGACAGCCGAGGAGGTTTCGGCCACTTTGGGACTGACGCGTGAGCGCGTGCGTCAGATCAAGGAACGGGCGTTGCGGCATTTACGTGAAGCAAAGTGCATTGAAGTATTAACCAAATATCTCGGATAGCGATTGTGGATACCGGATATTCCGATTGCCCCGACTGAAACAAAAGGCTTACGCCACTATATGTTGAATGACAGAGCGTGAAGCGTTTATTTTATGGGATTACCGTATGTGCCGACAGCTTTTGGAGTTGCCGGGCACGTTTTGTTGGTGTATATAATTCTAAATAGCCATCTATATATCATAGTATGAGACAGCTGAAAATTAATAAAAGTATTACTAACCGTTCGAGTGCGGCTCTTGACAAGTATCTGGTAGAGATTGGACGTGAGGAACTCATTTCTACTGAGGAGGAAGTAGAACTGGCCCAGCGCATCAAGCGTGGCGACCAGGAGGCCGTCGACAAACTGACGCGCGCCAACTTGCGCTTTGTGGTGAGTGTGGCCAAGCAGTATCAGAATCAGGGACTTGCACTGAACGACATTATTAATGAAGGCAACGTCGGGCTGATCAAGGCTGCCAAAAAGTTTGACGAAACCCGCGGATTCAAATTTATCAGTTATGCCGTATGGTGGATCAGGCAGAGCATTCTGCAGGCCATTTCGGAGCAGAGCCGTATTGTGCGCATGCCGCTCAATCAGGTAGGCTTCCAGTGCAAGATGAACAAGGCCATTGTCAGCTTTGAGCAGGAGTTCGAACGCCGCCCGTCAGTACAGGAGCTGGCCGACCTGCTGGATACGGACGTCGAGAAGGTGAGCGAAGCCATTGGCGCCAACGGCAAGAAAGTGTCGGTTGACGCTCCTTTCCAGGACGACGACTCCAACTGTATGATTGACGTGATGAGCGATGATTCGGCGCCTACCACCGACAACCGCATGGAGCAGGAATCTCTCTCGTCCGACCTCGACATGGCGCTCTCCAGCATTCTCAATGAGCGTGAGCAGAAGGTCATCAAAATGCTCTTCGGTATCGGACAAAACGAAATGACCGCCGAGGAAGTTTCGGCCAATCTGGGCCTGACGCGCGAGCGTGTGCGTCAGATTAAGGAACGCGCCTTGCGCCATTTGCGTGAGTCGGAAAACATTAAGGTTCTGGCCAAGTATCTGGGATAAGCCAGTGGCCCGTTGCGGGATGTTTGCTTGAGCATCAGTCCCGCTGTGTGCGGAGAATTACGCCTTTCGCGCTTGCGCGGACGTGGTTCTCCGCACTTTTTTTGTGTGGATTCGTGAAAAAGGACGTGGCGCGGAAAATAAAAAAGTCGGGAAGTAAAAAATCTTTGCTCCCGGCTAAATGAAAAAGCCTGCCGGTTTGTTGCGGACAGGGGCTGCGCGAATGCACCTTC
>ENA-ORMN01002639-ORMN01002639.1-human-gut-metagenome-genome-assembly--contig:-NODE-2639-length-15189-cov-5.011629_pt1 | contig 15189 bp, 10 predicted proteins | sample MGYA00242102_ERZ508993 | MGnify/ENA primary metagenome ERZ508993 (study PRJEB26280, sample SAMEA2338770) | human gut metagenome | biome: human gut; feature: human-associated habitat; material: faeces... | reverse complement strand
TCCAGACCATCGAATACGAAATGCTGCTGAAAGGGTTCGAGAAGCCTCCGGAACACGCCGTCGCAGATTGCTTTATGACCACCGTTGAGATTCTGAACTACCTGCGCAGCTATTCGTCGCTGAATCTCTCCGAGAAACGTATGGGCGAACCCTTGCGTAAGGCCGGGTTCGAGCGTCGCTCGAAACGCATCGAAGGAAACCCCGTCTACGGCTGGGTCATCGAGAAGATCGCACCCAATCCGTTCGTTTCTTACGGATTGTAGTTACTACGTTACGACATGCAATTATAAAATATTGAAAAATAATAGATTGTCATGTAGTAGCATGCAAAAAAATATTCTTACTACATCTTACTACACTACTACATGAACCTACTACGGTAGTAAGATCATATGGGCTTAGCTACTACACATAACAGACTATATATCAGATTGTTGAAAATATGTAGTAAGTAGTAAGGTAAAATCGGCAAACTCCGAAAAAACAAAAATTATGAACGATTTGAAAAATATTAGCATCCGACTGTTCCTCGCCCGACGAGGGATTCAGCCTAAATACGAACGCAACGGCTACGGCATGTATCTTTCGCCTTTGCGAGACGAGCACACGCCGAGTTTCAAGGTGGACTATGTGCAAAATCTCTGGTACGACTTCGGGCTGGGAGAGGGCGGCACGCTGCTCACCCTCGTGATGCGGTTGGAGCGGTGCGACAGCCGTGAAGCGATCCGACGGCTGCAAAACGGTGAAAAAAGGAACGCCGGAGTTTCTCTTTCACCGGATATTTATGAGCGTCCTGTCGCTGGCGGGGCATCGTCGGCCGTGCGCCCGGCCGCCGTCCCCGCGCTCCGGATTCTCTCCGACGCTCCGCTCCGTCATCCGGCATTGGTCGGTTATCTCGCCTCGCGCGGCATCGTTCTGTCGGTCGCCGCGGCATTCTGCCGCGAGGTTCGCTACGAGGTAAACGGCCGCGCCTTTTTCGCCGTCGGGTTCCGCAACGATGCCGGAGGGTGGGAGCTCCGCTCCGAGCGGTTCAAAGGCGGCTCCTCGCCCAAACATATCACCACCATCGGCAACCGTTCCGATACGGTAATCGCTTTCGAGGGATTTATGGATTTCCTCGCATATCTCTCGCTGAAACATCCCGAACGACTGCGCATTGACGCCGCGGTTCTGAACTCGGTCGTCAACCTGCCCAAAGCCGTACCGTTTCTTAGCCGGCATCCGGTGATCCACACCTTCTTCGACAACGACGAGGCAGGACGCAAGGCAACTGCCGATCTGATCCGTCTTTGCCCCCGCAGCGAGCTAATCGACCAAAGCAGTTTTTACAGCGGGCACAAGGACGTAAATGACTATCTGATCGCCCGCATAAAAGACCGACCTAAGACCACGAAAACTATATCCGATAAGCAAGATCACTCTTGTCGGAATAATCTGCAAGCTCTGAAAGCGGAAAGGGCGGAAATTGAACCACCGTGTCGGAAAGGGGTAAAGATTTAAGGAAGGCAAGGTTGTGTTTTCGTAGACGAAAACTGCGCCTTCCCCGCTGGTCGGCGTAAAATCCCGCTGGTCTGAACAAAAAATGCTTAACCACTTATCATGGAAACACCGAAAAAAACATATGGCAAACAAGGCGGGCGCCCGAAAGTCGGCATCGGTCACATCCGCAAATACGTCGTCAGCACACGGCTCAGCCCCGAACGGAAACTCCGCTTTTCGGCCCTCTGCCGCGAGGCCGGGCAACCGCCTGCCGAGGTTCTGCGCCAACTGATCGACCGAGGAACGGTAAGAGCACGGATCACCCGCGAACAACTGGATTTCATAGCCCAACTGAAAGGCGTCGCCCGGAATCTGAACCAGCTGACCCGGCTGGCCAATGCCAAAGGTCTGGCGGCTGTCAGGGCACGGCATGCGGCGATCGTCACGGCTATCGAAAAACTCCTGAAGCAGATATGCGATGGTCGGTAAGGTAATATCCGCTTCGTCCTTTTCGGGAACGGTAGGCTATGTGATGAAAGAGGAATCCCGGATACTGGAAGCCGAAGGCGTCATGCCCCCGGAAGTGAAGGACATGGTGCAGGACTTCAAAGACCAGACCTTGCTCAACCCTCGGCTGAAAAACACAGTCGGGCATATCTCCCTCTCTTTTTCACCCAAGGACGCCCCGCGGATGACCGACGCCCTGATGACGCAGATCGCAAAGGAGTATATGCAAAAGATGGGCATCACCGATACGCAGTATCTATTGGTGCGCCATCTCGACCAGCCCCATCCGCACTGCCATCTGGTCTACAACCGGGTCGGGAACAACGGGCAGACCATATCGGACAGGAACATCAAGATCCGCAACGCCAAGGTCTGCCGGGAGCTGACCGAGAAGTACGGATTGTATCTCGCACCGGGAAAGGACGACGTACGGCGGGAGCGGTTGCGCGAACCCGACAAAACCAGATACGAAATCCACGATGCGATCAAAGGCTGTCTGCCCAAGAGCAAAAGTTGGAACGAACTGGAAGGCAAATTAAAGGAACAGGGCATCGGCGTCCGTTACAAGTATTGCGGAAATACCGACCGCAAGCAGGGTATCCTCTTCTCGAAAAACGGCTTCGAGTTCTCCGGATCGAAGATCGACAGGGCATTCAGCTTTACGAAACTCGACAACCGGTTCACCCTCCTGCAACAGCAGGCGCTGCATCGGGCCGAGCTCCTCGGAAACCTCTCGGCGGCGGCAGGCAATTACCGTTCGGCATTTGCCGGGTTGTTCGGCGGCATGGGCGGCGGTACGCGCGAAGAGCCTGCGGCGCCTAGCCCCGGCGGAAAGATCGACGCGATTCCGCTTCCGCCGGCCAGTTCGCCGGTCGGAGTATCGGCCGCACAGTTGCAGCGCAAGCCGGGAGAAAGTCCCGAAGAGCATATAGCACGAATCACGGCACTGCTCGATGCCGCGGCTGCAGCGATGGCCATAGCCGCAATGGAACGCCGCCGCAGGATGGAAGAACAGAAAAGAAGAGCCAAAATGAAACTGTAACCTTAAAACCGAGAAACCATGAACGACGAAAATAAGATCGACCTCTCGATTGAGATGTATGAAGACCTCAAGGAAACGCTTGTCAAAGCTATCAAAAACGCTAAAGCAGGCGGCGCAGGAAACACAGGTTGGGATAATATCCAGCTGGAACGGATCGAACGGCTGATAGAGGCCGCAGAGCTCTCGCAGGGGCAGATCGCACAGCTGCTCGAACGCCTGCAACGGCATACGGCCTTGCCCGGAGTAAAAACCGAGCAGGAGCGGGAATTTGCCGACAGATACAACACACTGCTGGCGCAGTTGGCAGGGAGACTGGAGGTGATCGACAAGGAGAACAGGCAGACACATACATTGATCGAGCAGGTCGGGCAAGCCGTCGAAGCATTGACAAGGCCCGACGCCCTGCCCGCACAGGAACACCGCCATACCTATACGCTCGACATCAGTTCTTCGAAAACATTTCTGATGATGTTCGCCATGCTGGGATGTATTTTCCTGCAAGGCGCATTCATTTACCGAATCTCAGAGAATAATCGGCTGTTAGCTGCGAACGACCTGAAATACCGCTACGTGAAAATGCGGGGTGAGATCAAGGAAAAGGAGCTAATGGAGTTGGAAACGATATTCAGGGATAAGCAGCACACGGCCATGCGCGATACCGTCCGAAACCAAGTCGACCGCTATGAAGAAGCCGTAAGGCGTCAGGCTAAACGGTTGGAGCAGGCGACTGTTAAGGAGCGGAAAGCGAAAAAACTACTCGACGATGCTGAGATATTGCGACAACAAAATTAAAATAATTCCAGATTCAATAATCTCGATTTCAACAGTAGGTGGGGCGTAAATCAAACTGTGTTAAAGTTTGTATTCGGATCAATTTTGGGTGGCAGGAAAAATATCTTTCCATTCTATTGTATTTTTCATTTTATTTTCATACATTTAGAATGTTATTAAAATTGACGCTTTATGAAAAAAATTATTTCTTTTATTATGGTAATCTCTATTTTTTCCTCTTGTAAAATAGAGAAAAATGCCGACTCTCAATTAACGACTACAGAGTCCAACATTGAGCATGTATGTATTCCGTTAACCGACGCACAAATTATTGGGTTGTATAACACATTAACTACTGTACAGACTCGTGCGGTTGTTTTAGTAAGCAGTTTAGAAGAATTTAAGAGCTATTTGAATACTTCTCTGGTTGCTGTCTGTTTTACAGCGACATGGAGTGGACCATGTAAAATGTATAAGCCCATTTATCATAAAGTATCAGAAAAATACACTGCCAGTGTATGTCGTTTCTTGGAAGTTGATGTGGATGAATCTCCAGAACTGGCAGAACTATTCAATGTTGTTAAAGTTCCTACAACTATTATAATTAAAAACGGAGAAGTCGTAGCTCAAGCGTTGGGCATCTTGACTGAAGCAGCTCTAACCGAATTAATAGAAAGCTATAAAGTCAAATAATTGTTTTAATTTTCTCAATTTATGAAGAAACTTGTCTTACTGTTAGGGATTATTCTATACCTCGTATCTTGCAAGGTTGAAGAACCGAAATTTGCAAACCAGTCAACATTTTTAGAAGCCGAAACCACTACAATCGAACACGTGTCAATACCATTGACAAATTCGCAGTTACTCGAATTATTTCGCAATATGAGTCCTTTGGCACAAACGCGAGTGGCCGTATTTAACCTTCTGACCGAGGAAGATATACGAATATGGTCAACTACAGGTCCCGGAGTATTAGCGATATACTTTTGGGCTCCATGGCATGGCCCAAGCAGAATGTATGCTAGTAGATTCGAAAAAGTTGCAGAATGGTATACAAACGAAGAGTGTTATTTTGGAAAAATTAATTTTGAAGATATAGATCAACAAATTCGAACAAAATACGGAGTTAATGAAATGCCCACAACTTTTATCATAAAGCAGAACGAGATTGTTGCAAAAGCAGTAGGGATCATAGAAGAAAGCACATTGAAGGCGTTAGTAAATCAATATAAAGCAACTGCAACAAAAAGGACAAGTCCTGACTAAAAGCCAGGACTTGTCCTTTAAGAATTTATCGTCTATTCGGTCACACGTTCGAATGTAAATGAAATAAACGGAGAATATGTAGTCGTCGGTTTAGTTTCTTCATAATATATTTTATCGACTAAGAATGATTTTGAATTATAGTCAACAAAATAGATTTTCATCTTATTGGAATCTTCATCCTTAAAGTTTATTCCAATATAAGCCTCTGTATCTTCGCTCTGCTCTGTTGCAGAAAAATAACGGTTTACGTTATCAAGCAAAATCAATTGAAGCGGAACCTTCGTCCCCATTCCCTCTCTTACAATGATCTCTTCACCTTTCGAAATACCTGAGTTCTCCCGGAAAAAGTTTTTCAAGGTCGATTCAAGCGAGGTCGTAAGACCCTCTTCCGTGAAAATCAACCGGTCCTTTGCATTGTATGCGGGTAAAGCAGCCATATCGGCGTCGAACGTAGGTTTGTCGTATTCAGAACTGCTTCCATTCAGATTGGCAAACTCCGTAGGATCATAGTTGCCTTCGGCACTCATTTTCCATGTACCTTCCAGTTTGCTGAAATACGATCCGAAAATCGTTACGGTAATCTCGTTATACTGTCCCCGGACGAATCCTTTGTTGTTCTCCAGTCCGGTTTTCAGAACGACCTTGTCTTTTCCGGTTTCCAGCGTGCCGGCTTTAAGGGTAATGGCACCTGAACTTTTACCCTGAGCGACAACCAGTTGTTTAGCCCCCTCGAACGTAAAATTGGTATTCTCGACAGCCGTCGAACCTTCGGCGATCTCAATGGGAATGACGATATCCTGCTCCGCAGTATATTTTGCCCCCGTAGCCGTATAAAGATCCAACTGAACGGAACCGGTCTCACCCATGGTCATGGATTTGACAGAGAAGGAATACATAATTTTACCTTTCACTCCCAGACTGATCTTCGCCGTGGCATTTTTCCCGGGGATAAAGTCAGCCACCGAGCCCAACGTCGCAACGATTTCCTTGGCTTCGTCGTAGTTGTCCAAAGCCGTTACCGTAATCGAAAGCGACTGATTGTTACCTCCCAATATGAATTGTTCGGCCGATACGGAATACTCGGAACCCTTGACAGCCGTACCCGAGAAAGCAACGGGAACGGTGACGGGCGACGCAAGCGATGATAAATCGACACCGGAGACTTGCAGATCCAGTGTTACGGAACCTGTCGAAAGCGCGAGCACCGGCTTCGCAAAAGAAAGCGTAGGCGTCGATTCATCGTTGTCATCCGAACAAGCGCCGAATAACAGCGGCGCCGCGAGCAATGCAAATAAAAATTTTCTCATAACCAAAGTTTTAATTAATAAAGGTTTGTTCAACAGTTATTTCGAACCTTCCAGAAAGGCTTCATATTCATCTTCTTCGCTTGCGATCTGCGCCCAATCCTCATTCCCGAGAAATACACCGTCGGGCATAATGTATTTCGTCAAATAATCCTTAGCCAAAGGCGGCGTCTCATCATAGTTGTCATCACAGCCACTCAGCGACACAACAGCCGCAATCGCTGCGACAAACGCAATCATTCGTCTTTTCATCGTATTGTTCATAATCCTGATTCTTTTATTCCATTTTATCGTACCCCGGATTTTGCTCCAACCCCTCGACCAATTGAATATCGGGAGCGTAAAGCGGGAAAGTATACATCCAGGAATAAGTCGTGTATTTCAGTCCCTGCTTGGCGACCCAGAACTCCGGACATCCGTTACGTTTGAGTTCGTACCAGCGATCTCCTTCAAGGAAAAGTTCCTTGCGGCGTTCGCAATGGATAGCATACAGCAGCGGAGTCAGCGCATTTCCCTTGGCATCGACCTGAATCAAATCGTCGTGATCGACCGGAGGCAGAGTCTGCATCGTGTAGTCCGAGACATCGGCAATGCGCTTTCGTCGCAGTTCGTTCAAAGCAGCAAGGGCCTTTTCGGGTTCTTCGCTATGATAGTAACTCTCAGCTAGAATCAACTGCAATTCAGCGCTTCGCAGGCAGGAAAGCAGGTTCTTAGCCGGCAGTCTTTTGGCATCGATCGACAGCGTGAAACGCACATCTTTTTCCTTTTCGGCGAAAAGATCGTAAAACAGGCGGGAACAAGGTCTGTTTTTCAAATAATTCTTTGAATTCGTCAGCGCTGTAGATTCCGAAGATCCAGCATAAATCTGTGCCTTGAAGATCATGTTGCCACTCTTGGCCATCTGTTCCCCGATCATCGCCTTGTAAGGTTCCGCATCGAGCAACGGATATTTTTCCAATAACTCCGAGGCATACTGAGCTGCCAAACGATACTGCTGTGTCCAGAAATAGAGCCGGGCCAGATAGCCTTTGGCGACATCGGAATTGAAGCGGTAGATCTCATCCTGAATGTCGTATTCGATCGCTTTATTCAAATCCTCTTCGATCCGTTTGACGGTCTGGTTATAAGTACTGCGAGTAGGCTTCGCCTCCATATCAAATTCTGTAACCAACGGTACACCAGGCCCCGGATTATCCGGATTGCAAGCCTGACAGAAGTTGCGCAGCAAATTATAATAGCAGATACCGCGAAGGGCATACGCCGTACCGAGCACGTCCATCCCGAGCCGGCTGCTCCGGTCTTCGAGATAACCGATTATGATGTTGCAATCCCGAATCACCGCATAAAGATTCGTATACAGAGTTTGCTTAGCGGAAAGTTGCTCTCCTATGTAAAGCGAAATATAATTTCCTCCGGGATATTGAGTCAGATTAGCAGCCAGGTTATCGGCATAACACTCCAAATCGGCCATTTCCAATCCGTCGCCCATCACGACCTCCTCTCCGTAATCGATCTCGTCGAGATGCGCATGGAGCAACGCTGAAAATTCCTCGGCTGTTTCGGGGATGGTCTGTCCGTAAGGTTTTATATCCAAATAGCGGTTGCAGGATACGGCTAATAACACGAGTGCAATCACTGTGAATGTCTTTTTCATACTCTCTGTTTTGAAATTACCGTTTCGGAATTAAAATCCGATCGAAAGTCCGATCGAATAGGAGCGGCATTGCGGGTACACCGCACCGGGAGTTTCAGGGTCCAGCCCCGAGTAATTCGTGAACGTCGCCAGATTGTTCATCGTAAACGACACGCTGCAATTTTGCATGTGAAGTTTCTTCACCCACGCGCCGGGAAGGTCGTAAAGCAATGTCAGGGAACTGATTTTCAAATAAGAAACATTCTCCAGCAACAGACAGTTCGTAACTCTTGATTCGGAAGGAAGACTCTGGGCGATAAGATTGCCGTTCTGATCGTAAAGGCGCCCTCCGTATATGTCGATCAGACGCGGATAACCGTCCGTAACAGGATTATCCGGAGTCCAGCGATAGGTTACATCACGCACGACATTGAGATGGTTGACATAAAGGTCGTATTTGGAGTTGGGAATGGGCTCCTTATCCACACCGGTCATATTCCGGTCACTCACCGAACTGTAGGATGCGGGGGATACGATATCGTTCAGCACTTTGCCGTTCAACGAAAACACACCGTTCATACTGAGCGTAAGCCCCTTGTAACGAACGGACGTATTGAACCCGCCCGTCCAGGGAGCCGTCGATGTACCTACATAGAAAAGATAGTTTTGCATGTTCCGGTAGTCCGCGACTTCGTTTATTTTCGCATCGGGACGCAGTTCGTAATTGTAGAATCCCGTCGATGGATCGATGCCCGTACTCTTGCCCGTGATGATCATCCCCTGGGGATAACCTACATAATACTGACCATAGATACCGCTGTTGGGCGACACGTATTTGGTCAGTTTGTTCATATTGTAAGCCGCATTGGCAGTAAAATTCCACGCAAAATCCTTATAACGCAGAATCGTCGCCCCCAAAGTGAACTCGACTCCCCGGTTCACCTGTTCGGATGTATTATATCCCTGCGAAATAAATCCGACTGCCGAATTCACGCGCGAAGAAGTCACGAGATCGTATCCTTTACGGTTGTATGCTTCGACCTGCAATCGCAAACGATCCTTGAAAAATCCGATGTCCAGACCCGCTTTGATATCCCAGGTCTTCTCCCAGCTCAGATGCGGATTCGGGGCATTCGAAATAGTCCCCATCCGGTAGGAATCCGTATCGGAAATTCGAAACGTGTTATCGTATTTCATGATGATTACCGGATAGACCGACTTATTGACACCGCCCGTATAACCCGTGGCCAAACGGAGCGTCATCGAACTGATCACATCCGAGATTTTCCCTTTCATCCACGACTCTTCGTCTATATTCCAAGAAAAACCTGCCGACCAGGTAGCATTGAACTGCTCCTTGCTGCCGAAATTATTCGATCCGTCGGATCTTACCGAGGCATTGAAAACATAGCGGTTGAGCAGGATATAGTCGATCGTACCGTAGAACGAGGCCATAGCGTTTTCCGTAATAGCTTGCCCGGTGGAATTATCGAGGGTCTTCCCGAAACTGACAAGTTTATCGTAATCGATCACCGAATTGTTTCCGCTCGCAGGATAAAGCGGCGTCGAGTGGTTGCCCGTAACGGGGTCGTAGCCGTAACGTTTGGTAAAAATCGTCTTGGCGTAATTCCGGCTGATCTGCGCTCCGGCCAACACATTGAGCCGATGTATTTCGTTGAAAGTATGTCCATAGGCGAAATGTCCCCGTAACATATAATTGGTATTGTATGTCGAAGTCTGATAAATGGAACCATAGATTCGTTTCGAAGTCGTCGTATTGTTTTCGAACGGCCGATCCATCCATGCCGCATAGGTATTCTTTCCATTGATATTCTCCCCGTGATCCGAAATATAGGAGAACGACGCCAGACCCACGAACTTCAGATCCTTGGTGATATTGACCGTCGTATTTCCCGTCAGTGTGAAGTTTCCGCTGGTACTCTTGGCCGAAGTCTCATTGATCTCCCGCATCAGGTTGAATCCGTTTTCGGGAAGCGCTACCGTATAGCTTCCATTGATTTCACTCAAGGAAAAATAAGTCTCGTCAGCCCGATAGGAACCGTCGTCGTTATAAGGGCGTTCATAGGGATTGGCGAAATAGGCGTATTTGAACATATCCACATTGCTCGACGGTGCCTTGGATGTCTGATAGGAGAAATCCGTACTGATACCGAACGATACGACTCTGTTCGGTGTTACATCGATCTTGCCGTTGAAATTGTAACGGTCGTACGAGTTTTTCAACACAATGCCCTGATCGTTACCATATCCCATTGAGAGATAATAGGCCATTTTGGGATTACCTCCCGAAATGGAGAGATAGTGGCTTGTGGAAACTGTCGTCCGGAACAGTTCCTCGAACCAGTCTGTCGTATGGCTGCCCAGTTCCGCAATCCTGGCATCCTGCTCTGCGACGCTCAATCCCTTATATTTGCCGTATCCCGAACGAATCATGCCCACGATACCCACAACCGGATAGTAACTTTTGCCATCCTGAAGATTATTCGCATAACCGGCAGCTGCAAATTCGTCCCATAATTCCTGCTCCCAGGCCAGTTTCTCGCGTGAGTTCATCAAATTGGCAGACCGTACAGGCCGCGTCTGAATGGATACGGTTCCCGAATAGTTGACGTGCGTAGGTCCCGACTTGCCGCGTTTGGTCGTTACCACGATCACACCGCCGGCAGCCTGAGATCCGTAAATTGCGGCAGCGGCAGCGTCCTTCAACACGGAGATCGACTCGATGTCGTTAGGATTGATCCCACCGATGCCCGTAGCAAAAATATTCGAAAAGTCTCCGGAGCGAATCTGCGTGTTGGAAACAGGAGGTGTCGGGACCTCCTTCTGCATCGGTACGCCGTCAATGACCCACAGCGGTTCGGCATTGCCCGTGATGGTGCTCGTTCCGCGAATGCGGATCTTCACGGCTTCGCCCGGACGGCCGGATACGGATTGCACGCTCACTCCGGCCAGTTTGCCCTGCAACAGTTTGTCTACTCCCTCCAAAGGCGAAGTCTTGAGATCTTTTCCTTCAATCACGGCAACCGAACCGGTGCTTTTGCGAATCTCAGTTTTGGCAAAGCCTGTCACGACGACTTGTCCGATGTCCGTGGACTGCTCCTTGAGCGTTATATCATAACCGACCCGATCAGGCTTTATCTTGAGTTCCTGCGGTTCATAACCAATGTATGAGAATCGCAACGTAGCGCCGTCGGCAACTATGATCCGGAACGCACCCTTAATATCAGTATTCACACCGGAATGCGTTCCTACGACAACCACGGACACACCGACAAGCGGTACACCATTCGCATCCTTGACCGTACCCCACACCGGATGTTTGTTCCCCTCGCTCTCAGAAGCAGCGACGGCAGGAAGTATCGTTACAAGTAACAATGACGTAAATACGAATGGTAAAAAATTTCTTAAAGTTTGCTTCATACGCATTATCCATTAGTTGTGTTTGACTATATCGATCTCCTGCTGAGGCAACCCGAGAAGATGTTCCGTAAAATAATAGCGGATCAGATTTACATAATATGAGTTCCCGAGACCATGATCCGCTCCGGGAATGACCGTCATGTCGAAACGCTTGCGGGCCCGGATCAGCGCATCGGCCAGCCGGGCCGTAGATGCCGGATGCACATTGTTGTCCATGTCTCCGGTGATGAGCAGCAGCCGTCCGGCCAGCCGGTCGGCCAATTCGATGTTGGTCGGAATATGACATTCGAAATGCGGTTTCCCGTCTTTCCCCCAGGTCTGCTTTACTCCGTGGAAAGTTTCGCCCCACCACTGGGAGTAAATATTATTGTCATGGTTCCCCGAAGCAGCCACCCCGACCTTGTAAAATTCCGGATGGTTCAGCATGGCGGCGACCGTCATGAAACCGCCTCCGGAATGTCCGTAAATTCCGACTCTTTCAATATCGGCGCAAGGATAGCGGGCTGCAATCTGCCGGATCGCGGCCATGTCGTCGGCCAAAGCATAATCCCGCAGATTCCCGTAGCCGAACGTATGGAAATCGCGTCCGCGCCAGGGGCCGCTGCCGCGGTAGGCGAAATTTATGACGACGAATCCCAGCTGTGCGAGCGATTGATTGTAGTTGTCATCCAAGGTAAAGGCCTGCGGAACCAGATCGACATGGGGGCCGGGATAGACATTGCTGATGATCGGGTATTTCCGCCCGGGTTCCCGGTCGAAAGGAAGGTAGACGATGCCATAGAGCCGGGTCACGGAATCCGCAGCCAGCACTTCGACGACTTCCGGTTCGTGCCATCCGCGGGCATAGAGTTCCGAAAGGTCGCACGGCTCCAGTTCGATACGGCCGCGGCCTTTCATGTCGCAGACCTGATGCCGCGGGGCACGATCCATACGCGACCAAGTGTCCGTCAGGAAACGTCCGTCGGGAGAGAATGCCACCGAATGTTCGCCGTTTCCGGGAGTGAGCAAAACCGGCTCGCCGCCGTTGAATCCGGTTTTGTAATAAAAGCGGTAATGCGGATTGACACCCGGTTCCCGTCCGTAACCCTCGTAGACGATCGTCCGGGCGAGCGTATCGATACGTTCGATCTTTCCGGCGACGTATGCGCCCGAAGTGACGGCCCCTTGCAGGCGTCCGTTTCCATCGTACAGGTAATAATGACCGTATCCCGTTCGCTCCGACCACCAGAGGATATCGCGGCCTTCATTCAGGATATGGAAACAAAATTGCTGGTCATTCTGGGCCGGTTTGCACACCTCGCGGATAATCGGCTCGACACGGTGCGCCGCGAAATCGACCCGGCACAGTTCCACGCTGTCGCACGTCCGGCTGCGACTAACGAGCCAGGCATAACGGTCCGTATGAGCGATCATGCTGAACCGGGGAACTTCGACTTTCTGATCGGGCCAGCGGGCGATGTCGAGTTTCCGAATGCACATGCTGTCGGCATCGACCAGCCAGGCATCGTATTGAACGACATGCTCATCGCCAGGCATGGGAAATTTGTAGCTTTTAGCCTTGGGGCGCGGTCGGGCGAGGTTGTCCACCAGCGTGAGCTCCTCCACCTCGCGCTTGTCTTCGCGCACCAGCAGGTAATAATGGCTTTTCCCCATCCAGCGGCCGATGGCGGAGCTGCGCGCCTCCGGCCCGACGACGTTGTTCCCGCCGGTGGAGAACGAATGATAGCGCTCCCCGTCGTGGGTCAGCCGTACACTGTCGCTTCCATCTCCGCGAAAGAGCATGAGGTCATGACCGACAGCCGTAACATAATACGAGCTGTCGGCGGAGTAGCTGCGCCGATAGTCGCCCCGCGAGAAAAGATTCCCGCGGGAAGCATCCTGCCGGGGCTTTTCGCTCAGTTTGCCATTTCGGCCATCGTAGTGCAGCCGGTGCTTATTGAAATCGAACGTAAAACCGCGGGGATCGGAAGAATCGAATTCAAGGCCGTAGAGCCGTAACTCCTTCGGGGTCGGCATCCGTGATGAATCGGCGTATGCGGCCAACTGCCGCGTCATCGAGAAACTGTCGAACAGCGGGCGTTTCCGCCAGGTGCGGGTATCGACCAACCAATAACGGCGTGCATCGGCGTCATCCGACGTATAATGGAACCAACGGCACTCCTCGCCGATCCACTGAACCGAAACATATTGGTTACGGATCAATCCACCGAGCGAATCGGACGAAAAGCGGTCGGCCCGCGCCATATAGGATTCCTGAGCACAGAGCGGATAAAGACTCCATACCGTTAAAAATACAAGCAACCGTTTCATCGCTCTCCGAATTTGCTGATTTTCGACGCCTCTTTCATGGCCGCCTGCGCATTGAGAATCCCTCCACCGAGACAGACCTGACGCCCCTGGATCATGCGGGAAGTTTCGGATTTCCCGGGAACAGGCATCTCGTCCGCCGGAAAATGCGTAACGGTACGAATCAGAATTTCCCGTATCTCACGAGCCGAAAGATCGGGATAGAAACTCCGCAAGACCGCTGCGACACCGGAAACTATCGGCGCAGCGATACTCGTTCCCTGCGCCGTATCGTATCCGCCCTCGGGAGCGGTCGATCGTACATTTTCTCCGGGGGCGAGCAGATCCACATTTTCCGCTCCGTAGTTGCTGAAAGAAGCGACCCGTCCGTCGGGCGTCGAGGCCCCCACGACGATCTGGTTTTCCAGACGGCGTCCTTTCGTGTCCCGGCAAGTCGGAAATATCGGACGGACATCGACATTGACGCCGTCGTTGCCGGAGGCCATAACCAGCAATACGTCCTTGCTCCGGGCATATTTCATCGCAGCCAGTACTTCATCCCGGTGAGGCGATAGGTACTTGCCGAAACTCATATTCACCACCTCTGCGCCGTTATCCACCGCATAACGGATTGCCGCAGCTACATCGCGGTCGTATTCATCGCCTTCGGGAATGGCACGGACGGAGAGGATCTTTACCGGGCGCGGCAACTCCCCGGCCGTCGCCGCACACGCCGCAATCACTCCGGCAACCATCGTCCCATGATAGGGATCGTCGCCGATAAGATTGTTTCCGTAACGGAAATTCCGGAAATCGTCCGGGCGATTGCCCAATTTTATATGAGGATCGTCATTCAGGGAATCGAGGCTGGCCACACGTACGGCGGACAAACGATATTCGCTGTCGATCTTTTCCACCGCTTCGTGCCACGGCATGTCGGGTGTGAACATAACGGGTGTGGAAGCCGCAATCGACAGAGGCAGCGCAAGCCCGGTCGTGTCGGCCAATTCAAGACGCTGAAAATCGGCGACCGTTGTTTCTCGATCACCGTATTTCAGGCGCATCAATGAATCGCAAATGCGGAAAGCATCGGAACGAATACGCTGATATTCGGTAAATTTGATGTAGGTATCGAGCCGGGCGGCCCGTTCCATCTGCTTATAATAGGCATATTCGGCCTTTGCCGAAAGAGTAAGGCGGCTTGTATCAGCGTCCTTGAAGCGAGGCCGAAGCCGTTTGTATTCCCGGAAAGGTTCCGTGCCGGCCCTTCGAAGACTCTCTCCAACAGCATTGCCGAGGAAATTCCAGCCGTGAATGTCGTCTACATAGCCGTTTTTATCGTCATCACGGCCGTTAGCAGCCTGTTCGCGTGGATTGGTCCAGATGAAATCCGCAAGAGCCGTATGCGAAACATCGAACCCGCCGTCGATGACGGCGACGATTATTTCAGATTTTTTTCG
>ENA-ORMN01002621-ORMN01002621.1-human-gut-metagenome-genome-assembly--contig:-NODE-2621-length-15305-cov-2.575541_pt1 | contig 15305 bp, 16 predicted proteins | sample MGYA00242102_ERZ508993 | MGnify/ENA primary metagenome ERZ508993 (study PRJEB26280, sample SAMEA2338770) | human gut metagenome | biome: human gut; feature: human-associated habitat; material: faeces... | reverse complement strand
AGATAGGCACGCTTCTTCGTGGTGTCGCCGGTGACGTGGATCCACGAATAGCTGCGGGTGCCGTTTTCCATGCGGCTTGACCGGCTGGACAGCCAGCGGTACTTTCGCGCCGCGTCGTCGTCCAGCCGAATTTTCATACCTTGGATCAAGCCGTCCTTGTTCCGCACCGGAATGAGGAACCCATTCGCACCCGCCAGCGTCCATGTCCCGTCCTTCGTATAAAAGCCGGGCAATCCGTGCAATTCATGATCGCACTGGAGCAGGGATGCCAGCAAACGCCGTTCGGATTCTGTTTCCGGCATGGACTTATAGCCGTTCCGCTCAATAACTTCGTCAGGAAGTCCTCGTTCATGGAGGTTTTCTCTGTGCCGGTCGGAGAGCGCTAGATACGACAGCATTTCCGAATAGGCCGCATGGCGCTGCTTTAGCGCATACGGCTCCCGGCTCGTTGTGTTTGGGGAGCTGGGCTGTAAGGGCAGCTTATACACGTTGCTCTTTGCAGCCAGCTCCAAGTATGCTTCTTTGTTTGTCAGACCATTCAGCCGCGCATACAGCGTCACGCTGTTGCCGCTTGCACCGCAGAGATTGCAGCGGTACTGATCGGTTCTCGTGTTCAGACTCAGATGATATTTGCCGGTTCCGTGGTCACCGCAGAAGGGGCAGCTTGCCTCAACTTCCTCACTGTGAAGCGTTCGGTCATTGAGGACAAGCCCGCACCGTCTGGCGGCTTCCAGGATCGGCAGCTTCTGATATGCCAGACGGCGCGCCCCCTTTCTGAAAAGTAAGGTTACGCCGCCTTCGGCATTGCAGTGCTGCCAGCCCGCACGGAAAGCTCCGCGTTATGGACGCATTTAGCCAAGATCATCTGGCTGGTCGGACGGATGTTGCTGAGATCGTCCACAGATTCCATGTTGTCGAAGAATACAGGGTAATTACGGCCTGTGAGCCGCTTCACAAGCTCGGACACCTCCGCGCCGGCCCGGATCTTCTCAGAGAGCGAGAGCCGGTCGTAGCGGCGGCCGTTGTAGGTAAAGCGGAACACGTCCTTTAATTCTCCGGTCGTCTTGACCACATCGTAGAGCGAGATCTTCACGCGGTTCAGCGCGAGCTTCGAGAATGTTAGTTCCGCGCGCTTGCTCATGTAGAGGATCACATCTTTCATAATGATTTTCTTTTCCGTGATCTCCTCTTCAATGGCCTTGATGCGCGTATCGAAATTCTCCGGTGCGGCGCTCAGAACCTGCTGCGCGGCAGCAAGCTGTACCCGGCAGTCTTCCAGCGATGCTTTGCACTCGGCAAGGCGTTCACTGTCCGCAGGATTCAGTGTGCCGCACTCTATGGTGGCGGTCAGGTTCTGGATGCGTGTGCGCAGTTGCTCCAGGGTCTGCTGGCGCTGCATATTCTGCTGTGCGGCAGCGGCTTGAAGCTGTTCGCGCTTCCGGTTCAGCGCGTCGATCTCGGACCGATATCTGACCAGATCATCCGCTTTGAACTGCTCGAATGTACTTTGACTTTTCTGCTCCAGCTCCTGAAGCTCTGCGATCTGACCTTTCAGCTGTGTGCCGTCGGCAGCGATTTTCTCCGTTTCCGCCTGTAAAGCCTGACGGAACGCCGGATATTCCTGCTGCGAGAGGACACGGCGGCAGACTGGGCAGCTTGTACCCGGCTGAAACCGCTTCAAAAGCGCGGCGTTCTGCTGATAACGCTTTCCAAGCGCCTGCACCTTTGCCGTATCCTCCGCCAGCGGGCCTGTGTATTTTGGCTGGTAGACCTCGGACGACCGAGCGCCCAGCTTTGCGTGAACTTCTTGCAGCTTTGCGTCCAGTTCTGCCGTATCCGGCGTTTCCGGCGCATCGCCGGAAAGCTCCTCATACTGCTCGCTGGCCTGCACAAGCTGCTCCTGCAAATCCTCCAAATTGATGTTTTCAAACCGCCGTGCTTCCAACGATGCAATTTCACTCTGCAATTCCTGAATCCGCACAGTCAGTCCGTTAGACAGTTCTTTGCTGCTCTGCCGCTGTTTCTGCGCCAGATCCAGTTTGCCGCTCAGATAAACCGCATTTTGTTCCAGTTCCCGAATTTCTTCCCGGCGATTCTTGAGAAACATCTCAGGCGACGGGAGCTGCATACCGGACAGGCTCTGCTGCGTCTGCGCATTGAGTTGCGCCAGCACATCGGCCTGCGGAATGGGCGGCAAATACCGCTCCAGCAGCTTCTTTCCATCCTCGCCGAGTTCTTCGATAAAGTACAGGGGATTGAAAATGGAGAGAAACACATCCCGTTCACCGAACATCTCGTTGAGATCCGTCTGCCGAATGGCGTAGCCGTCGTAGGTGATGCTCATGCGATCCTTCTGCCGGCTGCGGGTCAGTTCGTGCGCTCTGCCGGTTTCGTCCGTAAAGCGCATCGTGATCTGCAGGTCCGGATTCGTCTCGTTGTGCAGACGGTCAATGCCGCGCTCGCCGAAAAACGGAAGTCCTGTGACGGCGAACGCAATGGCGTCCGCAAGACTGGATTTGCCGCGGCCGTTGCCGCCGGTCACAACGGTTGGATTGCCGAACGTGATCTCCGTTGGTTCTTCATAGCATTTGAAACCGGAGACGATCATGCTACTGATCTGAAATCCTTTGATTTTTTCCATTCTGCCTCCTTACGCTGCCTGCTGCACGACCTGGTAGCCGTCCAGCGTATAAAATGCGACGTTTCCCTGTTTCCGCATGGTGACCTGCGCGTCATAGAGCTGCGCACCGGGCATAAGCATGGGATGACTGCCCTGCGCATAGACCTTCGCCTGCTTGCCCTCTGCGTTTTGCAGAACGGCGCAGACCAACGGCTGACCGGACATATCCTGCTGATTGCTCACCGATACCACAACGTACTGGCAGACCTGCCGCGTCGTAAATGGAAGCGGCTGCTGCGATAGTTGCTTCGGCGCTTGCTGCTGCGTCTGCGGCATGGCCGTCGGCGCTGCATTCTGCGCCTGCTGTCCAGCCTGTCCGTCGCGCTTGTAGCTGAGCTGTGCCTGCGCTGCGCCCGGAGATGTGGGAAGCTGATGCAGCTTGTCCAGCAGTTCCAGATACGCGGCATTCAATTTTGGGCGCTCGGTATCGCAGATCACATAGGAGTTGCCCTTCTGCTCGATCTTGACCCAGAGTGGCTTTGTCATCTTGTAGAGGACACGTCCAATGCCCCATTGCACGGCGGCGCGCTTCATCGAGTCGGACAAGCCGCCCTTGATGGGTTCAATGTCAGAATCCTCCGCACCGTCCCACTTTGTAATAAAGCCTTTGCCCTCAAAGTAGATGGAAATGCCGCAGATCTGCGCGTCCTTCTTTCCGTTGCCGTGCCACGGCTTGTAGTCGTTGTACCAGTTCTCCGGCCCCACGACTTCATCCAAACGGTCCTGAATGGCGCGGTTCGTGACATACGGAATGGCAAGGCCGCTGGTCTTGTCTTTCGACGTCACCTGAATGCGCCATTCCAAGTCCTCCGGCGCAAATGGTCGGGCCAGTTCTTCCCGGATGGTTTTTGCGTCTTTTGCCATACGTTACCCTCCAATAAAGTCTTTTAAGGTCTTTCCGTTGGGGATCAGCACATCGGAATAATAGTACGACGGGTCTTTGTCCTTCAGGTGCTCCAGAAGATCACGGTACTCCAATTTCAGCTTGTTATCCCTGACGTCAAAATTATCGTCATTGTTCGGCAACCGAAGCAAATATCCCGGCAGGTTGGAGATGCTGCCCGTTGTCTTATAGACCGGTAGCACGTTGTTTCCGGTGCAGAGATGAAAATTGCTCTGTGTTACGTTGGAAAATGGATAGCAGAACATTTCTGTGCTGCTTTTCAGATCTTCATCCGCAACGACACCTACCCGGCAATCACTGACCTTGCCCAGTTCAGAGATCTGAAACCCAAAGACGAGCTTCGGCAGCGGAAATCTTTCATAAAGCGTATTATGGTAGGTGATGTCCGCATAACGCTGCTGGCAGAGCAGGCAGTACCGTTTTGCGCCGCTCTCACAGATCTCGACGGAAAAGCACCCCTTCGGAAGCAGACCGCTTGAAATGAACGAATTGCGGTTTGTTGCGTGGATGATTGCCTGAAACAGATCCTCCGGGCAAATTTCCTTTCTGCTGATCACACCAAGGATTTCCTGCTTCAATACCACTGTTGCCCGCTGGGGATCGATCTCAATAACCAGTTTTTGTGTTCTGTCCATCACGCAGCCCTCCGTTCCGTACACCGCGCATTGCGCTGTGCTGCTTCAACCGCTTTTTCCATCCCGCATAGCCTCTTATCAAAAAATGTGAAAATGTCAAGCAGACCATCGATCAATTGGACATAATCACAAAATTCGTCATCATATGCGAAAACAATGCCGCTGGAAAACTTTTTCCCGGTTTTCTCTTTCAATGCCCAATCATAGCAGTAGGAATCCAGCCATAAAGCATTTTTGATGCACGTGCTGGCCTCACGCCAAAATGGGTTTTCTTCGGGTTTCATGTGAAGCAGCGATTCATATTGTCTGCAAAGGCGGATATAAGCGGTCATGTTTTCAGACGAAAAATAATGATAATAGGAGGATATATCATATTCATAGTCCAGCTTCTGGTTGAAACAATGAAATTCGGAGACGATATCCAGAGCCAGTTCCTGAAGCTCATAGAAGGAATCTTCCCGCAAAATATGCTGGGGAAACGCCTTTTTGAACACATCAAACCGTCCGTGATCATAAAAGGATTTTGCGATTTGGATCGCATAAAAGATAAGCGTAAGCTCCATAACTTCTCCTTAGCAAAACTGTTTCATTTTTTGTGCCTGCGCCGGAAGTGATGCAGCGCCGTCTGCAAGAACGCAGCTATAGTAGCTGCCTGGCCAGTTGTAATAAAAGAAATCAGCAACAGGCCATATATCTTCCAATTCAAATTCCTCATAGCAAATATCCTCCAGGAAGATGTCTTGACCGGTCAAGAACGGGAGAACCACACGATACACAAGGTAGGGGTTTAAGCGCTCCGTAGAATCCGTCTGATTCTTTTTCTCGCGTTCTTTTGCCCCGCAAAGGAGCGTCATCAGCGCGGTTAGATCAGTTTGAATCATGTTTGCTCTCCCATACCAGCTTCACCACGCAGATGGCATAGTCCTTCATATTGCAAAGAATTTTCTTATGCTCCGCTTCATTCAGATACGACCGGCCTTCGCGCAGGAAGTAGATCCCGCAGTCTGGCATCAGCTCTCCAAACATGTTGGCGATGTGCCACTCCATGTGGGAGCGCGCTTCGGCGGTATCGCCCTTGAGGTAGGCCGTGCACATCTTTGTGTCACCGACCGTTTGCTCATTCCCAATTTCCAGATGCTCCATGAAGCCGGCCAGATGTGCCTTTGCGCGCTCATCCAACTGATGCTTCGCGGATGCGTAGAAATACAGGAACAGCGCCGGTTCGTTTCTGCCCAGAATGACGCTGTATGGACTGGATACTTTCTGTCCCCATGCGCCGCCGGACGGTTCGAACCGCGTGCAGAGTTTTCCCATCTGCGGAACGATCCGCTCCGTGACCTGCTGCCAGACCGCTTCGCGTGCCGTCCGGTCATCTGCTTCTGTGACGGGTGCAACGATTGCAAGATTTGTAGTTAACATAATTCCTCCTAGCTCAGCGCCAGAAATCCGTTCGGCGTCAGGACGTTGAAGATCATCTTGTTGCTGACGACCTCATGCACCTCTGCGCCGGTATGGTTTCCGCGCTGGTCAAACTGTTCCTCGCGTTCTGTGTTTTTGACTTTCACAATACGGCCCTTGATGATGTGCGGAGTATCGCATTCAATCAGCCCGTTGATCATCCCGGAGCCGCCGATCAGACCGATCTGCCCAATGGAAAGGGGCAGAAGCGGATGCTTTTCCGTGCTGTCCAGTGCGCTTTTTGCATGCAGCAGCCGTGTAAAGCTGCCGGAGCGCGTCAGCTGCCGTTCCAGCTCCTTCTCATTGAATCGTTCGCCGCGAAAGACCTCAACGTTCTTTGTAACGGCGGGCAGTACATACCGGTGTTCCTCCAGCTCCGTGACACACGGAATTTTCTCCGGAACCAGCGTCTGTGCGCCCAGCCGGTCAGCCGTTTCATCGTCTTCCGTCGGCTTTCTCCGAAGCCCCAGAACGACCGCCTGATGGAATCTGGCAAACTCGCCGCTTGTGAATTTCCAAACGGAAAGGTCTGAAAAGTTCTCCGCGAGGATTTTACAGATGTCCGGCGTCAGCCGATAATACGGCACGATGTAGATGAGCAGGCCGCCCAGCATGAGCGTCCGGATGCTCTGTACCAGAAACTGCTTTTCGCTGCGTACCCGGCTGCCGCCCTCAGTTAGAACGGACAGATACGGCGGATTCAGAAACAGTACATGGAACACCTCACGGCTGATCTGGCTGTGAAAGAAGCTTCCGAAGCCGACACGGTGGAGCCTGGTTTGCGCTTCCTCCGCGCGGTGTTCGTCCAGTTCCATGCCGTAGGTGTAGCAGTTGTTGCCGTCGGCAAGCTGCCGAAGCGCCTTGCCGCAGCCGCAGCACGGGTCGAGCAGATTCGTCGTCACGCCCTCCGGAAACGCGATCCCGCGCAGGATGTGCGTGATATTCTCCGGGTCTGTCGGATAGTAGCCCATACGGACATGATTCATCAGCCGCCCGATCACCGCCGCGTTGACGCTGTCACCAACCGGGAGCGCCTTTGCAAACGCAGTCAGCACCTCATAAACAGGCTTGTACGCTCTGGACATGAGATCAAAGCGGCGAAGTCCCGACTGAAGCTGTCCTGCTTTTTCGGCAAGCCCGCCTTCCTCCATTTCCAGAAGGCTGCGCTGTGCATCGCCGAGCGCGGCGAGAAGCATTTCGTGCGTTTTCTGAAGATCCAGATAATAGGCATACGCGCGCGGCGGCTCTGCCGTGCGGTATTTCTCCACACCGGCGCGGCTTTTGAGAAGCCGTGCGCTGCCGCGCAGAATGCGTTCTGCCGTCTGCCGAAGCTGTTCCAAGGCGTAAAAGGAGCATTTGGACTCCTTCTGTAATTCCTGTTCCATCCTGTGACCTCACGCCGCGGGCTGGATGCTCTCAGCCGCAAAGTCAAAGACCGGTGCGTTTTCTTCCGGCGTGCCGGGGAGAATGCGCAGTGTGTAGCCTTTGCTTCGCAGCAGCTTGAACGTGCCGATCATGCGCTGGAGCTCAAAGTCGTCTGCATCATCTGCGCAGGCGGCTGTTTCCGCCGCCTGCTGTGCAAGCACCTCCTGCACGATTTTTGCGATGTTGGCTTTCATTTCGGTATCTTCCGGCGTGTCAGAGGGTTCTTCCACCGGCGCTTCCGTGCGCGGCTTCTCAAACCGTCCCTGCGGACGGCTTGCCGTCAGGCGCAGCCAGAAGGTGCGCAGCATGGAAAGAAGCAGCGTCAGGAGCATCCCACGCGGCTTCGGCGTCAGATGCACAATTTCATCCACGTCCGCCTCGCCGATCTCGCTGACCGCCACGGTCAGGCTGGGAGCCTTAACGAAATTAGCGGAGAAGAAACAGGAAACAGCGGCGCTTTCCGAGATCATCGCCTCATTGACGCTGACGCGCTGCGCCAGCAGTCTCCGGCAGATGACCGTGCCGCATTCCAGTTCGGTCACGTCCACGATGTCTGCGGAAACTTCACCGGCGGTAATAAAACCTCGGCCGGAAATATGCTTCGCTTTCAAGCCATTCGTGACGTGCAGATGCCCATGGACGATCACATCGTCCGTGACAAGCGTTTCATAGTTGTACGTCGCACCGGCTGGGATATAGACTGTTTTCATGTTCAAAATTCCTTTCTCTTTTACGCTGCCTTCTGTTCTTCCTTGAGCCGTACTGGGAGGACGATGGCGGAGCTGTTGCCCGCCACAAGCGAAATTGCGCCCAGTGGGCTGGTCAGCCGCATTGTCACCAGTTCCTGCTTTTCAAACTGCGTGAGCGCATCCAGCATGAATCTTGCGTCAAAGCCAAAGATGATGCTGCTTTCTGCGCTGATGGAAACCGCCGCTTTGTAAAGACATTCCTTTGTACGCAGAGTCAAAGCTCCGTTATCAAACCGGACATAAGGCTTGTCTGCCTTTCCGACGCAGGCCAGCAGATATTTGAGCGCCTGCACGAAGTCTTTCCGATGGAAGCAGAATTCCTCTTTCCAGCTCTGCGGAACGATGTTCTCATAAATAAGAGGTGTGGCATTCGGAACGCAGTGCGCCGTCAATCGGATCCATTCATTTCGGAATGTGACACATCTCTCGTTTACGTCGATCTGAATATCCGTATTCCCAAACACTTTGAGATGCTCCAGCGCCGGAACAGCGACTGTAAACGGCTTTTCAACACTCAGTCCACCATCATCACAGCAGGCCGCGCGATGACCTTCCACCGCCCAGATATGCTTGTTCTGGAACAGAACACCCTGATATTCCGGTCTGGTGCTGCGCAGATCTACGGCATACTTTACCTGCTTGACGCATTTGAGAATGTTTGCCGCGTTTGCCGTATAGCTTTGCTTGGCTTCAAACTCCGGCCATGTGGGGCAATCTTCCGTATCATAAACGGCAAACTCGCCGCCCTTGCCGCCGGAGCGCATCGTCAAAAACGATTCGTCGCCGCGCTGCTGCAATTCCAGCTCCAGTGTGCCGTCAAAATGGCGACATACCTTCTGGATGTTCGCGCTGTTCCGGAATACGAAGTCAAAGCTGTCGCCGCTTGCGGGGAGTGTTACGGACATCCATGTGTTCAGATCCGTTGCGGACAATACGCATTGATTTGCGTCAAAAGTCACCTTGATCTCGCGCAGAACGCGGATGGAGCTTTTTGACGGAACTTCCATCAAGGCTGTCATCGCTTTATAAAAGGCTGCTGCGTCTACGGAACTTCTCATGCTGCTTTCCTCCTTGTTTTCTGTAAGGTGGCACGCATATTGACAGAGCCCGTTGCAAACGTGATCTGCCGCACGCGCGTTTCTCCGACGGTCAGGATGTTGTAGATCATGTCCACGACGGCGGTGGCCGCTGTGATGTTGGCGGCGATGCTCTGCGGCGCGGAAACAGACGCCTCGGCGCAGCTCAGCTCCGTCGGGAATTTGTCTGTGTCCTGCAAAACCTCCGGGAACGCCGCTCCGACAGGCCGGTAAAACGTGCGCCCGCCGCTGCGGATGCCGCAGACGATCTGCCCGGTGTGCATCCCGTTGCCGCTGTCGATGTAGATGAGATCATCCAGCTTGTAAAAGACCTCGTGGCAGAGCTTTCGACTCTTGTTGTTGTCCACCGCGCCGATGAGGATCACCAGTTCTTTGACGGTTGGAGAATGCCAGTACGGCCCGGTCGGGAACGTCCGCGCTTGCAGCATGGAAAAAAGCCGCTCGCCGGACTCGATGAATTCCGGCACATACTCCGTTTCCATCCCGAACACGGAGGAATACCGCTCCGCCAGCACCTTTGCCTTGTTTTCCCCAAGGTCAGCCGGTGTGAAGTTCTGGCGAACGAGATTCTGTTCTTCCACGATATCCCCGTCACAGATGATAAAGCGGACGGGCCGTTCCAGCGCGTACAAAAGCCGATACAGATGCGGCGCAATATGCCCGCCGGTGCCTCAGGCTCCCAGCATGACGATCTACACAGGGCGGTTCTCTGCAAACTTCATCCCGCACCTCCAAGCAATCCGCCCAGGAACGAGCGCACGCCCGCGAAATGTGCGGACGGCGGTTCCGGGAGTTCTGGAAGCTGATGGACGACCTTGCCGCTCCATTCCGCGGGAAAGCTGCCATCCAGCCCTTCGAGCACCAGACCTGGTTCGATGGGGACGAAGCTGCCGCCGCAGGAAATGCGCGCAGAGATCTCCGGGAAGAAGCGATCCAGACGGCCGATCACGAGATACAGCCGCGTGCCGCGTTCATCCTGATCATCGATAGCAGAAAAGATCGCCTTCATGCTGTTGTGGGAGTGAATATCCGCGTAGTACAGATACCGCGTATCGTCCGGAAGGTCTTCATCCGTCAGCCGGACTGTGACACGATCCTTGGTGACGCGCTGCTTCGGCACGAACGGGATGAATTTCTGCTCCTCGCGATCCCAGTAGATGCGGACAAGCGCTTCAAACTCCGCGCCCGATTCCATCTGACTTCTGAAAAAGCCAATGATGGCGCGCAAAAGCTCCTGCGGAATGCGAGGAAGAGCCGGGCGAAAGCCGGCTCTTACCTCTGAAAACTCCGTGATCTTGTGTTTGGGCGCGATAAACTCGCCGAGCTCGCTCCGGCGCATCTCATACGTCTGTCCATCCCGCGAGGGGATGAGGCAGATGACCTTGTTGGACGCGCGCGCAGCCTCCAGCGTCGGGAATACGCCCTTGTAGTCTGCGATGCCCTTCTTCTGCATCCGGATCTGCGGCTTTACGACACACTCCGGGTCCTTGACCTTGCCTTTTTTCAGGCTGTCCAGGAATGCTTTTGACTTCTCAATTTCCGCTTTCATGGCCGCGATCGTGTCTGTCTTTGGAGTTGGAACGGTCTTCGTGACATCTCCGTACCGTACCTGCCAAGTGACAGCAGACGCATCCTCCAATTCTGGAAAATCATCCGCTTTCTGGATACGCAGAGACTCGAAGGTCATATCCGCATCCGTGATCTGCTCTCTGGCGCCGCCGTACTGAAAAACGGGCGGCTTGTCAAAGAGCGACAGTTGTGTTTGGGGTCTTGGCGCAATGCTTTTGACCGGGGCTGCTTCTGGGATGGGGTCGCTTTCCGCGCTTGTAAACGCCGAAAAGAGTCCCAGAGGCTGTTTTTCTTCTTCTGCCGGAGCCTCCTGCGTTTTTGCAGGGAGCGTCTGTTCCGGCTCGGGCTGTAATGCCGGCGTCTCCGTCTGAACCTGTTTCAGCTCTGGCTGAGGCTTGACTTCTTCTGCCAACGTTGGCGCGGGAGGAGGCGGCGCGGGTTCATCCGAACCGCTGCCGAAGATCTTATCTACATCAAACTCCTCATCATCGCCCAGTAAGGCAAAGCCGTCAAATACGTTTTCTGTGCCTGTCATGCTGTGTCTCCTTTCATTTTTTGTGTTCGGACGCAAAAAGACCGCAACTGCCAAACGGCAATTACGGTCTTATGAGTCCATTATTTCATTCCATGTCCTGCGCGCGGAACCGGGGGCATACCTGTCCCCAAGTCTTCACCTCCGCCCTGAAATAGCTCCGCCCTTCATCTGCTCTGACCTGGAATACAGATTTATTGTAGCGCAGCGGCGGGCAGGTGTAAACTTGCGGACATTTCAGGGGAACGAATGTCTTAACTTGCCTGTCCGTCTACAATATGCTATGATATGCGGGTGCGCGAAAGGAGGGCGGTAGGTATGCAGTATTCTATTGAGGAATCCGCGCTTATTGGTGGCCTGATCACAGAATATTTCTCAAGAGCAAGTGTTTCTGACTCCGTGCGTCTGGCATACCGACAGGTATACCAGCACTTGATGGATGGTCATTTGACGCAGGACGATTTGGGTCAGATTCAAGCGGCACTGGATTTCCTGCTCCCGGTCTTTCCCACTGAACGCGAAGCACAGAAAACCTTCCGCGCAGCGCTTCTGAAAACAAAAGCCATGCTGAGAAGAAAAGCCTAAAAGTGAAGCAGGCAAACCAAAACATTCCCGTTGGCACACTTCCATTTTGGAAGTGTGCCAGTGCTATTGGCGTGATTTGTCTCCCATGCCATCTGCATCTGCGATGGTATGGGAGATTTTCAGCTCTGTCGGCAGCTTCCAACGCAACTTATAGAACACGCAGATCTTCTACTGGCGGTTTGTGATATACAATCGCACCTGACCGGCAGCGCAGGAACGGCACTGCTCTGTGCGCAGGATCGCAGCATTCCCGTCATCGCTGTCAATCCGGACACCGCAGAGATCTCACACTTGAAAGATGGCTCTTTGACCTCTGAAATTGTCTGATTTACGCCGTCATATAAGCGCTATCGTCCCATAATCTACTCTCCCCATCGTAGGAATCTTATGCTATGTATTTGGATGAAAAACAGATTTCCTACACATCTGTTCATGTTAACAATCAAACCCTGTCTGTGGAGCTTCAGTCCAGCGGAGAAGGCCGTTGTACACTTGATGATGTGAAAGCCATTCAAAATATTTATACAGTAATCCACGCGCAAAGTTTAGCTGATAAAATCAGAAACGTTAAAATTGAAATCGTCGATCGAACAGGAACAGTTATTTATGATGAAACAGAAGCGGATGTTTCTTCAAAAGTCGAAAACGATTTAGCTCAAACGACTACTGCGGATACAGAGATCATTGCAGACAGAGACATTTTACAAGAGGCCCGCAATGTTTTGGCGGATACTTCCTACTCGATTCAAAGTGTCAACATTTCAGATGCCGAAGAAATTACGGGAAAATGTCTGAATTTAACGCTTACATTAAGCAATGCAGATGACAGTTCTGTGAGCCGAATCAGCAGCGTGTATGATAACTTGGAATCTTATTCTTTGTCGACAGGGGCAATTACGCAGTGTAATATCACATTGTTGAATGATGAGCAAGAATGTATTGCATACATGATTGGCGATTTCCAATACGGAAACTGTATCGCGTGGATTAGTCCTGACTACGAGAACGCATTTGTGGCGCAGGAAGGGCCTCAACCAGATAATTAACACATAGATATAAAGCAAGCCGTGAAATCCACACATATTGAAGCACGACCGAATGAAAAAATGTCTCGGTGAAGCATACCAGAAATACGCAGTAATACGATTACTACTATTTTAAAAATAAAAGCAATACTAAAAAAACGAAGCAGACAAGCCATGCTTGTCTGCTTCTTGCCTGCCATGGATTTACAATAATCTTCGCTTTGAGGAAAACAGCTAAAACAGATCGCTGTGCGTTCCTGATCGGATCAACTGTAAGACCAAGATCTCGTGCCTGATCCGGTAGACCAGCAGCCAGTCTGGTTGAATATGGCACTCACGCATCCCCTTATAATTACGGGAATTTGTCAGCGCATGATCTCGATACTCAGCTGGAAGTGGCTGCTCGGCGCACAGCATTGTAATGACAGTCTCCAATTTCTTGGGGTCGCAGCCGCGTTTGACAGCCTGCTTATAGTCGCGCTTGAACTGCCCTGAAAACTCTGGTTTAAGCATTCAGCGCCTCCATCAGATCGGACACTGTATCAAACGGGCCATACATTTTATCGTTTTCTGCGGCATCCATTGCGGCATAAGTGGTTTTGTTCGGTTCATCCAGACGCACATCGAACGGCAGACCGCGATACCGCAATGCCTGACGATAAAAGATTCCGGTCGCAGTGCTCAGATCCATTCCAAGCTCTGCAAAGAGAGCGGCGGCCTGTGCTGTCAATTCCGGTTCAATTTTCAGCGTTGTACCCTTCATAAAAACGCCTCCTTTCAGGCAGTCACATAATCAATTATACAGTACCTTTTTCTTTATTATAATAGTTTCAGGATAACTGTCAATCCTTTTTGCCAGTTTTACATACGCTGCGTAACCAGACCTCTTACGATCTCATCACTGGCAAGCTCGCTGGTCCGATAGATCTTCTGGCAAAACGGTGTCAAGCTGAACTCCATTCCGGGAGAGCCCTCGTCGAGCAGGATGCCGGTCACGGTGAATTTCCTGGCAGTCTGCTCTTTGCGGAGCGTCGCCAGATAATCCTCTGGCAGCTCACACAGGCCGTCGGTCAGAAAAACAATGTCGGCATTCTCAAAGCCGGTGTCCATGAGCTGGATCGCCTCATCCAAGGGCCGTTTGAAATTCGTGCCGCCGTCGAGGAATGTCTCGGCGGCATTCATCTTATCCTGCATGGAATACTGGCCAGGCAGAAAAATGTCCAACTTGCACTCGGAAGAACCGGCAAAATGAATAAGCGCGAATTTGCGCCGGTTCTCTGCGGCAATGTCTAAAAGCGTCAGCGCTACGGCCTTGCCCCATGCGGCGGCATCGCCGCGCGTGGAGCCGGATTCATCAAGGCAGCAGATGATGTCGCCCATGCCCTTGTGGATGGGTTCACGCCTGCGGTACTGCTTGAGCCGCCGCTGCTGATACTTCTTCACAAACAGCGGAACCGTCTGCGGCGAGGCAAGCATGGCAAACTCCGAACCGATAGCACGGGAAAGATCATTGCCCAGCTCCAGCGCGTAGGTTTCTCCGCGACCATAGGCGTAGCCGTTGCGCTTGCCATGCGCGAAGATCTCCCGAAAGCGCCCAAGGTGTTTTGAAATCTCCAAAAGCGCGGGATTTTGCCGAACCTTTTGAAGAAGCTCGGTGTTCACCGCGTTTTTTTCCATGGTACCGGCATCATCGCCCCACGCGCCGAGGATCGTCTGGACTTCCTTTGCCTTCTCCGCGGCCGCGCCGACAGCGACAGTAACACTCTCAGATATAGCGGCTTTGTTTTGCCGTGCCGTGGTATCTACCATCTTTGCAACGGCCTCAGCCTGCTGCGTTTTGCTCTCGGCCTGATTTGCCGCGTCGATCACCGCCTGTTCCAGCGTGGGATTCTGCACAGAATCCTGCATCTGCTCTAAAAGCTCTGCGAGCTTCTGCCGTGCCTGATTCTGCGCTGCTTGCAGCTTTTCAAGCGTCTTCAGCGTACCGTCCTTGCCGCCAAGCTCCGACAGCAGACCGTCCAGCTGTGCGCCGATCTTTGCCGTAAATTCGGACGCAGCCTCGTAAGCGGGCAGCTCCCGCCCCTCGCAGATCGACTTGATCGTCGGATAGTCCGCATCCTCGGTCACATGGTCGAGCAGCTTTGCGTTGAACTTCTGTGCTTCTGCTGTAAGCCTGTCTGCGTCGGTTCGCTTTGGAAACAACGAATAGAACGACTGAAAAATATCTCTGGACAATGCGGGAAAGCTGTGCAGCTTAGATGCGACTTCTTGCTGGATGTTCTCCATGTTCTCGTCGTCCCTACTCAGATCGCGGTAAATGCAGTCCTCCAGCTTGGAGCTTTGCAGAACGCGATCCGTTTTCTGTGCTGCGGACGTTCCGGCATACTGAAAATTGCTCCAGCGGGAATCCATGACGTTTTGTATGGTGCGAAAATATTGTTTCAATCAAAACCCTCCTATAAAGATAGCAAAAGGGAACGCAGCATAAGCACTGCGTTCCCTCGTTCTTGTTTCAGCAGAAGAACCGGATTCCTCTGCAAATCTCATTATGACCTTTTGAGCAATTCATCCATGCGCCCTTGTGAAAGTGCGGATGCGATGATCTCCTGATACTTCTGAATCTCTGCCTCAGAGAAGCCGGAAACA
>ENA-ORMN01002619-ORMN01002619.1-human-gut-metagenome-genome-assembly--contig:-NODE-2619-length-15322-cov-5.736032_pt1 | contig 15322 bp, 18 predicted proteins | sample MGYA00242102_ERZ508993 | MGnify/ENA primary metagenome ERZ508993 (study PRJEB26280, sample SAMEA2338770) | human gut metagenome | biome: human gut; feature: human-associated habitat; material: faeces... | reverse complement strand
TAGAATTTAGTAATAAAATTATGTGAGTAAGTCTATAGCTGAAAAATTAATTATTAATTGATTATTCAGTGAAATCTATATACTTTTTAAAGGAAGGAAATTTAATATGGAAAAGGATAATATTATTACTGAGGAAAGCGAGTTTAAGAAGAATGCAATTAGAATTATAAAAGGAAGTATATTTGCTATTATAACATCGACTGTTTTATTGTTGATCTTTGCATTATTATTGTGCTATACTAGCTTGTCAGAAAATACAATGTTACCAGTTATTCTAGTAATTACCGGAATTAGTATTTTAATAGGTAGTATGATTAGTACCAAAAGAATAAGAAAAAATGGAATACTAAATGGTGGAATGGTGGGAGTTATATACATTATAACTTTATATTTGATATCAAGTTTATTCTTAGCAGGATTTAATCTAACATTTAATTCCTTTATAATGCTGATTATTGGAATTATCACAGGAATGATAGGTGGAATAATAGGAGTCAATACAAATAGAAAGTAAAACGTGAATAAAGTCGAAAAATAGCAATATTTTTTAGGAAGAAATTCTAAAAAATGGTTGCTATTTTTTTGTTTTTAATATAAAATTTAAAGGTAAATTATACAGTAGGAGGAAACTAATTGATTACTTTAGAAGATGTAAAGAAAAATGATGAACTTACTCAATTAATATTAAGTTCACAAAAACAATTAAATGCTTTAGGGTATACAGAACACTCGATAAGACATATGAGTATTGTATCACAGCGTGCAGGAGAATTACTGCAGACACTGGATTATCCGGAAGAAAGAATAGAACTTGCTAAAATAGCTGGTTATATGCATGATATAGGAAACTGTATAAACAGAGTAGATCATGCTCATACAGGAGCAATACTTGCATATCAAATATTAAAAGATATGGGAATGAGTGTTGAGCAAAGAACTGAAATAATGATGGCGATAGGAAACCATGATGAACAAACAGGAACTGCAGTAAGTGATATATCAGCAGCTTTAATATTAGCGGACAAGTCTGATGCACATCGCAGTAGAGTGGTAAATAAAAACATCTCTACATTTGACAAACATGATAAAGTTAATTATGCAGTTACTGATTCGAAGTTCATTATTGACAAAGAAAATAGAAAGGTAACATTAGACTTAACAATTGACACAAAAATATCACCAGTATTAGATTATTTTGAAATATTTATGGACAGAACTATGATGAGTAAATATGCGGCTAAGTATTTAGGAATTTGGTTTGAGTTAGTTATTAATGATACAAAGTTATTGTAATGCATCTTTCCTCGCAATATACTAATTCTTTTTAAAATTACACAAAATAATCAGCATCTTGCTTGAGCAAAGTAGATTAAAAACAACAAATAAAGAAAGGAAATGAAAAAAATGAAAGCACTAAAAAGAACACTAATAATTTTAGTAATAATTTTATTAGCACTAATCTCATTTGGAGGAATTTTTATACAAAAAACTAAGTTTGTAGAAAATATTTTACCAGAGTTTAAATTGGGAGCAGAATTATCAGGAACAAGAAATATTGGACTAGTAGTAAGTACCGCTACTGATACTATTATTTATGATAAGGATGGCAATGTAGTTGAAAAGGAAGGAGAAGGAACTACTAAACAAGAAGTACCTGTAAATCCGACGGAAACATTAACAGAAGAAAACTATAGATTAGCAAAGGAAGTAATAGAAAAAAGATTAAATAGTATAAAAGCAGTAGATGCAAACTTAAACGTGAAGAAAGCAGTTGACTATTATGAAATAAAGCAAAATGAACAAAATGGAAATATAGTAGTTAAAATACCAGAAAATAGTGATACAGATATGGTATTACAATATATGGCTATTAAAGGAACATTTAATGTTGTTGATGAACAAAATAATGTATTAATGAATAATAGCGATATAAAAAAGGCACAAGTAGTATATAACAGCACAGATAGTGGAATATCAGTATATTTAACAATTCAATTTAATAAAGAAGGAACACAAAAACTAAAAGATATTTCAAATACATATGTTAAAACTACTGATACAGATGGAAATGAAACAACTAAAAAAATTAGTATTAAAATAGACGATACAACAGTACTTAGCACATATTTCTCAGAAGAAATTTCAAATGGAATGATACAATTATCATTTGGAACAGCAAGTTCTAAAGGTGAAGATTTAAGAAATTATGTACAAGAAGCTAACAACTTAGCAACATTATTAAATACAGGAAGCTTACCATTAGCATATACAGTTGACGAAAACCGTTATATACTATCTGATGTTAGTGCTGAAACATTTTTTGTACCAGCAATAGTTGTATCAAGCCTAATAGTAATTGCAGTATTATTCTTAATGTTTAAATATAGAGCTAAAGGAATACTAGGAGCATTAAGCTTCATAGGATATATAGCTGCATTGTTAATTATAATTAGATTAACAAACGTAGTTGTATCAATAGAAGGAATGGTTGGAATTTTAATATCAATAGCTCTAAATTATGTGTTTATAGTATACTTGTTAAATGGAAAGAAAAAAGAAGAACAAGAATTTACTTACAAACAAGGATTTATAAAATTCTTATTTGTATTAATTCCAATAGCAGTTACAACAATAATCTTTAGCTTTATAAGCTGGATTCCAATTTATAGCTTTGGAATGACAATGTTTTGGGGAATTGTTTTAATAATGCTATATAACGTTATTCTCACAAAACCATTATTATTCACAAAATAGTTGTTATTTAACATTATTAAAATTATAGTAAAGGAATGTGATAAAAAATGAGCAAAAAAATTATTTATATATTGCTAGCTTTAATTATAGTAGCTGGAGCAATTATGACATGTGTAAAAGGCTTTAATGTAGACACTATGTATACAGACAATGTTAGACTATATGTATATATACAAAAAGAATTTGAAAACAATGATATAAAACAAATTGCAAAAGAAGTATTTGGAACAGATGAAATTGTTGTACAAAAAGTAGAAGCTTATAAAGATATGGCAGTAATTACAATAAAACAAAAAGATGTAAACAATATAAATGCAGAACTAAAAAATTTAGTAGAACAATTAAACACTAAGATAAATGAAAAATATGAAATAAAAAATACCACAGACGACATAATTATAAAATATGAACCAAAAGTAAAACTTACAAGTATTTTAAAACCATATATTATGCCGGTTACAATAAGCACTATTATTATTCTAATATATGCATTTATTCGTTATATGGAGTTAGGAAGCCTTAAAACAGTAGGAAAATACTTACTAGCTATAATAGTTCCAGAATTAGTATATGCAAGTATTCTAGTAATTTGTAGAATTCCAATAAATAAATTTGTTGCGCCAATAGGATTAATTGTTTATGCAGTATCTATTGTAACTGTAACAATGATAAAAGAAAAACAATTAGAAATTGCTAAATTAGCAGACAAAAAATAAACCAAAATAAAACAATGTTCATAAAATATAGTATGAATATTGTTTTTTTATTTGAAAGGAAAGTGAAAATATTGGGAAAAATAAAAGAAATTCTTTATCGAAGCATATATGATATGGAAGTAAATTATAAACAAGCCCAGGAAATTCTAAGACAAACTAATGGAGTATTGCTAGATGTTAGAAGCCATCAGGAGTATGATGAAGAACACTTACCAAATGCTATAAACATTGATTTATACAATTTACAAAATGAAATTCAAATTCGAATACCAAACAAAAGAACAACAATAATTGTATATTGTTCGTGTGGTATTCGTAGCAAACAAGCTCAACAAATTTTGTGGCAATTAGGATATTCAAATGTATATAACTTGAAAGAAGGTATATATTGCAGATTTCGTAATTTTACAGATAAATAAATTTTGGAACATGTTACCAATTGAAGTCACTTAGAATAAAATATGTATATCTAAAAAGTATTTAGTAGATAATATAAAATAATATGGGAGGAGAATTTTGCAATGAAATCTTTTTGCATAAAAACAAATAATAACGCAATATTGGAATATCTACTGGATAAGTTAGATTATTTAGAACTTGAAGAGGTAAAGTATTCTAAAAATAAATTTAAAATATACTCCAATATAATTGTACATTTTATTGGAGAAAAAATATCTTTTTTTGATGAAAAATTAAGCAGTATTATAACAGATACAATATTAAAATTTTATAAAGAAAAAATGATAAAAAAAATAATAAACTTTGACTATTTTTATTTTGAAGAATATGAGAAAAAAATAATAATACAGAATTGTTGTGAAATTATAGAATCTTCAGAATATGAACAAATAAGTAAGGAAAAAGAGTATATACATGAAGCAGTGCTACAATATGTAATTGAAAATAAAAGCATGATATTGGAAGGATTTGTGAACTTTAGAATTAAAGAATATATTAAATATTTGGATAGCATTGTAGATATAGCGGTTAATAAATATATAATAGAAAAAGAATATAATGAATTTATTTCTTTACTAAGAATGTATATTAATTCTAAAAAATCAAATATTAAAAACTTACACTTAATATATGGAAAATCAGAATTAACAATATTAGATGAAAATAAAAATATTGTTCCACTATGTAAAGAAATTTATAATGCTAAGTTTTTATCAGATATTATTTTTTCAGAAAATGATTATGCATTAAATACACTTTTAACATTATTACCGCAAAGAATAGAAATTCATTTATTAGATTCAGAAGACGAATTTATAAAAACTGTAAAGCTGATTTTTGAAGATAGAGTATATATATGCAGAGAATGTAATATATGTAGAACTTATAAAATGATAAAAATGACAAAACAGCAATAGCAACATCAATGGGGTAATTTATTAAAAAATGGTACACTTTTTAATAAGACCTCCATATTATTTAAAATTGGAGGATCTTATATTTTTACTTATTTATAATCATATGCTCAAAATCATAATTACCAGATATTAATTTTGACTTAATAAAAGAAGGTCTAAAATCAACACTATTTAAAGATGATATGTCTAACCATTCAAAATTATGTTGTTTTAATTCGCCTTTATCATTTTCAGTCATAGAATAGTTATTAAATTGAATTTTATCAAAGTTTTCAGGTGTAACCATATAATAAAAACTTAATTCGTGTGTTTCAAGATGGTCCTTATCTAGATAAAAGTTTTCAACGATTGAAAATTCTTTATCAATTGATACTTTAGTTTGCGTCTCCTCAAGCATTTCTCTTAATATAGCTTCTTTACTATTTTCACATAATTCAACGTGTCCACCTGGTAAACAATAAGAAGTGTTGTTTTTCATTTTTAAAGCAAGAACTTTTCCGTCATGAATTATTATACCATTTACTCTATATTTGAATTTTTTTTCATTGGTTTTTAATTCGATATCTTTCATATACAAACTCCTTTAACAAAAAACCTTACAATAATTTACCAAAAAAATCGCCAAAAGTCAATATTTTACTTATTTATAATATGTTGTTCAAAAATATTATTTTTAAATAGGTCTTTAATACAACTAGGGAATATAGGTTGGCTATCTAATGAATTGATATCCAACCACTCATATTTTAGAAAATCATTCCCCTCTGCATTGTCAAGAGAATATTCTATTTGTTTATCTTCCGCATTAATGAAGTCAGCCAAATATATAAACAAGATTTCATGATATTTAGAACCATTCATTTCAAAAAAATTTTCGACAGTTGTTAAATATTTTATTAATTCAATGTCCTTACCTAATTCTTCTTGAATCTCCCTTTTTACGGTTTTATCTGAACTCTCACCAATAGAAACTCTTCCACCTAATAAGGCATAATGTTTCTTATTAATGTTTCTATGTACCAGAATTTTATTATTATGTATAATAAGAGCACACGCTCTTATATTTAGAATATAATTATTTATATCTAAAGTTAAATCCATATTTTCTATCACATTCCTTTTCTTAATAAATTTAACGATATTTTATAATAAAATGCTGTTAAAATCAATAAAACATAATAATTATAATAAAAATTAACACAATTAATAACTAATGTGTTAGAATAGTGTAAAAATAAAAAGGAGGATTATCATGGATAATAGAAGGATTACTTGTATAACTATGTTAAATGATAAAAGCATAAAATGTTTAAAAGAAAAGATAAGTGGAATTGGTTTTAAACTATGTAAGGTACCATATAAAGAAATTAACAGAGAAGAAAAAGATAAGTTACCATTGCATTGTACTTTTTCTTGAGCAGAGAAGAAAAAATGATTAAATATAATCAAAAAACTTTTTCAAGTAAAAAATTAGATATTACTATGGAAACAGTTGTTGATAGAATAAAAATAAAAATCGATGAAGTAAAAAGAGATTTAACAGAAGATGAAAAAGATGAAATAATTATTCAATATTGTAAGGAAAAATTTAATATCTGCCATTTTTTATTGCTTTAAAGTAAATCTTCCATAGTGTAAATTCGTCCCGGTCTTTGACTTACAATGAATTCGGTAGCTTTTAATGCTCCTTCTGCATAAATTTTTCTTGAATAAGCAGTATGTTTTATTTCGAGTTTTTCAGCATTTCCAAAGAAAAAAACGGAATGTTCACCTACAATATTCCCACCACGAATACTAGAAAATCCAATTTCATTGTTTAATCTCTTTTTATAAGAGTTATTTCTGTTAAAGTTATATGTATATTTATAATTACTTCCTTTATTTAAACTATCAGCAAGCATTATAGCTGTTCCACTAGGAGAGTCTAACTTTTGGCTATGATGTGTTTCCAGAATTTCTATCTCACTATTAGGTAAAAGGTTTACTAATTTATTAAGTAGGTTGCACACAACAGCTATTGAATAGGACATGTTAGCTGACTTGAATATGGGAATATATTTACTTGTGGCAAAGATTTTATTATTTTGTTCGGAAGTAAAGCCAGTAGTTGCTATAACCAAAGGTACTTTATGTTTTTGGCAGTATTCTAAAATATTAAATGTCCCAGCTGGACTGGAAAAGTCAATTACTACATCTGGCTTTGAGGGGATTTGACTATAATGTGTAAAAACATCACAAAAATTGGAGTTGGAAATAGTTTTAGCAATTCCACCTATTAAAACAAAAGAATGGCTACTATGAATTAATGTTGCAACTTCTTGCCCCATTTTACCATTACAGCCATTTATTAATACATTTATCATCAATGTCTCCTTTTATATTACTCTAAATACAATTAAGCTTAAAAATACATAAGCATATTTATAAAGTTTTTTTGTATGTAATATATCTGTATAATAATGCAAACTTTCTGCTATTGTGCTATATTTATCTGTGAGAGTAACAATATAACTTTCTGGATACTTTGGAAATTTTATTGTTACTGGCCACATATGTTTTACAATTATATCTTTTTCTTTTTCATTTAGATTAAATAATTTTAAAGAATTTTTTAATGCGATTTCTGGATGTATAAAGGCATGAAATTTTTTTAGTTTTAATGCTTTTTTACTGTGTCTCCAATCGTACAAAAACAAGTCGTGTAACATTGCCCCACGTGCAATAGCTTTATAATCCAGATTTAACTTTTTTGCTATTAAATAGCTATAGAAAGCAACATTTAAACAATGTTCATAGCAAGATGTATTGTAGTGTTGCCTAAATTCCTTCATTTTTTGGACAGTTGGATTTATAGTTAAATCTTTTATTACATTTTCAAATTCTTCACATGTATTATTATCTCTTGTATACATTTATATGCTCCTTAAAACGACTATTTATTATATTATAACATAGATATGTATAAATGGTTATAACAAATTAAAATTTTCTAGAGATTTTTTTAAACGTTGCTTTCCTTTTTCAGATATATCTATCAATGGAAGTCTTGGGCTACCAAAATTATATCCAATCATGTTTAGAGCAGCCTTAACAGGAATAGGATTTACTTCACAAAATAGACTATTTATTAAGTCAATACTTCTTAATTGAGCAGAGGTAGCCTTATCTATATTACCATTAAAGAAGTCGTGAACCATATTGCAAGTAAATTTAGGAGCAATATTAGAGAGAACAGAGATAAGACCTATTCCTCCTAAAGACAAAATAGGCAAAGTTTGATCATCATTTCCCGAATAAATAAACAAATTATCTCCACATAATGTTGCAATTTGAGCGGTTTGAGAGATATTACCACTTGCATCTTTAATAGCAACAATATTTTCTACCTTTGATAATTCTAAACATGTTTCAGGTAATATATTTAAGCCTGTTCTGCTAGGAACATTGTATAAAATAATAGGCAAATTGGTATTATTAGCAATAGCTGTATAATGTTTTATTAAGCCCTCTTGTGTAGTTTTATTATAATAAGGAGTAACCAATAACAAGCCATCAGCACCAGCACTTTCAGCATACTGAGATAACTCAATAGAAGAAGCAGTATTGTTACTACCAGTTCCAATTATTATGGGTACTCTATTATCAATTGCTTCAATAGCAAACTTAATAAGCGTCTTTTTTTCATCTAAAGTCATAGTAGAAGATTCGCCAGTGGTACCACAAACTATGATAGAGTCAATACCTTCGCTAATTTGATATTCAATTAATTTTTCAAATTCTTTAAAGTTTATTCCGTCTTCAGTAAAAGGGGTTGCAATTGCTGTTCCACAGCCTTTAAATATAATTTTTTTCATATCAATAATTCTCCTAAAAAATTTATAGTATATAATATGAAAAGATTAAAAAAAAATACCCAAAAAGGTTTGTACTTTTTGAGTATTAAATATATTTATTTTAAGAAACCACTAATTATTTGCTCTTCTGCTTCTTTTTCAGTAAGACCAAGAGTCATCAATTTTATTAACTGCTCTCCTGCAATTTTTCCAATTGCTGCTTCATGTATTAGGCTAGCATCTATATGATTTGCTACTATTTTAGGTGTAGCGGTAATTTTAGCATTATCCATTATAATAGCATCACATTCAACATGACCAAAACATTTAGAATTACCATTAACATTTGAGTAGAATTCTTGAGAAGAATTATCCTTAGCAACAGATCTAGATGTAACGTGAACACTAGAGTCTTTGCCATTTAAATCTACATTAAAAACTGTTTTAGCAAATTGATTTCCATTTGTCATAATTTTTTCTGTTATGGTCAAAGTAGAATTATCTCCTAAATCTCCGGAAGTTTCTCTTATGGTAGAAGAAACACCTTCTATTTGGACAGTTTCCATTTCTAAAGAAGAATTTTCCTTCAAATGTACAATGGTTTGGGGATTTAAAATTCTATCACCTGTACCAGAACCTTCGCCGTAATGTTTTTCTATATATTTAACTTTGGCACCTGGTTCCAAATAAAATGTGTGAATACCATCATGTTCTGAGGTTTTGCAAGTATTATTATGAATTCCACATCCTGCAACAATAACAACATCAGCGTTTTCACCGATATAGAAATCATTGTAGACAACATCGTTAAAACCAGATTCAGTCAAAATAACAGGAATATGAACACTTTCATTTTTAGTATTTGCTTTTATAATAATATCAATTCCCGGCTTGTCCGTTTTAGTTATAATATCTATATTCGTAGTAGTGTTTCTGGCAATTCCTTTTCCATTTTCACGAATATTATAAGCTCCTATAGGTGTTGATTCTATATCTGCAATCTTGCTTAATAAATCTTTTTCTAATTTATTTAGTTCCATTTTGAACACCTCCCAAATAATCTGCTTTACGACAAGAAACTTTTTTATCTAATAATTTAGGAAGCATGTTTTCTTTAGGACCTTTGTCAATTATTTTTCCATTATTTAATAATATAATTTCATCTGCAATATTTAATATTTTTTCTTGATGTGAAATTACAATAATAGAACCATTAATTTTTTGATGCATTTTTTCAAATACACTAATAAGATTGTTAAAACTCCATAAATCAATGCCAGCTTCTGGTTCGTCAAAAATTGTAAGTTTAGACTTTTTGGCTGCAAGCATTGCAATCTCAATTCTTTTAAGTTCTCCACCAGAAAGAGAAGCACTTATTTCTCTATTTAAATATTCTTGTGCACATAATCCAACATCAGACAAATAGTCACAAGCCTCAGCAAGCTTAATTGAGTTACCGGCAGCAATTTCAATTAAATCCTTAACTGTAAGCCCTTTAAATTTAACAGGTTGTTGAAAGGCAAATCCTATACCAAGTTTAGCTCTTTCAGTAATACTAAGATTGGTAATATCTTGTCCATCAAAAAGAATTTGACCAGAATCAGGTTTAAAAAGTCCCATAATAATCTTAGCAAGAGTAGATTTACCAGAACCATTAGGGCCAGTAATAGCTACAAATTTTTGATTATCTATATTTAAACTAACATCAGTTAAAATTTGTTTATTATCTTTAAAGAAATAAATATTTTTTAATTCTAACATAAAAACCTCCTTTTTTATAAATATATGTATTTTGAAAGATTAATTAAGTAGACTAATTATTCAAACATACTAATTATAGCACAAATATGGAATAGGTACAATAGAAAAGTTAAGATGTGCCAAAGGTAAGGTATCCTTTGGCATTCTTAAAGAATCGAGTTAATTATCAAATTCTATTAGCTTTTCTACAATTTGTATAGCATTAGTAGCAGCTCCCTTTCTAATATTATCTGCAACAACCCATAAATTTAAACCATTATCTACACTAAAATCTCTTCTAATTCTTCCAACAAAGACTTGATCACAGCCAGAAGCTTTTGTAGCAATAGGGTATATATTATTTTCTGTTTCATTTTGAACTATAACATTAGGCGAATTTTTTAATAATTCAATTATATCATTTAGCTCAAATTTTTTATCTAATTCTATATTTATAACTTCACTATGTGAATTAAAAACAGGGACTCTGACTGCAGTAGCAGTTATTTTTAAGTCAGGTTTATTTAAAATTTTTCTAGTTTCATTTATCATTTTCTCTTCTTCTTTGGTATAACCATTAGATAAAAATACATCAATATGAGGTAGACAGTTATTAAAAATAGGATGTGGAAATTTTTCAAGTTCAACTTCCAAAGAGTTATAATGTGTGTAATTCATAATTCCATTTTCTAAATCATTAATACCTTTTTGCCCAGCTCCAGAAACAGCTTGATAAGTAGAATATATAATTCGATTTATGTTATAAACGTCATCTAAAGGTTTTAGTACAGGTACTGCTTGAATTGTAGAACAATTTGGATTAGCGATAATGCCATTATGCTTTTTTATATCATCAGCATTAACTTCTGGCACAACTAATGGAACAGTAGGATCCATTCTAAAAGCACTACTATTGTCAACAACAATGCAACCATTAGATACAGCGATAGGAGCATATTTTTTAGAAGTGTCGCCTCCCGCAGAAAAAATTGCGAAGTCAAATTTGTCATCAAAAGAATTTTCAGTTAATTCTTTTATTGTATAATTTTTTTCCATAAAATGAATAGTTTTGCCAGCAGATTTAGAAGAAGCAAAAAAAACGTACTCTGAAATTGGTAAATTTTTCTCTTGTAAAACTTTTAATACAGTGCGACCAACAACGCCAGTAGCACCAACAACAGCTAGTTTATATTTTTTCAAATAAAAACACCATCCTTTCAATACATAATATGCAGAATCAAAAAAAAAGCTTAAAAAATATACTATAATTCTTGTGTTTAGGAAAACTATTTGCTATAACCTGACTTTGACACTTGGAAGAGAATAAAAAGCTCTAAACCTATTGAACAACAATAAGTTTAGAGTTTTTATATTAAATATTTTTTTGTTGCGTTATACAATTATTTTTTTGTATTTGCTAGAATTTTTTTGATATCTTGCTTTTTTAGTAATGATAATTTCTCTAGGATAAATTCTACTTTTAAACAAGAAAAAGTTGACAAAAATTTTAGCCTATATTTTAGGCTTTATTCAATGTTTTTTTATTAATCAGGTGTCAAACTGGAGAGGTCACAATTTTTATTAAAATAGTATTGATTTTATGATGTTATTTTAGTATAATAAATATAGGAAATGACAAATCCACAAACGTGGTTTTGCCAGATATATTGAGAAAGCTCGCATCTACCTTGCAAAGTACAGATGTGAGTTTTTACTATTTACGTAGTTGTTTATCGATAAGAAAAACAATATCAGGTATTACTTTGGCAGGAGATGAATTATATAATGAAATCATTAATGGAATTTTATAAAAAAGGAAATGGGCCATCAAGTTCACACACAATGGGACCTAAAAAAGCAGCGGAAATGTTTAAAAAATCATATAAAGAGGCGGATTTTTTTGAAGTTATTTTATATGGTTCATTAGCTTTGACAGGGAAAGGACACTTAACAGACTACATAATTGAACAAACATTAAAACCAATAGAGACTAAAATAGTATTTGATAAAAAGACAAAATGTGATGTGCATCCTAATACTATGGTTTTAATAGCATATAAAGACCAACAGGAACTTGGAAGATGGATGGTATACTCTATAGGTGGAGGAGCAATAAGAATAGTAGGAAAAGAGAGCCAAGAACCAGAAGAAATATATAAATTAAATACATTTAACGAAATAAAACAGTATTGTGAGCAAAATAATAAACAAATATATGACTATGTATATGAAACTGAAGGAGAAGAAATAAAAAACTTTTTAGGAGAAATATGGGAGGCAATGAAAGAAAGTATATGCTTTGGATTAAATGCAGAGGGAATTATACCAGGTAAGCTACAACTTAGTAAAAGAGCTAAAAGCATATACAACAATAAAATAGAAAATGAACCAACAGAAGTTAAGAGGACAAGATTGCTAACAGCATATGCATATGCTGTTAGTGAGACAAATGCTTCTGGTGGAGAAATTGTAACTGCTCCAACATGTGGTTCATGTGGTGTATTGCCAGCAACCTTATATTATCTACAAAAAGAAGATAAATACACAGATGAAGAGATAATCAATGCATTGGCTGCAGCAGGTATAATAGGTAATATTGTTAAAACAAATGCTTCTATAAGTGGAGCAGAATGTGGATGCCAAGCTGAAATAGGAACGGCATGTTCAATGGCAGCAGCAGCTTGTAGTCAATTAAGAAAATTAGATATATATAAAATAGAACATGCAGCAGAAATTGCAATGGAACACCATCTTGGATTAACTTGTGATCCAATATATGGATATGTTCAAATACCTTGTATAGAAAGAAATGCTGTAGCTGCAATAAGAGCAATAGATGCGAGTAACATATCTATGTTGCTAGATGAAAATCAAAAAATATCTTTTGACTTAATTACAGAAACAATGTATGAGACTGGAAAGGATTTAAGAAGTCACTATAGAGAAACTAGTACAGGAGGACTTGCAAAAAAATATTGTAGAAATAAATATTACAATACAGACATGGAATAAAAAATATAAAATGTGCCTTAAGAAAGGAATAAGACTAAATATGGAAAATGAGATAATAGAAAAGAACAAAGAATATATAGTTGATATAATTGACAATGGGTATGAAGGAGAAGGAATTGCAAAAATAAACGATTTTACAGTATTTGTTCCAACAGCAATAAAAGGAGAAAAATGTAAGATATTAATTGTAAAAGTTCATACAACATATGCATATGGAAAAATATTAGAAATAATAGAAAGATCAGAAAAAAGAGTAGAACCAGATTGTTCAACATATAAAAGATGTGGGGGATGCAACTTAAGACATATAGAATATCAATATACACTAAAAATGAAACAACAAACAGTTCAAAATTTAATTAGTAAAAGTACAAAAACGCCAATAAGAGTTAACGAAACAATAGGAATGGTACAACCATATTACTATAGAAATAAACTTCAATATCCTGTTGGATTAGACAAAAATAAAGAAATAGTAATGGGAGTTTTTGCCAAAAGAACTCATGAAATTATTCCAGTAAGTAAATGCATGATTCAAAATGAAAAAGCAGAAGAAATTGCAAAGTATATTTTTGAACTTGTTAAGCAATACAATATACCACCATATAGTGAAGAAAATCAGACAGGAAAAATAAGGCACATTGTTATAAAAATAGGAATTAGAACTAATGAAGTAATGTGTGTAGTTGTGACAAACGAAAAGAAAATTGAAAGGGAAGATGAATTAGTAAATAATATAATTAACAAATTTCCAGAGGTAAAAACAGTTATTAAAAACATTAATAATAAAAATACAAATGTAATATTAGGAAAAGAAAATATAATTTTATATGGAAGCGGATATATCTTTGACAAATTAGGAAATTACAAGTTTAAAATTTCACCACAATCATTTTATCAAATAAATCCAAGCCAAACAGAAATATTATATAATACGGCCATAAATAGCATTATAAAAGATAAAGAAAATCTAAAAGATAAAGTGGCACTAGATTTATATTGTGGAATAGGCACAATTGGAATTTTTGTGGCAAAATATTTCAAAAAGATATATGGAATTGAAATAGTAGAACAAGCAATAGAAGACGCAAAAGAAAATGCAGTGAAAAACGGTATAGAGAACGCAATTTTTTACGCAGACAGCGCAGAAAATATCGTTCCGAAATTGATAGAAAAAGGCGAACGGCCGGACGTGGTTATTCTTGATCCGCCACGTAAGGGCAGTGATGAATCAACACTCACAGCAATAATTAAAGCACAACCCAAACGTGTAGTGTACGTTTCCTGTAACCCCGCCACCCTCGCCAGAGATGCACGTTTTCTTAACGATAACGGCTATACCATAACCGCCACCACCGCCTTCGACCTGTTCCCACATACAAGTCATGTGGAAACGGTTTGTTTAATGAAAAATAAATATTAAACCAAAGGAGAAAAAAACAAATGAATGCATTTAAATTCGTACCCGAAGGTTGGAACAATGAAATTACAAAAGTAAACCAAAATAATATAAAAACATATATCGAAAATCAAGAAACATTACAAGGATTAGTGAAAAATTGTGATGATAAATACAATTTATATGTAAGCTTTGAAAACGGATTAAAAGGCAAAATACCTAGAGAAGAAGTCGAAGGAATAAACTTACAAGAAGATGGATTACCTAAAACAAATCTATGCACAGGAAAAGTACATAAATTTGTACAATTCAAAGTAAAAGATATTGACAATCAAAACAATATAATTTTATCAAGAAAAGAAGTGCAAAAAGAAGCACTAGAGTGGGTAAAAGAAGACTTACAAGAAGGCGAAAAAGTAACAGGTATAGTAAAAAGTATAAAACCATATGGAGCATTTGTAGAAATAGGCGGTGGAATAGTAGGGCTTGTAC
>ENA-ORMN01002604-ORMN01002604.1-human-gut-metagenome-genome-assembly--contig:-NODE-2604-length-15367-cov-3.572819_pt1 | contig 15367 bp, 15 predicted proteins | sample MGYA00242102_ERZ508993 | MGnify/ENA primary metagenome ERZ508993 (study PRJEB26280, sample SAMEA2338770) | human gut metagenome | biome: human gut; feature: human-associated habitat; material: faeces... | reverse complement strand
GCTGCAAGGCCTCCAGGATACCGGCTTGTGCGGCTTCCTTCGGGTGCTGCTCGATAAGCGGCTGGAGAGCATCGCGGGCTTCCTTTGTCGTCGAAGCATTCAGAGCCTTCGACGCCTGTGTGAAATAGTCCGGCACCGGAGGTGTCTCGATGGTCCCCAACACAGCATCCAGGTCAGCGTTGATGACAGGAGATTCCCCACCTCTCTGTCTCGCGTACCATCCGAGAGCGGACAAACCTGTGGAGTGTCTGTTACCGTGAGGATGCAGCGCAGCAGACGCCGTAGAGATGGCGAAGATTTTCTCCGCATCATCGAGGGAATCCTGCAAGGCTCTACCCAACATCAAGTCGTCGAAGAGCGCGGCACTGGAGGTCGCATTCAAATCTACCCGGGAGAAATCCAGCTTTCCGTAAGGATTTACTCGGTCCCGGGCGGGAGCCGCAGCCCTGGAGCGTTTGTTGCTGCCAGTGTTTGCTGCATCCCCACCATCGCTCTTCCCTGCGCTTCGCGCAGTCCGAGGGCTTCCTGCGCTCTCACCTGTTGTTGCAGGCTGCGCGGCTGCATCGCCAACACTTCGTTCTCCGTCGGCTGGCGCGGCTTTTCGAGCCCTCTTGCGGACAACAACTCCCGCATCCGGCGCAACCGTTCCGGCAACCTGTGCCGGGGTCCCATCATTCCCTCGTTTTGCAACCGGCGAACCGCCATCAACAGCTTGTGCAAGAGCGGCAGGGGCAACGGTTCCAGCATCGGGCGTGGCACCGGGTTCCCTTGCAACAGCAGCAGCAACACTTTCTGCAACAGGTCGGTTCGTTGCGTCTTGTCCATCATTTCCCACGACGGCAGCTTGTTTGCTTCGGCTGCCTCTTTTACCGGGTCGTGTCGGTTTTGCACCATTGGTGGTGTCCTCCTGGGAAAGTTCTGCGGCCAGTTTGGCAGCACTGTCTCGCAGCGTATTCGGCCCAAGCTGCTGCTCGAACCAGGGAGAAAGCTCCGCATAGTTGGCGGGGTTCAGCTCATCAATACGGGCCCAGACCTGCACGCGTTCAGGTTCCGTCAGACTGTTTCCGAACCGTCCGACATAGTCCTGGATAGCCTTGATGTCGGCATTGGGGAGGAAATCCTTCAATGTCTGACGGGCAGGCTCGGCCACGGGCTGCTGCACAGGTTCGGCCACAGGCTGCTGCACAGTCTCTGCCACAGGCTCGGCTACAGGTTCGGCTTCGGTCTGACGTACCTTCGCAGGTGCGGGTTGTCCCGTTGCATTGGGGGGTTCAGCAGCGACATGATCGGGCGTGATGAGACGGTCGTTGAAAAGGTCGCTGAGGTATGTTTCATCATTGAGGCGCTTCGCCACTTCCTGAACGATTTGACGTTCGCGCCGCGACTTGAAAATATTGTTGAAGCCCGGCAACGAGATGCGGCTGTTGACTTCGGTCCTGAGCTGTTCAACAGACATACCGGTGAATTTCAACAGACCGTTGATGTAGTCTCCGATGTAGAGGTCGTTGCGGAATTTTGCACTGGCCTTTGCGTCAGCCTTGTCATTGGGGTGTACTGTGGCGAAGTTGTCCGCAGGCGCGCTCTTGTCGGTGAACATCGCTCGAAGCATACTTGCAACATCATCGCTGATGCCGATGTAACGCTTGTTGCGCCCCGTGTAAGGTTTGAACGCGGACGAACCCGCCGTCTGCGCTGCGGAGGCGTTCGCTGCTTCGGCGGCATTGGAGACAACCGAACCATCAGAACCCGACGGACCGATGGGTTCGACAGGGGATGCGACAGAATCCGCAGCATCGGCAGGAGGCTGCGTTGTGGTCGTCGTTCGTTCGACGGGACGCCGTGATGTGGCCGGAGCGGCGTTGAACGGGGCGAACGGCACGCCGGTCACAGCACCGGCGAGAGCCGCATCCAGGACGTTCTCAGACAAAGGTGCAGCCAGACCAGTATTCTGGTTGAAGACCACGTTCTCACCGAATTGCTGCCCGGCATTCATCATGGCGCCTTCAAGCATGGAAGCAGGAAGGGCACGCACCGAACGGGCCAAAAGCCCCTGCGATGCGACATCCGTACCTGCGTTAGCCAGCCGTTGCATGGCGCCACCGCCGATACCTCGCTGGGCCAAAGCAGCCGCACCACGAGAGATAGGCGCCAAGGCGCTGCGGGCGAAGACGCCACCAGGCAGCGCATTCGCAGCAAACCCGGTCAGACCGGCACCGGCAGAGCCCGCCTCGATGGCCTGCGTCTGCTGCTGGTCGCTGAGGTTGGGGTCATTCACCACACGTCGCGTGTAGCTCCCGACACCCGTCGGGACACCAGCGAGACCGCCAAGAACAGCACCACCCACGGCCCCGCCAAGGGCCCCGGGAAGACCAAGTGCGGCGCCCAGAGCACTACCAGTCTTGGCGCCGACGACAGCACCAGCAAGACCGGCGCCAAGGTCGCCGATGGTATCGGCCATAGTATCGAGAGGATTGGTAACGACATGCGTGAGCATACCAAGACGGCCTTCAGCGCGCAGACGTTCCTGCTCCTGCCAGTAAGGGTTGGCAGCGATAGCTTGCTGCCTACGTTCTTCACCGCGTTTGGCGATGAGCTTCTTTTCTTCAGCAGAAGCTCCCAGCATATCGAGGTTGTCACCGAAGGTGGAGATACCTTCCTTGACACGGGAGAAGAGCGAACCCCAATCGTTATCTTCGATAGCGCGCAACTGCTGTCTTCGTGCCGCTTCGTGTTCGGCCAGACCTTCGCGTATGAGTGCCGCAGCAGGAATTTTGAGCGTCTTCTCAAGGCGAGGAATGTCCTCTTTGCGGATGGATTCGAGGACTTCTGCCTGTCCTTCAGTAGACAGCTCAGGAAGATTGGCAAGTTTTTTGGATACGGCAGGGTCGTTCGACAAAGCAAACTTCGCCCTGTCGTTGGTCATGGCCTCGAAGTTTCTGGTAGCCAGTTTTTCTGTGCCACCATAGACAGGTTCATAGATGGGGTTCCCCTGTTCATCGAGACCACGGTAAATGTGATACACCTTACCGGCGCCGCGTCCCCCTCCCGCACCGCCACCACGCTGTCCGCGAGCCATTGCGGCATACAGCATAGACAAGGACCTCAAGTCCTTCGTGTAGTCGGGGGCTTCAAAAGGACGTATGTTGACGGTGGGGAGGGAAAACTGCGACATGATGTTTACTCCAGGGTAACGGCTTCGATGATGCGACGCAAATCAGCATCATAAGGAGAGACATCACCAGAGACGACACTTTTGGATGTGCTGTCTTGACCAAGCTCACGCAAAGCCGATTCGAGCATATACATATTCTGGTGGTACTGTTCGTCGTCCATGAACTGCGTCTTATCGACAGTAGACGCACCGGACTCAGCACCCTTGATGGTATCCAAAAGCATACTCATGGTCTAGTCCTTACTGTGCCACCGTGGGCGCAACCTGTGTCTGCTGCGGCTGCCGGATGTAGTCCTTACCAGACAGGAGAGCGGCGAGCAGGGCAGGCAACTGCATGTATACCGGAAGCTGGTCGATGTCAGCCGCTACACGGCCCCAGGTGGCAGCAGTGGAATTGGGGTCATAGGTGGGCCCAAGCCGCTGACCAAGCTCCTGGGCCGAAGGCAAGCCGCCAAGAACCTGCGCTGTGCGCGGGTCTCTGGCAAGGGCCATAGCCTGCGACATGATTTCACCTTCATCATAGGACATGTCAATAGGACGGTCAGGATACACCACCGTATCGACAGGCGCAGGCTGGGCAGGTGCCGGAGCCGTAGCACGCACTTCTTCTTTGAGCGGGAAGGGACCTTCCCCGGAGAGTTTGAGGCCGCGACTCTGAACAGGTGCGGCAGGTGCGGCAGGTGCAGCAGGGGTGGTGCGTCGGACAGGGGCCGCAGGAGCAGCACGACGAACCGGCGTGGTAGCCTGCTGGAGCGTGGGACCGGCAGGCACCTGCATGAAAGGGGCCAGACCAGGCAGTTCACGCATCATGGGGTCCACGACGGCCCCGTTCAGCACATGGGGATACTGCGACGGGAACCCGACCAACGGTTGGACGCCGACATTGCCGTAGGGGTCCATAGTGGTGCGAAAAGCTGCCGTGGCATACGGGTTACTCTGCTGCATCACCGGAGGCATACCGGCGGCCTCATATCCGGCACGCGCACCGGGGGCAGAGTAGTGCGCCCCGGATGCCTGAGTGGCGACCATGCCGGGGACAGGGGCGGCAACATAACCACCAGCAGGGGGCGCAACTTGTGCGACTCGGTTGGCGAGCTGCATAGCAGGATGGTCGGCAGGAAGATACCATTCCTGCGCCCCCATGACGTTGTTGAGATGTTCTTCGGAGATGGCCTGTGCGCGGGCTTCCGCCAGGGCGCGAGCGATAGCAGGGTCAACAGTAGGCATACTGGAACTCCTTACATGGAAGAGGGATTAGTCTGCAAAGGGGCTGCACCGCCGATACCGCCACCGAGCAGGGCGCGATACAAGGCGATGTCCATAAGATTCAGCCCGCCGCCAGCAGCCCCGGCACCGGCACCGGCCAGCATACCAGGCATCTGCCGGTACATGTTGGCGAGCAACTGCTGTTCGAGCTGCGCGTTTTGCGGCGCGTACAGACTGGCGTAGTAGTTGCGAGCCATGAGGGCCGGATGCAGCATCCAGTTCTGTGCCGTGGTCATGCGATTATTCAGTACGCCAAGCCCCGAATTACGGGCAGCGTCATAGACGATTTGCATCCGGGGATTGAACGTTTGTTCGGTGAAGGCATTCTCGAGTTGCCCTGCCTGTACCTTGTTGTACTGATTCAGGTCGTTCCAGTTGTCTTGCACAGCCATCCGTTCCCCTTCGACGAAACCGGGAAGGGCGCGTCCGATGGCGGCAAAAAGATTACCAAAGTCCATATGTCATGCTCCTATATAGCAAGTCCGCCACCGGCGGCGGCAGGATTTGTGGCACCGGCAGCGAGCGAGACGATGCCGCCATTCTGACCGTTAGTGCCCAGGTACGTTGTCGGGTACACCGTATCGAAACGGGCGCCGTAATACCCCAACGCCATGCCGATACTACCGAATGCCTTGTTGGCGATACCTGATACGTCGTTCATCAGCGAACGCGCCACATCCCCATATTTCATGGCCATCGACCCCAGGTTGCGTCCGAGGTTGAGGACGTTCCCACGCCGGTTCCAGCGCTGGTCGTTCTTGAAGTCCATGAACCAGGTGTCGTCGCGCAGGTTGTAGTTTTCGGTATCCGCCAGCATGAGACTGCGCCCGAACGCTATGCGCGACAGCAACGAAGGGTCTATGCACAGATGTTCTGCCTTGGCCTTCCGGGAAAGGGCTTCGCCGATGATGTCATAGGCGCTGTTCACGGCGACTTCCGCCCGGGCCCTGTCATCGGCACAATTCATCTCCTTGATGGGCACCGTGGATACTTCATGCAGCAGCTTCTCTTCAAGCGGGCGGTACCTCTTGTCAAACCTGTCCCACTTGTACTTAGCCTGCTGATAATAGCCTTCAGCAAGGTCCTGCTGCTTGTCGGCAATCTGTCCCTGGATGGTGGCGTTCAACGTAGCGATGGCTATCTGTGCCGCCTTGAAGAAATTGGACCAGGCGTTTTCGCCGACAGGACCGTATTCCGGTGCGGCCCAGTGGCAAAACCGCAGCGCGTCCATGACACCCTGTCTGCCGCCATGCCCGGCACCATACAACGTCTTGTCGATGCGTTCTCCGGCCTTGTCGATACTCTTCGATACCTTGCTCGATGCCTGGTTGATGGCGTTGGCGACAGCCTGGGGGTTGGCACAAGTACACTGCGCCATAGTCTGTTACCCTCCTTTGGGCGCTTCGCTCTGCGGTTGCTGTGCAGTCACATTACCAGCCAGGTATGTCGTCGGGTAATGCGTCGGATTGCGGTTGAGTTCGTATCCCAGGTACTTGCCCGCTCCGACAAGGCCCTGCCATGTCTGGTCGAGCAGGTCCCCGTAGATGCCCGCAGATGCCGCACCAAGCGACACCACGTCCGTGATGATGTCACGCCCACGCTTCGCCGTGTTCAGCATCTTCTCGAACCGCACGTCATTGCGGGTCTCGACATAGGCGCGCTCGTTACGATACCCCAGACCATCAGCCATAGCCACAGCATCGGCCTGCGCCATCATCACCTGTGTGAGTATGTCGCTCCGCAAACCCGTGCAGTAACGGCTCATGCACCGCATGGGTTTGCGGAGCTTGCCCTGGAACTCTATCCATGCGCTTGTCCGTGCCCGGCCACGCGCTATGTCGTACAGAGGCTCGGCCACTTCGAGCCGCAGAGACTCTTCGATTTCCTGGTCTTCGACAGGAGCGTAGGCGTTCTGGTAATAGTCCATCCAGTTCTGGGCTATCCGCCAGTATTTCTTCGCCATCTCCCATTCTTTGACGGCGATGTCGTATGCCTTGTAGGCACTGATGGTCGCGGCAGCCAGCGCGGCAGCGGACAGTATCTCGCCAAAAAGGCTGCGTTCAGAATCGTTTACGCCGCGTTGCGGATTGCATTGTGTGTATCCGGCCTCGACCATGACACGTTCCTCTTAGCTGTTGGTGTAACGAATCTGTGTGGTACGGGATGCCTCCCGCCAACGGATGCTCAGGTTGGGAGCCTGTTCCTGTTCACCAAGGGAAATCCAGACCTCATCGCATCCCATGAAGCGCACGGCGGTTTCCATATAACGGAACAGTTCCGCCTCGCACAGCCGGTCTCCGCCCGCGTACCAGTCTTCGATTTGGAACACATGCGAGTTGTACGCAAGCGGACGGAACGGGATGCCGATGAGGTACCCGACGGGCTTTCCGTTCTCATCCCAGGCCATGAAAATCTTCAACGCCTTGGTGAACCAGAGCTGGGCGAACGTCTGCACGTTCATGTCGAACGGCTTGCCGTAAATGCGTTGCTTCTCGTTCACCCAGGACGCCGTATAGAGGGGTGCGAATTCTCGCGTCAAGTCATCCAGGGCAACGTTGATGTCGCTGTCCGGTTCCAGGATGTCGATGCGGTAGTCCATGGTGTCGTTCTCCTGTTATCGCCCGTCGTTGACGGTGAAATGTGCTGTGCCGATGTCGATGAAGTGTACGGGCTCCACTCCGTGTAACGTCACAGTGTACCAAAGATGCCGCCCGCTGCGCCGGATACGCACAGGCTTTTCTTCCCTGACCATCCTGTCCAGCATGGCGCCATCGTGGGGGTTCTTGATGGTCACAACCACAGGACCGCCACCCACCTTGCATGATACGGGGGCCCAGGCAACGCCACGGGCGGGTCCGGCGTTGCTGAGGCTGTTCTGACCCACGGCATCGCCACCGGACGTAAGCGGCCTGCTGCGCCATGTGTACGGCCTGTACCACGCGGCACTGTCCCAGCCCCATACCTTGTCATCTTCCAGCAGCAGGAGCTTGCCTGTGTTCGACGTAGTACACGCCACAGGCTTGTCGGACAACGTGACAAGTTCCGCACCCTGCATGTCGCCGAAGGGGTCGCTGTCGATGTCCAGCATGAAAGTCGCCATATCCGTAGCGAAAAAGAGAAACCCCTCCCAATACGCCATGCGGATGGTGTCGGGCTTGAGCCTCTGCCAGTCACGTTCGCCGAACCATTTCTTCGTGATGACATGCCACCCACCATTGCCGGTAAGCAGCACGAGCCCCATGGTGGAAGCATAGATAAACCCGTGTCGTGTCATCACGGAAGCATTGGCATAACGGCAGCCGATGTTCGGCAGCGGTGTGTCGATGCTGACGACCGGGGTGCATTTGGTGTCGTCGCAGCTCGACACATCGATGATATACGGAGACCCGTCGGTAGTGACGTAGAGTTTGAAATCCTGCTCTCCCATGCTGACGATATTATGGTCCAGGGTCATGTCATACTTCGCGGGCCAGTTGTACGGCTGGAAGACTTCGGAGAAGAAGACCCTGTTGTTCCGCCACCCGACAAGCCGGATGCTGTCACGGATGGAAACCACGCCCTGCATCCTGTCAGGCGGCATACGGTCATCCTGTGTCTCCAGCGCGGCACCCAGATATGCGGCCTCTACCGTATCAGTGAAAGTGGCCTGCCCGGCAGGGATGGACGCGACGAACAGGAAGGCCGTCAGCTTCTTCTGCACCTTGCCGTCCGCCGGACGGAACCCGGTAGAGGCCCTGTAAATATGCACCCGGTCGATGCCGTAACCTGCGGGCGGGTTCACTATCCCGGAGACCGTCACAGAACTACCGTCTTCCACCCGCACGATGTTGCTGGCCGGGGACGGCGCACTCTCTTCCATTCTGGAATTGACATAGGTGTAGACATAGGCTCGGGCATCAGCTTCACGACTGCACTGCTCAGAGGCTGATGCCACAGGCGGATACACCGGCGCCGGTACACCGGCGTAGTAATACACAGGCCGACAGGAACGAAGGTCGGTGAGTTCCACGACTTCGAGCCCCCGTCCGTCACGCCCCGTGATGTAGAACGACCGATGGTCGGGATTGAGGTCGGCAGCGATGACCTTGTCAACCCACGACACCATGCAGCAGCCGTGCATGTGAAACGACCGCGCCCCTTTGACCGCATCATACAGGGGGAGCTTGTCTCTCCAGGCTTCCAGTCGCCCGTTACGCAACATGACATCATGGGCCATGGTCGCTTGGGTAGCTGCCAGGGAATGTTCGGATATACGCGGGATGATGCCGCCGAAGCTGGAGAGTGTGATGTTCATGCGTCAATCAATCCCAAAGTTCTTCAGCTTTGTACTTGTTCACAGAATCAACCCCACCGGCGGGACGGATGGAAAGACTCACCGGATACCCGGAGGGGAAACCGGAATCAGAATGCAGAATGAGTTCATGCTCCCCTGCGACCCATACACCGGCAGGCTGCACACGGGCGAGGACCGTGGTGGAAAAGTCCAGCGTGGTCTCCGCCTTATGCGAATGCTCATTGCCGGAACTGCCGCTGCTGCTCACCACCGTCTTGGCCGTGGCTGTCGTGCTGCAACGCAGGATATTGGACTGCGGCATGCCGTCGAGCCGCACATGGAGCTGGGAGAGCCATGCCCGGGTCGCGACGGTCACGATGTCGATGACGATAGGGACATTCGTGCGCAGCGTAAAACCGATGACCTGCCGCACGATGTCACCTGCGACGACAGGCAGCAACGTATGGATGGCGTCCGGGTGCTGCGTATCTGCAATGGCCACGACAGAACCCAGCTTGTTCAGCTCCACATCGTAAGGACCGAAAGCATACGTCTGGGCCGGAATATCGATACGCTGCGTGAGATTGAAGATACGGTTCTTGAGGTCGAGATGAACGTCATACCCGCCGCACTGATATATACCGTTGAGCACATTCGCCGGTTTGCTCAGGGAAAGCGTGGCGATACCGACTTTGTTGTCCATCTGCACGTCGATACCGTCGCCGGGCACGATACCGTTCACACCGCTGGAAGTCGTGGGTTCCGTGTACTCCACCAGATGGCCGTACTGGTCGAAGCGCATACCGTTCACAGTGGTGTTGAGACCGCCGCCCTTATGCGAGATGACCAGTGCGTCAGCCACAGACCCCGTGCCGGTGACGGTCACGCCACTGTTCCCCGCCACGACGCGCAAAGTCTCGGTAGAGATATTGGCCTTGATGCGATAGGGGTCAGAAGTGGTGCCGCTGCCGCTGACGACGACACCGTCCTCACCCTTGATGGTGCATCGCACCAACGGACGCCCGGAAGCATCACAGGTATAGAGATTCCCCGCCAGCGGAGACGCCTCGCACAACGACACGCCTTCGCTGTAGGAAACACAATCGGCAGGGACTTCCGTGCAAGACGGCGGCACATACAGCGCCACGTCGGCTTTCTCCAGACCAACGATACACCCGTCGGCTACGATGATGCGGTCGTAAATACCATCAGGCGGGGGCGTACCGGGCTGCGCTTTGAGGCAGCCGTTCTCTTGCCACAAACGGCCTCCCCAGGGAAGACACAACGAAAAATCAGGGCAGCCTGATTTGACCTGTGGTTCCTGGATAGTATCTCCATTACAATCGAACGTTATGCGGGGGGAACATTTGTCTTGCATCGTTGTCACCTCTGTTGAAAGCAATAACGCATCCGTACCTAAAAGAAAAGGGCACTTGACTTTATGGATATGCTACGGTTAAATGGGCTTCGACGACAGAGATGCCGGACGGGCTGACGAACATGGTGCTGTTCTCCGCCGACGTGGTGAGACTCCGGTCTCCCCACGTCACCTATCTCTCAATCCGCCTCTCCCCTAGGCGTGTATGTGTTTGCGGAAAGGCCCCCCATCCCGGGCAGGGATGGGGGGCCTTTCTGTTTCCGGCTTTTGCTTAGAGCGCTCTGCCGAACCCTATCTTGACGATTCCGCGTTGTCCGCACAAGGCGGCATCCTGTGCCAGCTTGCCCAGCATACGCCGGAACTCGGCGTACAATTCGCTGCCGACCCTGAGATTGGTCCACGGACGCCCTGTGATGAGCATGATGGAAGCACGCGTCCCCATGATGAGGGCGGGGAAAAGTTCATGCTCGAACTGACTCGGAAGGGAGCAACTGTTACGTCCTGGTACTACACCCATAGACACGCGGAGTTCCCCACCACAGTCACACATGCACGCGTGGAGAACCTGTTCATCTGGGTCGTACCAAACCTTGTCCCGACGCAGACGGGGCCAGTCCTCTCCGGCTACGAGCGTTCTGCGTACATCATGGAGACAACTGTCGCTGCCTGTTGGATGATGCGAAACGCCCGTCAGGGCCGTCATTTCCATCCCGTCAGGCGATTTCACTGCATACCGAGTTACCCCGGGCTGCAATTTGATTCGCACTGTTCGCGTCACGAGAGGGGCCTTGCGGCACATCTCGATGGCTGTACGAAGCAAGTAATAGTCGAACAGTTCCGCCGGAAGGTCTTTCCATTCAAACCGCAGTTCGGCATGGAACTCACTTAGCGGCGTTGTTGGAAACGGTTCGTACACGACCATCGGCGTTTTCCTCCAGCAGTTTACGCGCCATCTCAGCCTCGACCAGCTTGAAATAGGTGTCCCGGTGCGAAGCGGCAAGCTGCGTGATGGCAGGATTGTTTTCGCTGTCCATGCTCAGGGCCCTGTACAGCATCCACTGTTTGACCATGGACACGAGCATCGCGGGGATATTCGTATCATCGTCATATCCGTCAGGCTCGACGTAACACTCCACAAGGACGTAATGCTCCTTGCGGTCGGTACGGGATACCCCAGGATACACTCTGAACAACGTGTCCACCGTGCTGCTGATGGAGTATCCGGTGAGGTCCCCGCCCATATGACACTGCGACGCAGGTCCGCTCCAGGTGTTGGCCTCATCATCCTCAACACGGGACAGTCTGCGGATGATGTGTTCCCCATCCTCGGTGACTTCCCCGAGGACGCGTTCGATACGCTCGCAGTCGCACGCCTTCTGCCACACTTCTCCGGGAGAAAGTTTCACGACTTTATGCTGCACGAACTTGTCGGAGAACCGCTCGCTGACCATGAGCAGGGCTTCCGCCAGATAGGCTTTCAACTGCTCATAAGTCCAGTGCGTATATTCATACCCCGGTTCCTGGTCATTGAGGTCCAGGGACACTTCCCGGATGACGTTGGAGACCTTCATCAAAATTACTCCGTGGAACGCACGAGAGCCGCAAGGTCATCCTCGATACCATGGTAATAGGCATCGAGCGGCTGGGCCGCATAGGGGAGCCGGGTGGCTTCTTCGACACCCTTCTGCCGCACATCTTCCATCATAGGTTCATACTTGCCGGAGAACGCATTGGCCTGCTTGATGACCGTAGCCTGCGCCTCGGCCAGCAAGGCATCACGCTCGGCAGGCGTGTACTCGGCTTCGTTCACAGTGGAACGCCATGCCGCAGGGTCGGTGTTGCCTGTGCTGTCACAACATTCCATGATGTCGCGCTGTTCGGCAAGCATGGGGTCCCAGGGAAAAACGATACCGTTTTTCTTGCTGCGGAGGTGCGAAGAACGCGGCAACGGAGGAACCGCGTTCTTCGCACCGGCAGCGTGCAGGGCCTGCTGACGCGCATCGCTATCGCGTTCGTTGAGTATGCCGCGCAGGTCTTGCTGGGAGACGGCAGAGAGCGGAGCGGAAGACTGATACATAGTGCTGTTCTCCTGTATAGGGATGGAGGGTAGAGTTTGGTCTACGCAGACGGTTTCTTCAGGAAAGCCGCACCGGGGTCGTTGCCGAAATCAGTGCTGGCGATACGCATCCCCATGATGGTACGGCGGGCGTCCTCGGAATCGTTGGACATTTCCTTGGTGGGACCAGTCTGCGCCTTGAAACGGGGCGTGAAGGTCTTGCCGCCGGAAACCGTATCCTTAGACGCGGGCCCGGTGGCCTTGGTGTTGGCGACATTGGCCATGACGCACCTCCTTAGCCGACCTGCGTGGAGCCTTCAAAGGCAAACAGCTTCGCCGACATGTACACAGCGATGTTGGACTTCCACACGAGCTTGAGACGCTCGGCATCACCGGCCACGAACTTGTAGCCCAGCAGCACGGCGCCGTAGTATTCGTCCAGACCGCCGGTGGCGTTGCCCTGGTTGTCGTATTTCACCAGATTATGCCCGAAGGTACAAGGCACGGCGCCGAGGGCCTTCGAGTCAGTCTTGGTGTCCACCCCGGTCACATTACCGGGACCGCCCTTCACGGTGGACGTGGAGACAGACGCCACTTCGGGCATACCCAGACGCGCCAGACCCCACAGCTTGTCACCGTCCTTGGGGGTACCCAGAGGGAACTGCGTGATGCCGTTGTTGGTCAGGGCCGTATCGAAGTCGGCATTTTCTTCATACTTCCAGTCATCGGTGGCGAAGTCCCACGAGACACGCATGGCGCACGGCTTGATGTACACACCCTCGAGGTTCTTGTCGGTAGTGGTCACTTCAAAGTGGATGGCTTCGACCCAGGACCGCAACGGGACCCAGTTGAGCATGATGGTGTCGCCGACGGCAGAAACTTTCTTCAGCGCGGTACGCATCCAGTTGTGGCCGTAGGTATCCGCCAGATTGGGTACCAGAGGGAAATGAAGGTTGAGATAACCCTGCCCGTAAGCAGCGTCGGCATGAGAGTCATACGGGGGCGTGAAAGCCGCATGGGGGGCACTGAAAGGCGGTTTGAACTCAGGCCAGTCACCACGACAGAACCAGCCCTTGAAATCAGGCGTACCGCCTCGGAACATATTGATGTTAGCCATTGTCTGGGTCTCCTAGTTGATAGGGTCGAAAGTCCAGTAGCCCATCGCGAGGGCGTCAGGGTAGATGACTTCGGCGCCCCAGGCCACGAGATACTGGTAACGGACACCGAAGCTGTTGGGGTCGCTGGTATTCAGCCGCGCTTCCAGGATATTGGAAGCATACGCCGTGGCTTCCTTGTGCCCCGCAAGAATAAAGAAGCAGAGGTTGCCGGACTTGTCACGCACCACGGGGACGTGGATGGATTCGATGACCGTGAAGCCCATGAGCGGATGGTCCCACATGCCGGACACGATACCGCCGCAGTTGCAACTGTACAGACTGTTGCTGTAGTTGGACATGGCGAGATAGGTGCGGAGCTGAGGCGGCACGATGATGAACATCTCGCCTTCCACCCAGCGTTTGGACTCGATGAGGACACGCTGGAGGTCAGCCAGGACCTTGGGAAGATTCTGCGGCGTCACATGCACGGGCTGACCGGGCTTGCCCAGATTCACATCCTGATTCATACCGGCGAGGTCGAGACTCGTGCGCGGGGACACTTCAGCCATCATGCGACCCAGGACGAAAGTACGCATGGTGCTCACATACGACTGGTACATGGATTCCAGCAACTTTTCTTCGTAGCTGGGCCAGCGCTCGCAGGCCATCTTGATGTCGGTGGAGTCGAACTTGATGTCCTGATAGCCCATGTAGCAGATGCTCAGACAACGAGCCTGAGTGCTGACAGTGTTGGGCACGAGCTGCTGGTTCTTCTGATACGAACGCAGCGGACCGACTTCCGGCGCGTACATGAGCTGGATGGTCTGGTTGCACCGGGTAACAGGTTCCAGCAGTTCGGACGCCGTGATACGCGGCAGCCAGTCGTTTTCATACACGCGAGACAGGATGAAATCGCTGTAGCCGACACGGGCGAGAGGGGTGGCCTCGATGCCGGTGTATCCACTCGCACTGGGGAAAATAGGCATGGAAAAGCTCCTTAAAGGTTATCCGGCGGCTCGCAGTTCTTTCAACCGCACGCGGTATTCATCCGGGGAAATCCGCCGCATTTGGTATAGGCTGTTGAGTTCAGCCAGGGTAAAAGTGGGTTTATTGACAGACGAAGTTGCCGGAGTACCGGTCCCACCCGCCACCTGCACAGGCGGCACAGTGGTGACTTTGCCATTATCAGGACGGTTCTGTTTGAACTTGTCCACGATGTCGATGACGTACCGCGTATTGCCAGCATAGAACTCCTGCGTGGCAGCCTGGTCACGACTCCGGCTGCTCAGACCGTCGGGTTCCTGGAGGTAACGCAGGAAATCCGGGTCATTGAACAGATTGTAGAAATCAGGATGCACTTGCAGGATTTCACTAGCATAACGGGTTATCTGCGCCTGCTGTGTAGCGTTGAGCGCCTCAGCCCGATTACGTTCGATAGTCTCGCGCTGGGCCTTCACCTCAGCCACCACGCCCTCGAGAGGCTGTTGCAGCATACGCGCCGTCATAACGGCAATACGACGGGCGTCGGCAGGGTCAACCGTCTCCAGCGCATTCAACTCATCGGCACCGTCGAGACTGGCCAGCATGGCCTGCTGCTTGTTGGCGGCTTCAAACTCGGCGTTATGCTTCTGCGCCTCGGCCAACTGGTTAGCGAGAACATCACGTTCCTGCGCGAGCTGCTGCATCTGTTGTTGCTGCGCCATGTACATGTACGGGGCAATAGACGGCTGCTGCACCGACTGCTGCACCGGCTGCTGCACCGGCTGCCGGAGCCGTACCGGGAGGGATTTCTGCTGCGGGTGCTGGGGGAGCTGTCCTTCCGCGACATCGGCAGCCTGTTTGAAAAGGGTGAAAATTGGGCCTGCGTCACCTATCACCGGGCCCGGAAGAAAATCATGGAGCAAATGGAGGGAACGCCATGAAAACCATCGACTGTGCCTTGGCCCAGGATCTGATGCCCCTGTACACCGAGTGGATGCTGAGCCCGGAATCCCGGGAGGCTCTGGAGGAGCACCTGGCCGGGTGCGAAGCCTGCCGCCGGACGGCGGACGAAATGTGCCACCCCCTGCTGGAGCCGCAGTTTCAGGAGGAGGCCCGGCTGCTGCGCCGTCTGCGGCGGCGGCGG
>ENA-ORMN01002597-ORMN01002597.1-human-gut-metagenome-genome-assembly--contig:-NODE-2597-length-15380-cov-5.254747_pt1 | contig 15380 bp, 12 predicted proteins | sample MGYA00242102_ERZ508993 | MGnify/ENA primary metagenome ERZ508993 (study PRJEB26280, sample SAMEA2338770) | human gut metagenome | biome: human gut; feature: human-associated habitat; material: faeces... | reverse complement strand
CAATTAGGTAATACTTCTGATAATTTAATAGTTGTTCTTGTTTCATAATCAGTCAGTATTTCCATGTCTTTATTATCTTTATCTAATTGCATTAAAAATTCCCTGCAAGCTCCGCATGGCATTCCCCCATTATGTGGCGGATTATCCCTGAAAACTATTAACCTTTTGATTTTTGTTTTTCCTGTATTGATATACATATTTAATGCTGCAACTCTTTCCGCACATAAATTCATAACACCACTAGCACTTTCAATACAAAAGCCTGTAAAAATTTTGCCATCTTCACTTTCAACTGCAGCTACAACATGATGTGCAACTATAAAAGGTGATACATCTTCTCTATGATATTCTTTTTTAGCTTTGTTATACATATCCTCCCATATATCCATATAATTATTTCCTCCCAAAACTTACTATTTAGCACATTATGCTAATATCATCTTACAATTTTAATAATCTTTAATTCTTTCTTCTACATCTTTAAAATCAATTAGTTTCCAAGACCAATTTTTATCACTTTCTATGCCCGGAATATTTATTCTTGAATTTTCATCTAATCCTAATATATCTTGAACCATAATGATTGGCATTTTAGCTTTGCATCTTGATAGATATTGCATAATTCCAATGTTTACGTTTATTTCATAACATTCATTTTTCTTTAAGAATTCTTTCAATTTCCATTTATGATCATCGCTTAATGTCTTATACCACCCATAGATTGTGTTGCAGTCATGATTTCCTGGGAAAACAAGAACATTTTCCTCTTCATTGTCTCTATCATATAAGTTATCCAAATCGATTGAAAATTGCAATATTTTTTGCCTTGTAAATCCGTATTTCTTACGAAGTGCAATGGTTTCTTCTCTAATTTCGCCTAAATCTTCAACTATCAATTTTTCTGGATTTACTGTTTTATCTTTGAAAAGTTCATCAAAAAATCCATAGCTTACACCATCAGAGTATGAGCCCTCTCTCCCAGTTTTTCCAATTGGAATTTTGAAAAAAGAATCATATCCTCTAAAATAATCTATTCTTAGCTTATCAAACAAATTTAATTGATATTTGAATCTCTTTGTCAAATATTTGTATTTATCTTTCTTGATGTTTTCAATGTTATATACTGGACTATTCCACTTTTGTCCATTTTGATTAAAATAATCCGGCGGTGTTCCAGCTTCAAAAGTGAATTTGCCATCTTTCATTTCAAAATATTCAGGATAATATCGTGTTTCAACAGAATCAAAAACAGGATACACTGGCATGTCTCCAATAATTTGAACATTCTTTTCGTTTGCATATTGTTTTAATTCCATCCATTGAGTATACAGAATATATTGTAAAAATAAATAGTATTCTTTACTCTCTCCTTTTTTTATATGTGCAAACTCTGCATATTTATCTATTTCATCTATTTTAATAAACTTTTTGAATTTGTTGTCGGGTTTAAAATTTTCAAAAGCCTCTTTACAATATTTTTCCTTAAAGTCATCATATATTGCTCTGTCTTTATTTGGACGGGTCTCAGCTTCTTTTATTAGTCCTTGTTCAGCTAGTTTATCAAGCGAAATGTAATTCTCCTCAAGAGCGTAATAGCTTACAGGTGAATATGGATGATTATTACATTCGTTTATAGGCAAGATCTCCCAATATTTTATGTTATTTTTACTTAATATATCTATAAATTCATATGCTTCGTGTCCAAAATCTCCAATTCCATATTTACTTGGAAGTGAAAATATTGGAAGTAATACACCTTTCTCTTTCATATTCTTTTGTTTCCTTTCAAATTTATTTTCTGTAGAAATGGAAGTCACAACAATCTCCACCATAGCCTAAAGTTTTTGTTCGTGAAAATCCTAACTTTTTAAGTTCTCCATAAGTCACATTATCTACGTCGCAGAAAAGATGGCATAATTCTGCACAAGCATTTTCTACGCAAGCCGTATGCCAAAGGCACTTCTTCATTGTTACATCAAAGTAATCCTCGCCATGTTTTTGTGTACTCTCCCACAAGTCAGTTTTGTGCACAACTTTAAGAAATATATTACTATAAAGGAAATAGAAACATGGTATCTTTTCCATTTTTACCATAGATAAATGCTTTTGTTTTGCAACTATATCCATCATGTATTTTTGCATATGCTTATATACATCTTCTGATGGCAATCCATCTTGTAACATAGCTTTATATAACGCTATTCTAGGCAGAATTGTTTGAATAAGAGTTTTTCTCTGATTTTCTGATTTGTCTTTTATATTTTTAATAATTTCAGCAAGTATCATTTCTTGCTTATTAAATACTTCTTGTCCTTTATCTACTCCAAATTCTTCATTTAAAAATTCTTTTATTTGATTTTGTTGTTCTATTTTCATATTTATATGCCTCTCTTCATTCTTTAGCTCACAATACTTTTTCATCATTTTTATATCACAAAAGCAGATAATTTTCAATCAATTATCTGCTTTTAATATTTATCTTATATCACTTAAGAATTCAAATATCTTATTATAATATGTTTCTGGCTCTTTATATCTTGATTCAGTATGTCCTGCACTATGTATTATAAGTTTATCCCTCTTGCAATTAGCTGCTTCATATAATTTTTCACACATGTACTCTGGAACAAAATCATCATTATCTCCATGAATAAATAATATTGGAACAGTTGCTTTTTTCACTTGCTCTAATGCTGATGCTTCTTTAATATTGTATTTTGCTCTGAAATTTGCAACTATTTCAAACATATTTAATACTGGAAAAGCTGGCAAATTAAACCTAGCCTTAGCCTCTGATGCAAATATATCCCATACTGATGTATAACCGCTGTCTTCTATTATTGCTTTAACATTGCTTGGAAGTTCATCTTCTGACGCCATGAGTACTGTTGCAGCACCCATTGACGAACCATGTAATATAATGTTAGAATTATTATTTTGTTTTATAATTAAGTCTATCCAACATTTTAAATCATCTTTATCTAACCATCCCATTCCTATATATTCGCCTTCACTTTCGCCAGTGGCTCTCATATATGGAATTAGTACATTGTAGCCTTTTTCTGAAATATGCATTCCTATTGAAATTACAGATTCTGGATTTGAACGATAACCATGTAGAACAATTACCCAGTCGTTAATTTGTTCATCTTTTATGTATTCAGTTCCTTTTAAAGTTATTCCATCATTTGCAGTAATCTCAACCTTTTCGTTTTTTATAGTACTTGCCCATTCATTTGCAAGTTGTTTTTCTTCTTCTCGATTTTCTTCTATAATTCTTTCAGTTTCGTTATCTATGCTAGCAACTTCTACCACTTCTTTATTTTTTACTTCTCTATCTCCACCATTTCCCGTTCTTAATATTGCGTAATTAACAAAATAATTTCCTATTCCTATGGTTGTTATTACACTAATTATAACTACAATTCCTATTGCAATTAGTAGCTTTTTTAAAATATTTAACCAATTATTTTTCTTTTCCATGTTTATAACACCTTTTTTCATTTTTCGTATATTTTAACATAAAATTCGTAGAATTACATAAATCTGACCCACTAGTACAAAAAAATTGCACCCCATTTCGAGTACAATTCTTGAATTTCACTTCTTTTGTATGTTCTAAAGCCTAAATGTTCATATGTTACACATCTTTTTTCTTATCATTTGTAATATCGCCATTACCACTTACTGGTATTGTTTCTCCTAAATAAGTTGGCTTTGGTTTGAATATACATTTTATAAAATCTTTATCCCTTGCTAATATTTCTCTTAATTCTCTATATGTTGCTCCTACATATTGTCTTGGATCTGCTCCAACTCCATAAGCTTCTAAGCCTAATTTATTGGCAATGTATAGTGCTCTATATAAATGATACTCTTGTGTGACTATTACAATTCTTTTAGCTTTAAATATTTCCTTTGCTCTATATATGCTCTCATATGTTGAAAAACCTGCGTGATCCATAAAAATATTCTCCGAAGGCACTCCTTTTTCAATAGCATAGTTTTTCATTATGTTTACTTCATCATAATCTTCCTTGCCATGGTCTCCGCTCATTATTATTTTACTAGATACATTATTTTCATACAATTTGATACCTTCTAATAGCCTATCTTCTAACATATGGCTAGGCTTGTCTCTCCATACACCAGCACCTAGTACAATAATACAATCTATATCTGATAATTTATCATATTCATTTTCTTTAATTATTTGATTTTTTGTAGAAATTTTCACATAAGCATTTATTCCAAACACACATACTAAAATTACGACAATAATAACTATTAAATACACCATTACTTTTTTCATTTACCTTCTCCTATTATTAGTTTAACTTCATCTAGTTTGCATTATACCATACTTGTATATTTTTTCAACATCCGAATATGTATAAAAAATTCAAAAAATTATACATATATTTTAACATGTATAATTTTTTGTTTATTTATTCATATTTTGAATTTTCTTATAAGCCTGAATTGCTATTACGTATAGCATCATCAATATTACAATAACTATTCCATATTCTACCGGCAATCTTTGCAAATCGAAAATTATTGCTATGTTCGTGAAACAAATAATAAGAGTTAAAATGATTATCGACATCGTTGAAATTATTAGTTGTTTTGATGGTTTGCTCTGGATAAATGGTATTTTCGAAGTTCTCATTAAATGAATTATTACTGTTTGAGATATTATTCCATATGCAAACCAACCAGTCTGGAATAATGTTGATTTTTCTATTGTGTTAAATTTCATTATAAACCACAATGCTAAGAAGCACAGCAAATCGAATATAGTGCTAATCGTTCCAAATATAAACATGTTTTTCTTTATTTCGCTAGTATTCCATTTTTTCGGGTTTAGCAAATATTCTGTATCTACATTATCAAACGGCATTCCTATTTGTGCAAAGTCGTTTAGTAAATTCTGTATTAATATGTGCACTGGAAGCATTGGCAAAAACGGAAGAGCTAAGCTGGCAATTATTATAGAAAGCATATTTCCAAAGTTCCCACTTGTGGCCATTTTTATATATTTTAATATATTTGTAAATGTCTTTCTGCCTATTATAACTCCTTTTTCAAGTACATTTAAATCTTTTTCTAGTAGAATTATGTCTGCGGTTTCTTTAGCAATATCTACTGCTGTGTCTACCGATATCCCAACATCAGATTGTTTTAATGGTGGGCTATCGTTTATTCCGTCTCCCATGTAACCTACTGTATTGCCTTGTTCTTGATATATTCTTACAATTCTTTGTTTTTGAAGTGGTGATAGTTTAGAGTATAGATGACAATTTACCGATTTTTCTTTTAGCTCTTCGTCATTCATTTCTTCTATTTCTTTTCCAGTTAATTTATTTTCTGTTGATATATTTACCTTTTTGCAAACGTTTACCGCAACACCTTCGCTATCTCCTGTTAAAACAATTGTATCTACACCATGTTTTTTTAGAGCTTCGATTGCTTGTTTTGCACTTTCTTTTGGCGGGTCTAAGAAACCTACAAATCCTATCAACACCATGTCTTTTTCGTCATTTATTCCAAACGTTTCTACTCCATGTATATCATTTTTTTGAGCTACTGCAACTATTCTTAGCCCTTCTTTATTGTATTTTTCATATGTTTCATATGCTTTATTTTTCAATTTTTCTGTAAGTTCTACTGCCTCTCCATTTATGTCAATATATGAACAAATACACATAATCTCGTCTACTGCACCTTTTGTTATTAGTTGCCTCTTTCCCATCTGATCTTTTAAAACCACGCTCATTCTTCTGCGTGAAAAGTCAAATGGAATTTCATCTTCACGTGTGTATGATTCTTTATAAATGTTCATGTTTTCTTTTTCGACTCTTGATATAATTGCTACATCTATCAAATTTTTTAGTCCAGTCTGAAAATAGCTGTTTAAAAAAGCATGCTTCAAAACTCTTTGACTCTCATTTCCTTCTAAGTCCATATATCTTTCTAGTACAATCTCGTCCTCTGTAAGAGTTCCAGTCTTGTCGGTACAAAGAATATTCATCTCTCCGAATGTTTGTATAGCACTCAATCTTTTTACAATGGTCTTATTCTTAGACATCTCTATTGCTCCATTTGCAAGCGTAGAAGTCATTATTACTGGCAGCATTTCTGGTGTAAGCCCTACCGCGATTGTTATTGCAAAAATTAAAGCCTCCCACCAGTTACCCTTTGTGAAAAAATTTATTGCAAATATCACAGGTATCATTATTACCATAAATTTTATTAAAAGCTTGCTAACACTATCTACTCCTCTTTCGAAGCTATTCTGCTCACTCGTACTATATATAGACTTTGCCATATTTCCAAAATATGTGTTGCTTCCGGTTGCGAGCACAACTGCCGTTGCACGTCCGCTAACAATGTTTGTTCCAGTAAATCCAATATTAGATAAATGTGTTAATTCTGCGTCTTTTTCTCTTAACGTAGAAAACTTTTCTACAGGATTAGATTCTCCTGTTAATGAAGCTTGGTCAATAAACAAATCCTTGGTTTCTAGAAATCTCACATCTCCCGGAATCATATCTCCAGAAGAAAGCTTTAAAATATCCCCAGGCACAATATCCTCAACATCAACCGTATTTGGAAGTTCATCTCTTATTACATCTATTTTATTTGTAATAAGCCTTTTTAATTTTTGTGCCGCTTTATTTGAATTTGTCTGCTGAAAAAAAGATATCATCGCAGAAATAAAAACCGTACTAATAATCAGTGTAAAAGTTAGATAATCTTTATTTGCAGTAAATACTACGTCTGTAAAAAAAGTAACTATTGCAACTATTATTAGCACGATATTAAATGGATTTATAAAGGCCTCTTTCAGCCTCTTAAATGTGGTATTGTTGTTATTTATATCAATTATATTTTTGCCATATTCTTCTTGTTTCTCATCTATTATTATACAGCTAAGTCCATTTTCTGATGTATCAAGTTCATGTAAAATTTCATCATTGTTCATCTGGCTGTATTTCTTTAAATTCTGTTCAATTGCATTAATTTTATCTGTATTCATTAGCTTTGATAATTAATTCTCCTCATATAAAATACTAATAAATATTATGGTAAATTTAACGAAATTTATTACAATTTTTAAAACAGAATGAACCCTCATTTTTTGAGAGTTCATTTTTCTTGTAACCTATTCATTTATGTAATTATAATAATATTATTTCGAACCAAATAACATACTTTATTATTGATTGTTATAAAATTCTTCTATAAATTTTATAATGTCCCCATTGTTCTCTTTTACTTTTTCTTTTTGCAATAATGCATTTAAAGAAAAATATTCTCCATTTATATCTTTATCTACTTCGTAAAAATAATGGTGATATGTCCTTTTTTCTTTATTTGGTATTGAATATTTTTCATGTACTTTATCAAACAAATACTTCACGTTATTCGTGTTATATTTGTTCTTTATTTCTTCAATGTCATTTCCTTTAATATTTGGAAATAAATACATTCCCCATCTTTCATCAAAATAATTTAAATATTTATCTCCTCTTTTTATCAATATAATTGAATGAACATGTTCCATTATCTTTCCTCCTACAAATTACCTTTCGAAATCTTCCTTTGCTCTTCCAAATCTTTTTATTATTGTATCTATATCTTTTTGTGTTAATCCTTCTCCAAGTCCTCGTCCATTTGCATCTGATACCTTTACTAAATGTCTAAGCATTTCTTTATCAAATGAATCGTAAATCTCATCGTCCAATATGATATAATCTTCTACTCTATTATGCTCTAAAAGCCACTGTTTTATTTCGAGTCCCCTCTCCCAATTAATAAACGGTGTCACATCAAAGTAAATTTCATATTTTGCTAATAGCTCCCTTAGTGGCCCAATATCGTTTGAATTTCTCCATGAGGAGGTTAAAACAGTTTTTGCACCTGTTTCGTCAATCGCTTTTTTTAATAATTTAACCTTGTCTATATCTATGTGCCTTTCTATTCCTTGTGAATTTTTTGCTATATCTATATAGTCATCTGAATTTAAGACCCCATCTATATCTAAAAAAATAACTTTCAATATTTTTCTCCAATTATTATCTCAATTTTATGCCACAATTATATCGTAATTGATAATTAATTTCAATATTTATAATACAGAAAAATCGGCACCATACTCTCGTTCGAAAGCATGATGCCAATTTTGTTTTAAGCCTTTAGTATAAGGCTTATTGTTAGTCCACTAATGTTGTTGTACCAGTTTTGTAAATTTTTACTTTAACAGTTTGTCCTTTTTCAAGAACATTCCATTTTTCAAAATTCACACTGATTTCAAGGGTTCTTTTTTCTTTTTCGTCGGATATTCCAGAAATTTTGTACTCTTCATTTCTTTCTGAAACTCTCTCATCATAATTAAGTTTCACTTCTCCCCAGTAAGGTTCCTTATCGTTTCCACTCGTGTTTACAGGCCTTTCGTAAACGTACCTATCAATGTCATAATAATATTTCATTGCATAAACAGGCTCGTCACGATATATGGGCTCTTGGTATTCTTCAGTTTCATAATAAGTCTCATATACAGGAGTACTTATTGTTTCTTTTCCTCAAAATAGCCGTTTCCCATGTCTATTAATGTAGTACTATATTCGTAATGTGATAGTCTCTCTCTTGCAACTTCTCTGGTCCGGGTTTCGTAATGGTCCAAAACAGATTGATAATGGTGGAATTCCATTTGTTGAGACGTAACTCTGCCTCCAGCTGGAACGCTCCAATCACTTTCATGAAAAGTTCTGTTTTGTTCGATACTAATGCTCCTACTCCAAGAAAAATCTGTGATTTGCATGTTTACTTCTTTTGGCGTAAATAAGAATATTACTCCAATAATAGAAAGCAAAACAGCTAAAACAATAGCAATAACTTTTTTGTTTAAAAAAATATTTGCTAAATTGTAAGAACTAAAATCATGCTGTGAATAATCTTCTTGCTGGCTTTCGAAGTGCTGATACTTTTCTTCTTTTTCGTGGTTCTGCTCAAATTCATTTTCTGTAGTTTCTGCTTTTTCAGATTCTTTTTCTCTGTTTGCCTCCTGTACTTGAAAATAATCTTTGCTTTTGCCTCTTTCTGCTCCACACGACATACACTTAGTGAGTTTTGCCGAATTGTAGCTGCCACAAAATTCGCACATCCAATCAGGTTCTTTGCTAATTTTGGTTGCCTCGTCTTCTGGAACATAGTCCTTCGGATCATCAACATAAAATTTTACATCTTCGCCTCTTGGTCTGCCACAATTAGGGCATTCTCTTTCGCTACCACGTATGCCTTTTGTACCACAGTAGGAACAGTCCCACCGTCCAACGACAATTTTACCCATTTTTCAACCTCCTTAGTGGTCTATTTATAAAATGGTAACTTCATCTATTATATCATAAAAATGGATTATATAACAGCCTTTTGGCCTATATTTTATTTATGATGCCTAAAAATTTATAATTTTCTCCCAAGGTAGGTCTTTTTTTCCAAAATGACCGTAGTTTGTTGTTTGTCTATAAATTGGTCTTTGTAAATCTAGATAATTTATTATGGCTCTTGGTGTTAAATCAAAAGTCTTGTCTATTTTTTCTATAATCTTTTCTTCTGGAATTGTATTTGTTCCATAGGTATTTACATAAATAGACACTGGTTTGGCCACGCCAATACTATATGCAATTTGAATTTCGCACTTTTTTGCATAACCATTTGCAACAATATTTTTCGCAATATGTCTTGCCATATAAGAAGCCGAACGGTCAACTTTTGTGGGGTCCTTTCCAGAAAAGGCTCCTCCACCATGTCTTGCAGCTCCTCCATAAGTATCAACTATTATTTTTCTTCCTGTAAGTCCACTGTCTCCAAGAGGTCCACCTATTACAAATCTTCCTGTTGGATTAATAAAATATTTCGCGTTTTCATCTAACAAATTAGCTGGAACTATTGGCTTTATAACTTTTTCAATTATGTCTTTTTTTAGAACATTCATGTCAACATCAGGCAGATGTTGTGTAGAAACAACAATAGTATCAATTCTTACAGGCTTGTCTCCATCATATTCAACCGTAACCTGAGTCTTACCATCTGGTCTTAAATAATCTATTATTTTTTCTCTTCTAACTTCTGTCAATCTCTTAGAAAGTTTGTGTGCAAGCGAAATTGGAAGAGGCATCAACTCCTCTGTTTCATCACAAGCATATCCAAACATTAAACCTTGGTCACCAGCTCCTTCAGACTCAACATCTTTACCTTCTTTATCTTCAAGTGATTTATCAACTCCTAGTGCAATATCTGGAGATTGCTTAGATAAATTTATGTATATTTTGCAAGTTCTATAATCAATATCATACTCACTATCAGCATATCCAACTTCTTTTATAGTATCTCTTACAACTTGCTCTATATCAACATTTGCAGTCGATGTAATTTCTCCTGTTATAAAAATTTCACCTTTACCCGCAACAGTCTCGCAAGCGACTCTTGCATTCTTATCTTTTGCCAAATAACTATCCAGAATACTATCTGATATATAATCACATAGCTTATCTGGGTGTCCTTCTGTAACACTCTCTGATGTAAATAATCTTTTCATATTTTCCTCCTTCAAAACCGCCAATTATGGACGCCACCTTTTTGGGCGAAAACCATCACTAAATTAGACATACTTTTTATCTAAAACGTCTTCTTCAACAATTCAATCTAATTGAAATATTTTTCAATCTTTCTATAAAAGCTAAAAAAACTTGTACTAACGTAGGTACAAAGTTTAACGATTCTTAGAAATCATCATTCAAAGTACATTCCGTAACTTTGTCGGTATTAGCACCTAACTCAATAGGTTGCTGTGGAGTCATAAAGCCGATTCTTTCGTCCACTCTTGATAATATATATTACAAAACCTATTATACAAATTAAATATATTTATGTCAAGTGTTTTTGTAATTTAGAAACGCACAATTTATGGACGAAGAAAAAAATGTACCTATGCATTATTTTTTCGCCCAAAAAGGGGCGTCCCTATTGGGCGTTATACCACATATTCAATCTGATTATGCGGAAAATATTTCTGCATTTCTTCTCGCAAGAATTTTTCTCCTTCTTCGCGTATATAGTCTTCATACATATATTTTCCTCTGCCACGTCCTCTCATTAATTTTTGGCTATATAAATCTATGGCATTTGGAAATGCTTCTGTATTTATTGCCCTGTGAACAAAGCTGTACGTCATAAAAATAATTTCGAAGAATGCCTGCTTCTTAGCTTTTTCATTTAAATTTTCATACAAATATTTTATTAAATTCGAATATAGTTCTTTCCAATTTTCTACTAATATTACAGGTGCTATCAATATTCCGATAGGATAGCCGGCATCTGCTAATTTATTTATAGCTTGAACTCTATTTCTTAATCTCGATGTACCGAATTCAACTTTGTTAATAATTTTTTCTGGGTTTACACTCACTCTAATAGTAACTTTTCCATTATGTTTTAAAGGCAAAATGTCATCTACCATGTCAAACTTAGTAGGAAGAGTTAAATGTCCTTTTGAAGTATTAGCAAAATTTTCAATCGTCCATACTAAATTATTTGTAATTGTATTTTCTAAAATTAAATCGCTGTTACTTCCAATTTCAAAAGTTAAATCTTTTTCTGAATTTTGAGCAGTTTTTATAATTTTATCTAACATTTCTTCTCTATTTACAAACAGTCTCAAATATGCACACTTATTGTAATTACATACAAGATAACAATACATACACATTGCTGTGCAACCAGAAGATGTATATGGAACTAGAAAATCTGATGTCTTATGATTTGGAACAAATTTATGTGTCTTTCTGATTCCTATTATCAGATTTTGCTTCATATCTGCAAAATCCTTATTTTGTTTTTTTCTCATTTCTTCAATATTATTATGATTGTCAATCATTACTCGTGGAACATCAGCATATTTTTCTAATAACTCTCTTCCAAGTGCATAATTTTCAATATTATTTTCACAATATAAAGCCTTTGGCTTAAACATACTAATCACCCATAAATATGTTGTCCAAAAGCTTACATTTTAAACATTTATTTTCAAAATTAGACATTTCCCCTGGTTCGTAAAGTTTAACAGCTCTCCCACGTAAGTGGAAGAGCTGTTTTTGGTATTTATAATCAGCTCACTCATTTTTTAGCATACTGTTTTTCAGTCATTATTTAAAAAATTCATTACTAAATCGATAATTACATCTTTTTCCTTTGGATTTGATTCAGCAATTAATAAAGTAAGTGCTGTTAATGTATTATTGTCAATTACCTGTTTATTATTTTTATATAATATTCCATAAAAATTCAAAAAATATATAAACAGTGTTGCTGCGATTCTTTTATTTCCATCTGCAAATACATGATTTTTTACTATTAAATATAAGAAATTAGCTCCTTTTTCTTCAATACTTTTATAAATATCTTGTCCGTCCGAAACTTTGATAAATATTACCGATAATAGATTCTAGTCCCTTATTTCTTTCAACTGCAAAAAGTGAACTTTCCTCATTAAATCTCAATTTGTTAATTATACTTATACATTCTTGATATTCAATTTTTCGTGTATCTAAGTTTCCTTGAATTTTCTTTAATGTCTTATGGTCATAATCATCCAATAAATCTAATGCCTTTGTGTATCCTGCAATTACCTTTAATATTTCTTTTGCATCATTGCCTTCAAGTCTTTCATCAATACGATTAGCAATATCTATTAGCTTTACAGTTTTTTCTAAATAATCTAATCTCTTTTGATTTATTGCATAGCCTTTTAACATATAATCTTTTAATACATTAGTTGCCCATTTTCTAAATAAAATACCATTTTGTGATTTAACACGGTAGCCAATAGAAATAATCATATCTAAATTGTAATAGTTAGTTGGTTTATCAGCAAATTCGGAATTTCCGAATTTTGTCATAGTTTCATTTTCTACTAATTCACCTTCTTTATAAACATTTTTAATATGTTCATTAATAGTTGATTTAGCTTTTCCAAACAATTTTGCCATTTGTTCTTGTGTAAGCCACACCGTTTCATCTTTTAGGTTTACCTCTAATTTTACTCCTTGGTTTTCAAATAAAATAATTTCATTTCTTTTTTCGTCCATAAGAACACATCCCTTATATAAAATTTAGTTCTTAGTATATTTGTTGTTATCTATAAAATATTAATTATTTTTATTTTTGAACTATTGCATCTATTTTATAATAAGAACAAATATTCGTCTATACTGAAATGAAATTTTTTCTTCAATAACTAAAAGCGAAGCACTTCTGCTCCGCTCTTTATAGTTTTATTTAATTGCTAACTCTTTGCTTTTTTCTACTATACTGCATATTAAGTCTACGACATTATCTATTCCAATAGAGTCGCTATTTACGCAAATGTCATAATTTGATGGTGTCTCCCATCCTCTTTCCGTGTAGTATTCATAGTGATTAGATCTTAATTTATTTATTCTTGCAATTTCTTTTTCTGCCTTTTCTTTATCCATATGATAAAATTCAGTTGCTCTTTTTATTTTATTCTCCATGCTACTGCTTACAAATATTTTCAAAACATTCTTTTTGTCTTTTAATATGAAGTCTGCACATCTTCCAACTATTACACAAGATTCCTTATCAGCTAAATTTTTTATTAAGTTTGATTCTTGTATAAATAGTTCGTCAGAGTTATTCAGACCAGCATAATAGCCATTATTGAAATTGTCGAAAACAGTTCTTTTTTGTTCGTTGTCTTTTATATATTCTTCTGATAAGCCTGTTTCTTCTGACATTTTTTCTATTATATTCTTGTCATATAGTTTAATTCCTAGTTTCTCTGCTACCAATTTTCCGATATATCTTCCACCAGAGCCGTATTCTCTTGCAATTGTGATTACAATTCCGTTGTTAGCTACTGCAGTTTCTGGTATTTCTTTTCTTTCTGCTTTTTCTGTTTCTACTCCATCATTCTTCATGTTTCTTGTTTCTTTTACTAGCAGTGTAACAGCCAATACAAATGCTAATCCATCAGCTACTGGTCCAGCACTTAGTACACCCATTATTCCATATATGCTACTCAATATTATCATAGCTGGAATTAATATAACAATTTGTCTTGAAAGTGATAATATAGCACTCTTTGTGCTTTTTCCGATTGCCTGAAAGAATATTCCTGATGGAATTTGAACACCATTGCAAATGCAAAGTAATAAATATGTTCTAAATGCTAAACATGCAAATTCCATGTATTTTGCATCACCATTACCAAATATTAAGATTAACTTATCTGGTATTGTTTGGAACAATGTGAATGCTATTGTACTTATTACCAAGCTTGACCCTAAAACAATCTTTAACGTTTTCTTTACTCTGTCATATTTCTTAGCACCATAGTTATATCCAATTATAGGTTGACTTCCTGCAGCAATACCAATTATTATACCAAGCATAGTGAGGAATGTACGCATCTTGTTTGAAAATACATTTCTAAAAGCCGACATAATATTTTCACTTAATTGCATTACATTTCACCTCCGGCAATTTTAGGATTTTCTACTATTTCATCACCTATCTTGTGTCCGTCTTTAAATGTGACAATCCGCTTTGTGTATTCAGCTACATCAGGTTCGTGAGTTACCATAACAATAGTCGCTCCACCTTCATTTAATCTTTGAAAAATGTCAATTATTTCAAATGTGGACTTACTGTCTAAGTTACCAGTTGGCTCATCAGCAAGTATAATTGTAGGATTAGTAATTAAAGCACGACCAATACTTGTTCTTTGTTGTTGTCCACCAGATAATTCATTAGGAAGATGCAATCTTCTATTTTGTAATCCTAACAGTTTTAACATATCGTTTAGTTTTTCTTTATCAATCTCACGATTATCTAAAGAAAGAGGCAATGTTATATTTTCTTCTACATTTAATATAGGTATTAAATTATAGAATTGATATATTAATCCTACCTGTCTTCTTCTAAATATAGCAAGTTTATCATCATTAAAATTAAATATATCTTTACCATCAATGAATACTTTTCCAGAAGTTGGTCTATCAACTCCTCCAATTAAATGTAATAGTGTTGATTTACCTGAACCTGATGCACCAACTATTGCTACGAATTCACCCTTTTCTACAGAAAAAGATACATGATCTAACGCAACAACTTTTGTTGAATCTTTTCCATAAATTTTAGTTAAATTTTCTACTTTTAAAATTTCCATAAAAATATTTCTCCTTTTCTTATAAACATTATATTATAATTAAAGTTACAACTAAGTTACAAAATTAAAAAATATTATAAAAAAAAGTTTCTTAAAAAAAGAAAACATCAATATCATTTTCTAACTT
>ENA-ORMN01002596-ORMN01002596.1-human-gut-metagenome-genome-assembly--contig:-NODE-2596-length-15380-cov-5.841762_pt1 | contig 15380 bp, 16 predicted proteins | sample MGYA00242102_ERZ508993 | MGnify/ENA primary metagenome ERZ508993 (study PRJEB26280, sample SAMEA2338770) | human gut metagenome | biome: human gut; feature: human-associated habitat; material: faeces... | reverse complement strand
TGCTGCGAATAGGACAAATCACACACCGCTGACAAAAAGAAACCGCTTTCCCACAAGGAAAATGGTTTCTTTTTTCGGAAACAAAATTTGAAAAATACAACCGCCCAAACAGTTGGATAAAAAAGAAAGGTGGTGTGATACATGAAAAACAGTAAGTTATAGCAGCATATTCTGAATTTGCAGATGTAAAGCAATATCCCAAATTCCAACGAGGAGGAAATCACAATGGCTATGAAAAACAAGCAAAAACACATTCCGCTCCAGAAAACCATCTGGTGCAAGATTCACTACTGGCAGCTGCTCCACGACTGGACAGATGACGAGCTGGCGATGTATCTGAACTGTTCCACAAGAACGCTCCAGAACTACGATCATGATGCGAGAGGGCTTACGCTGAAAATGGTGGACACGTTCCTCTGCATCAACGATCTGACACTGGACGATCTATTGGCGGCGTAACACACAGAGCAGGCGACATATTAGAGCTTGTTCAGCATCTTGTTTCCCACGTCTTTTCGGCAGATTTTGCCGCTGACTGCGTCAAAAATCCTTGCCAGACACAAAGTATGCCTGCGGATTCTTTCCTTGTCATCGACAAAATCATGCTCGAAAATCCGCACGTAAAAAGACACTGAACAAGCTCTTGACCAGCCTGCACATTTTGAAAAGGAGCTTATGAAAATGAAAAAGACAAAACTGGTCATTCAGCAGGCAGAAAACGGCACATATTTCACCCAGGTGTCCAAGGGTGTTCGTCCGGACGGCAAGCGAAACCGCAGAATGTTTACCGGCAGCACAGAGGACGAAGTGTATTTCAAGGCGACAAAGTGGCTCAAGGGCATCGAAGAAGAGAAGCGAAATCCTTACACTGTGAGAGAAGCTATGCTGCAGTTTATTGACAGCAGAAGCAGAGTGCTGGAACCCACCACCCTGTGCTGTTATCGGGAAATGCTCCGCAACAAGCTGCAGTACATCATGGACATCAAAATCGAAGATCTGACTGCCCGTGACATTCAAATCGCCATCAATGTGGACGCCCAGCGTCTCGGTTATAAGTCCATCAAGAACGCAGTCGGATTCCTGCGCGCGGTGCTGAATGCCAATGATATTACCATCAAAATGGGCAGCATTCGCCTGCCGAAAAAGGAGGTGCGGGAACGAAGACTCCCGTCCGCAGATGTGATCTATGCTATCGTCAAGGGGACAAGCAGCGAACTGCCGGTATTGCTTGCCATGTGGCTGTCACTGCGCATTGGGGAAGTGGCTGGTCTGCAGTTCTGCGACATTGACCCGGTGCAGATGCGGCTCTATGTACGCCGGGAGATCGTCAAGGTGGACAGCGGCTGGGCAGAGATCGACCACTGCAAAACTGTCAAGAGTATGCGCTATGTCAATCTGCCGGCGTACATTTATGCACTGATACAGCAAGTGCCCCATCAGTCGGGAACCGATCATATTGTTCCGTTCACACCGAACACCATCCGCAAGCGGTTCAAGAAATTGCTGGAGGCACACGGACTGGAAGAGATCCGTTTTCATGATCTGCGGCATATCTTTGCCAGCACAACGGCAATGCTGAACATTCCAGAGAAATATGCCATGGAGATGGGCGGCTGGAGTACACCGGATGTGTATAAGAACGTGTACCAGGAAACCTTCGACAGCGAACGCAACAAGGCGGACAGCGTGATCGATGGCTATTTCAACGAGATTATTCAGAATCACTGAGGATTTGCGAGGCTTTGGGATAGAAGGAAAGGTCTGCCCTGTTGGGGGCAGGCTTTTCTTTTTTGTTATGAAGTCAAGCTCTTTCTGGACTTGTATTCTTACCATCAAGCTCTATCGGAAGAGGAGACATATAGGAACATCTGCCAAGAAAAATCACGCATATGAAAGCCTCCTCTATAGGGTGCAAATCCTTATTATATATATTGCGATTGCGAATAAAAATATGAGCCAAAGTTGCTTGACAATGGGTATGGCCGTAGCAGGCGAATGGTTGAGTTTCACTATATCGGAAAAAAAGAGTGGACAACCATTAATTGTCCACTCTTTGTCTCATACAAATTCAATTTACAAAGTCTTTCCAAGTGCAGTTGCAGGCAGTCGCAGTGTTTAGGCAACACCGCACAAAGCCCGCCTGACGGCTTTGCACGCAATCTGCGTGCAGATTTTCCGTCATATTGCCCAGAAATCCCTTGCCATACGGCAGTATGCCTGCGGAATTTCTAGGCAATCTGCCGAAAAATCTGACAACGCACCTTACGCACAAGCTTTGTGCGGTGTTGCCTTTAGGATATGGGGTACCACTCTGTTACAACATACTGCCCTCACCCAACCGAATCACAATCACATCCTCAAGCGAAATAGCATCAATGCTGCATGGCACATATCCCCGCAGGTACGTTTTCAGCTCTAGCTTGTCGATTGCCTGCTGTATGCGGCTTGTCAGTTTTTCCGACCTTCTTTTGTAGCCAAAATCCCGCAGCAGCTTTCTCAGTTTCACTTTCCGGTATGCGATGCCGGAATACCTCAATTGCAGCCAGATCAGCTTAAAATAAGCGTCAAAGCAATCGGATTCTTCCTCGGAATAAAGCGAAGTATGCTCTATTTCCATTAGGATCAGTGCCGCTTCGTCATAGGAAACTGCATCCAGTTCGTAAATGTTCAGCAGATTCATGACGCTCTGCTTGAACTGCAAATATGTGCTGCCATATTCTGTCGGGATATGTGCCTTGTGATTTTCAAACAAGTCCCATAAAATCTCGTTTTCTCTTTGGTGAGACGTATTTTCGAGAAATAGATATACCGCAACATCGTCTGGCGTGATCCAATATGCTGTATGTGACATCAGTGATCTCCCTTACGCTGGTTGCAGGTTCTGCAAAGTACCTGTAAATTATCCGGAACACTCAGACCGCCTTTTGCCATGGGGACAATATGATCTACCTGCAAAAAGAGCCGTGTCGGAAATACTTCACCGCAGCCGGCACATACATAGCTGCCGTCATCATTTCTTGCAGCAGCAAAAGCGTCTTCCTTTAGTTGCAAGCCAATTTTCGGATACAGTTCAATGATCTTCTGTAGGGGTAACTGTTCGAGATTTCGCAGTTCTGCTTCTGTCTGCGGTTCTGCTGCTGCAATTTCAATGTCTCCGTCCAGCTTGTCCAGTTCCAGATCGATCAGCTTCTTAAAGAAGTACGGGTTGGTATAGTACACAGGGAGCAGGCTGCCCTCTTCCGCCCAAAGGCTCTGAATATAGGCATTTTTCTCGCTTCTACGCATATCTTCGTCGTAGATCCTTTTTGCGATTTCAGAAACATCCAGCTTTTTTCGCTCCATTTCATCGATCGTCACAAACAGAGGTGCAACAGCCTTCTGTGCATAAAACTTCAGCAGATGCTCGATGTCGTTCCGATTGCAGGAGGGAATCATATTTTCGTCAAAGTAGCTTTGGAAACAATGCTCGGTCATGTCGTCCAGCGTTTCTTCCGGAATGGTTTCACCCTCAATGCTGTAATGCTCCATCAGATTGGGCAGGTCACGGATCAGGCTCTGGTAGGCATTCTGTGTGCTGTTGTATACCAGAATCTGGTGATTGCATTCCAGCGTGGACAGCATATACATACCAAGGGGGATCAGCTCGATTGCCGGTGTGCTGTCCAATGCGGACGTATCCACGGCAGCATCTGCCATTCGTGCAAACTCTTCGATCTTTGAAATTGCGATCAGCCGGATCTGCTGTTTTTGGGCCTCGGCAAGGGTCTCTTTTTCGTGATACTCTGCCTCCGTAAGTGTTTCCGGATTTACCCACGCGATTTTATCGTTCCAGTCATCGACAAAGCTGACGATATATGCCTCTTTTGTGCCTCCTGCTTTCAATCCACGCAACGCTCGACCCACCATCTGCGTCATCAGTGTTGTGGAAACGGTGGGGCGTGTCAGAAATACCGTATGGGTCTTTGGCAGGTCTGTTCCCTCTGTGAGGATATTGACGTTGATGAGTACCTGGATTTCTCCATTGCGGTATGCTTCGATTTTACGTTCGTTGTCTGCATTGGAAATGGTGATGCCCGTTATCATATCCTGTACTTCGGAAATGATAAACTCAGATCGGATGCCGTATGCTTTTCCTTTCTCGTTGAAGAGCTTGTTCAGGGCAATGGCGTGGACTTTGTTCAGTGCAAACACAATGGTTTGTCCGTATTTCTCGTAGTTGTGCAGGTATTTCTCCACAATGATGCGGTTTCGTTCTTTGTTGTCCGCAATGTCATTTGCAATATTTTCCGGCAGAGTATCCAGATTCTCAATGCTTTTCAACGCCTGGACTCCCAGATGTTCTGTAAACTGTATATTGGTGTTGCAGTCAATGAAGGTAGGCGTTGCGAGAATGCCCTTTTTGATGAGGGTATCCAGATCGGTCTTGTACACGATATCATCTGTAAAGACTTGTTTTAAAGCACCCTGCTTGTCCTCCGAGGTACGGAACGGTGTCGCCGTGAGTCCCAGCAGCTTCATGGATTTCGCGTGATCTGCAACATACTGGATAATTTTCTTGTAGGATTTCGCCACGGCGTGATGTGCCTCGTCGATCACCAGATAGATTTCTTCCCCATTCAGCCAGTTTTTCAGTTTATCCAGACTGCGGATCATGCTGTCCTTGCTGGCAATAAGAATACGGTCGGTTTTCTGAATATGTACGGGCTTATCGTGCATTCCGGAAATGATGCGGTAATTGAAAACCGTGCGGTTTACCATTGTATCGGTATAGGCGTTTCGGGCGAAAGCCTCTGCCGCCTGCTCCAGGAGCAGATGCCTGTGTGCAAGCCAGAGAATCTTTTTGTTCTGGTCTACTGCATTCCGAAGCAGCCAATATGCGGCTGTTAACGTTTTTCCGCCGCCTGTGGGCAAAACGAGCAGGGTACGGAATGACCCTCTTTTGTCCATGGCATCTAACTTCCGGATTGCCTCTTCCTGATGCTCATAAAGCTGTCGTGGATTCTTTCCCAGTGCCGGGGTGATCGTCTGGGCGTTGATGTTTTCAATCATAATTGGCATATTTTCACCTCAAAATATAAGAATTTTATAAGTTTACGCTGCTCGACACCATTATAGGTAATGATAGAGATTGTTAAGGCAATCCCTCAGTTTTTTATCATAAGAAGTTATCCGGTTTGCTAACTCTGCAATTTTATGATTTTCCCGAATGGCAGCAATTTCTTCTGAGAAAAAGCATAGATTAACCTTTGCATTGTTAAAATGAAACCCAACATCAACTGCAAACTCGTTGCCTAAACGTTCATATTGAGCGTTTGCATTATCCTTTTCAGCAATTTCGCTATAGACAGAACATCTCAGGGAAAGTCCATACTCATCGATCTTTTCGAGCGACCTGTCAAATTTTTTGTGGAAGATCAATTCACAGATGCGATCGAATTTTTCAGCACAATCAGCATCTGACCGGGAAATGGCTGTCAAGGCGTTCTGTAAACCATTTTCAGAAACATCGATATTTATGAAAGCGAAATAAACATTGACATCATCCTGTAAAAAAACACATTCCACAACGTTCTTTTCGGATAGATGTGAAATCCTTACGGTATCATTTTGATATAATACATCTGGTAATTCCTCAAAATCTTTATTCCATTCCTCTCCATCAAAATCATCTTTCAAATCATAAAGATATTCTCTAACGTATTCTTTGTTGATCGGCTTTTCAAAGATGTTCATATTTTTCCTCCTGACATTTTTAATAGATCACTTTAGTACTATCATTTCCTCAGGTGTTGCTATCATTATATCATGACAGGTGTACTATAAACAGTACTATGATTCTTCCATGTCCGTATACATTTCTGCTGTTTCCAAAGAAAGCCGTTTTAATTCATCGGCAACCCACTGTGGAGAAAGGATCAGAGCACCTGAACCGAATCCCATAATCCATGAAAGAAAGGTCGGACTTACCGCCGCCTTAAAAGTTGCCTGAAAGCATTCTGCATCTTCCGTCTCATGTAAAATCACATTGTCACCAAATCGATCCAGTATAATATTCAGATAGGATATATGAAATAAAGCTGTGATTTGCTCGATTTCACCATCAAACATAAAAAACATCGGCTTTACATATGCTGCGGCATTGAATCGTTCGTTGGGAATGCTTCTTTTTTCAGAGCTGATATGAATATCAGTCATCTTATCCACACGGTAATGAACATAGCCCTCATACTTGTGATGATAAGATATCAGATAATAATTTTCATTGTCAAAGGTCAGTGCGAGAGGATCAGCAGAATACAATTCGCCGTTCTTACGAAAAACTTTTTCTCTTTTTATATTATAATCAAAGTATCGAAACGTGATCCTGCGGTTTGCTGCAATGGCGTTGTGCAGCGTATCTACGTTGTATAAAATGCTTTCGTTCATGCTTTTGATACGATCGTAAATATATATTTGTCCTGAAAAACTCCGTGCTTGTGGTTTGCTTGCGAGCTGTTTCAGCCTTTTTATGATAGATTCACTTTTCTTTTTGGTAATAAATCTGGAGGACTGTATGCTGTCAATGAGAATTTTCAGTTCAGATGTTTCAAAAAGTCTGGAACCTAAAAAATACGCACAAGTCTTACTTTTTCGTATAACAATATCTATTCCGAAATCTTGCAGCGTACGGATATCGTCATAAATAGAACGCCTCGCAGCAGAAATTCCGTTCTGGTTCAGTTTTGCAATGATTTCGTTAACCGTAAGAGGGTGATCCTCGTCAGTTTCCTCATAGAAGAATTTTAGCAGATACAGAAGCTTTTGTTTTTGATTTTCTGATTTTGGCATATTATCGAACTCCTGTTCCGTTCAATTTTCGTGTGATGAAATATACAATACAGATCAAATATAAAAATTAAGATGGTCAGTGTTTTGCCGAATCGCCGGGGACGGGTAATCAGACTTGCATCCCCATGATTCCGGAGCAGGTCTGCAATGATCTCTGTTTTATCGACATAGTACATATCATTTCTGCGAAGCTTTTCAAAGTTTTCAACGCCGATGGGGAGCATTTTTCTTTCGGAACGCATGGTGTAACTCCTTTCATAGTCTTATAACGATTTCTCACTTGCATTTATTATATCATGAAACAGCGTGAAAATCAACTGAAACCATCCTCAAACAAAAATCCCGCCACATTCCTCACTCCTGCAAAAGCAAGACGAAACGTGGCGGGAACTTTTTGATCCAGGTATATTCCAGCAAGCCATACACCCCAAACCAACAAACAGCATCAAGGGGGAACATCACACAAGCCATCCACAGAACCGCACTTCATTTCTCATTTCCAGAATGTGCCCAGTGCTGCCTCCCGGGAGAAGTCCAGCATATACCGAACGGCATAGCCGCTTTCCCAGACAGACGCAATGATGATGATCGGCATCAGAACACAGGGAAGTCCGATGTAAGCCAGAGACTGCGGCTTTCAGTCCGTTTTTTTATCAGTGCAGCACAAAATGGCATATAAAACCGCTCATGCTATCCTGTGCGAGTAGTTGCAGAATCCCTTGCGTCATTCGAAGTGCTTAATAGCTTTTCCCTGATTGTGCTGTTACTTGACTTGACAGTCTAATTTTTCAAAAGGAAATCGATCACATTTATGATCTTGATCCCATCTTCATCCATCGGCATTTCATCCATTGTGATGATATACTTCGGATAGTTATCACGAATCCGCTTTAACGGCGTAATTTCTCTGTCGAATGTATCTTCGCTCATAACAGTAGCAGAAACCTGATAGTATGCTGTCTCTCCGCTGCGTTCTGCAACAAAGTCTACTTCCAGTTCACCCACTTTACCAATGCTGACATGGTATCCTCTGCGAATCAGTTCCAGATATACAATGTTCTCAAGGATATGTCCGATGTCACGTCTGCGATTTCCAAGCAGCAGTTGACGAAGTCCCATATCGACGGCATAATATTTTTCCAGAGATTTTAAATGCTGTTTTCCCTGTATATCATAGCGTTCAGCTTTGTAAAGAATAAATGCTTCTGTTAAAGCGGTTACATAGTTTTCAGCCGTTAAAGATGTGGTTTTTCGTCCAAATGAAGTCAGACTGTCTGCGATCTTCTTGGAGGATACAATATTGCCGATATTGTCGAACATAAACTTGATCACACTTTCCAATAAACTGATGTCATTGATTCGTTTACGGGAAGCCACATCCTTGATCAAAACTGTGTGATAAATGCCGTCCAGATAATCATGCCGAATGGCATCATCATCAATTTGTACGGCATATGGAAACCCGCCGTTCTGAAAATACTTCTGCCATGCAGAATGCTTTTCAAGACCGGATAATTCCAGATATTCCGCAAAAGATAAAGGCAGCATAGGAATCTCAATATATCTTCCAGAGAGAAGTGTTGCAAGCTCACCAGAAAGTAAGTATGCGTTAGACCCGGTAATATAAATATCCGTATTTTCACGAAGAAACAGCGAATCTGCCGCTTTCTGAAAGTTCGGAACCGCCTGAACTTCATCCAGAAATATATAAGTCATCTTACCGGGAACCAGTCGCTCTGTCACATAAGAATGCAACGCATGATAATCCAGCAAACCCTCATTTTCAACATCTTCAAAATTGATTGCAATGATCTGTTCTTGTTCGACTCCAGTGTTCAGAAGATACGACTGAAACTGTCTTAGCAACGTTGATTTTCCGCATCTTCGGACACCTGTCACAACTTTAATGATCTGTTGGTCCTGCAGTTTTTTGATTTTATCCATATAGATCTTACGTTCTACCATACAATCACCTCTTTTTATAGTATACCATAAAATAATAGAAAAAATCAAGAGTTTTTCAAGTGCACTATAAAAACTTTTGACTGCAAATAAAGAGGTGGTATGCTTAATGCTATATTACATAATATCTCTCTTAATTTCTGTTGTAGCAGATGAGATTTTATATCTCTTCTACAAGTGGCTGAGCAGGAAGTAGCCCGACAACAGCACAACATTTTGCCTGATTCTTGTATGGGATAAGGCGAAAGCCCCCAGAGGTCGCAACTCTGGGGGCTTTCTTATTGCGTGACTGTATTGCCACTACATTATTTCTTTCCGTTCTCATTTTAGCACAATTGCAGTACCTTGTCAAGAACTTTTTCCGATGGAAAAGTTGCTTGCCGCACTTCCTTGTTGGGAATCCAGGCGGTTTTTGTATCGAAGTCGTATGTCAGATAGCCCAGATGCACCAGTAAGGTCAAAATATCATCTGCGGTTTCAAAAGTACACGTATCGTTCTGAAATGTTTTCGTATTGATGGAAATATGTTCTCCGGCAATCATTCGAATGATCTTATCCCGCAAGCCGTTCTCATTGCGGACGATATACATTTTCAAAGCCTCATAGGTTTCAGTCTGTGTCCAGCAACTGTCAAAGATGCCGTTCATCATCGCTGATGTTACAGATCTTGGATTATAAATGGATATACCATTGACAGTATAGCCATCGTACCAATCTTTCGTTTGTTCAAAAGACATATGATAACGTTCACAGAGCTGACGAACTTCCCTCTCTGTAAAACCAGTGAATTTTGCGAGTGCATATTGATTGGTCATAGCTTATTCCTTGAACATGTTCAGTGCAGAATGTTGACCGTATTTCTTGATTGGGAGAATGCCTGTCATATAGGCAAGTGCCACATAGGGCTGCCCTTTCAGAAGATCCCGCAGAAAATCCAGATATTCCTTTTGAGCAGTCGCATTATCCCGATGCACCCGGAAAATGGAATCCCATTCGTCAATGATGAAGATAAACTTTTCTTCACATTGACCGTACAGATCTTCCAACGCAATAATCAAACTGGTTTCTTCCGGCTCTATCACGGAGAATGTCTGTTTCATCTCTTTTAGCACACGTTTCTGCAAGAAGTCCAGCATTTCATGGACATTTTTGGTTCTGCCAAGGAATTTCTGCATATCGATGTGAATCACATTATACCGGTTCAGGTGCTTTTCAAAATCCGGTGTCTGTGCGATCTGAAACTTGGAAAACAATTCTCTCGAATCGCAGCCCTTGCTGTAATAAGCCGTCAGCATATTCTCTGCCATCGACTTTCCGAATCTTCTGGGACGGCTGACGCAGATCTCCTTGTTTTCTCCAAACAAACATTTATTGGTGAAAGAAATCAACATGGTCTTATCCACATAAATTTCAGAATAAGTAACTGTAGAGTAAAACAAATCATTTCCTGGGTTCAGATAGATTCCCATGATGCAGCACCTCCGTTTTTTCTTAGTATACCATAAATTTAAGGAGAAATCAAGACAACAATGCCGTTATAAAATCTAAAAATCCTCCCCTGCTTTTATATTTTGCAAAGGAGGATTTTTGAAGTGGTTCACTTTTCAATGGAAACCGCGACACCTGATTGAAATGTAAAATTCAGTCGATCGGAAGAAACCGTTACTTTTGCAAGTAGATGCCGAACCAGTGTTTCATCAAATTCGGTAATGTGATGCGGCTGAGCAACCAAAAATTCCTGCAGTTCCCGCATACGGTCTTTCTGCTCCTGTTGAGAAACATTTTCTCTTAAAGCCTGTTCCTTTTGCTCTCGCAGCCGAAAGATCTCCTGTGCTATCTCCTCATAATCCTCATGCCGTTCTGCACATTCGATCAACTTTTTCTGAAGAACATCTAATTTTCTCTGTATTTCCTCGGGCAGATTGGATTGTTCCATTTCAATCACTTCAGCCATATTTTCCTGTAAGATAGAAAGATATGTTTCACTGCCTCCTGTCAATTGATTCAGAGCCTCTACAAAAGCTTGCTTCAAAGATTCCTCATAGACTGTTCGTGCATGACACGCTCCTTTTTTCTCCAATCTGGTCATACATCGCCACACCACAGATTTGCAGCCTCGGTTATTCCAATGGATTCTGCGGAATTGTTCCCCACATTCAGCACAGTAAAGCAAACCAGTAAAACAGTGTTTTGCACTAAATCCACGCCGTCTGCCCATACAATCCACCTGTGAACCACGCCTTGCAATTTCCTCCTGCACCTGTAAGAACAATGCTCTGGGAATAATTGCCTCATGATCGTCCTCCACATAATACTGCGGCATTTCACCGTTATTTTTAATGCGTTTTTTCTTGAGAAAATCCACAGTATATGTTTTTTGCAGAAGGGCATCTCCCATATACTTTTCATTTTCCAGAATTAACCGAATCGAACTGTCATGCCATCGGGTATTTCCTCTTGCTGTTCGGATACCGTCCCGTTCCAGTCCCCTTGCAATCTGCTGACAACTTGCTCCCTCCAGATACTCCCGATAGATTCGTTTTACCGTTTCCGCTTGTTCCGGATTGATCACAAGATCTCCGTTTTCGTCCTTATCATAGCCAAGAAAACAGCTGGCATTGACCATCACCTTTCCCTGTTGAAACCGATACTGCATTCCCAGTTTGACATTCTGACTCAGAGATTCTGATTCCTGTTGTGCCAGAGATGCCATAATGGTAATCAGCACTTCCCCTTTCGCATCCATTGTGTTGATGGACTCTTTTTCAAAATAGATTGGAATGTTTTGTGCTTTCAGCTGTCGGATGTAATTCAGGCAATCTACTGTGTTTCTGGCGAATCGGCTGATGGATTTTGTGATGAGCATATCAATCTTTCCGTCCATGCAGTCCTGAATCATCTGATGGAACTGTTCCCGATGTTTTGTGGAGGTTGCACTGATGCCGTCATCGGCATAGATTCCAGCAAAGACCCATTCCGGATTCCTGTGAATGACTTCCTCATAATGTGCAATTTGTGCCTGATAGCTGGTTGCCTGTTCCTCTGTATCCGTGGAAACACGGCAATAGGCTGCCACACGAATCTTTCGAGTTTCCTGTGACGCTACAGCATGATTTCTTTGCTTTCGGGGTGGAATTGTAGTGACCTTTGGCATTGTTGCATTACTCCTTATTTTCTATCAAATGATAAAGATATTCTGCCTGCTGAAATGGTGTATTTCCATCTAATTCTGGTATTTGCTGCGGCAGTTCCAACAAAAATTTTGTCTGTGGACATACGGGCTTTCTCCTCGTTTTTCCAAGTCGTTGCATTACATCTGCACGATGCTGCCACTCTGCATTTGCCCGAGCATAAGTTTCTTTGTCCAGAATTGCCGGATAAAAAGCATCTCCAAGGTAGCATTTTCGCTGCATCATTCGACGAACAGTGCTATGTGCCATGGGATGACCTGCTGCTCTTGCTGCCGACTGTAAACTCATACCGGCAATATAATTTTGAAAAATAAGGCGAATCTGTGCTGCCTCTGCCGGTATAATCACAGCAGCACCGTTTTCAATTCGGTAGCCGTAAGGAATCTGTCCCATCAAATCTCCTCCTTTAACAGCAGACCGCATTTGAGCCGAAATCCAATATGATTCCGATCATACAGAATTATTTGTTCTGCAAATGCAGAAAACCATGTCTCCTGAAATTCTGTCAACATTGCAGAATGCTGCTCTGTAAATTGCAGCAGCAGCTTTAATTCTGCAATTATCTCAGTTTCTCCATGTGTTTCCTGTTCCAACTGTGCAATTTCCATACGGCAGGACTCCGCTTGTTTCTGCAAAGCATTCATTTCCTGCCGGAATAAAACAGGATCTATGACCTTTTGTGCATACAAACGGTGCAGTGTGTTTTTCTTTTCAGCATGAGATTCCAGCTGCTTTTGCAGTTCCTGCATTCGCCGAACATTTTCATCATTGCTGTTCGCTTTCAGCTGTTCTAACAATGGTTTCAAAATGTGCTTTCTGCTGAAAATCAGTTTGTTCAACATCGTAACAAAAGCGGCTTTCAATACCTCCTCCCGCACATATTTCATAGGACATTTTTGAGCACTTTCAATATGAGCCGCACACGTCCATGCGATTTCATTGCCGCTGTGAATCCTGCGTTTGCAAGTGCTGCCGCATTTGCCGCAAATCACCTTTCCGGAAAAAGCATATCGCTTTTGATACTTTCCTGTACCATACACAATGCCTTTTTCGGCAGCTCGCTGTCGAATGACTGCATTTGCTTTTGCAAAAGTTTCCCGACTAACAATCGGTATGTGATGATCTGAAAGAAGATAACATTCCACTTCCCCATGATTTTTGTGCCGATGAAAATGTACATCGGTATACGTTTTCTGCAGCAAAACATCTCCCACATATTTTTCATTCGCAACAATTCCACGAATCGTAGCATCACACCAATGACGTCCATTCTTGAAAGGGATCCCCTGCTGTTCCAACAGACCTGCAATCTGACAAGAACTTTTTCCGGATAACAAAGCAGAAAAAATGTATTTCACAATTTCTGCCTCCTCAGGTTCGAGCACCATCTCTCCCCTGTCGTTTCTGCAATACCCATAAGGAAAAGACGATGACACATAGGTACCGTTTTGAAACCGGTGCTGTACCGACCACTTCTCATTTCTGGATATGGATAAAGATTCTTCCTCTGCCATGCTGCTGAGTATCGTCAGAAACAATTCGCTTTCCATACTGCCGGTGTCTATGTTTTCTTTTTCAAAGAAAACGGAAACCCCAATTCCTGATAGTTCCCGAACAAGAGCGAGGCACTCCGCCGTATTTCTGGAAAACCGACTGATGGATTTCACCAAAATGCGGTCTACCCTGCCCATGCGGCAAGCCTGTAAAAGATCTTGCAGTCCAGGACGAATTTCTGCTTTTGTTCCAGTAATGCCAGCATCATAAAAGATACCCGCAGATTCCCACTCTGTATGCAGTTTGATCCACGCCGCATAATGTTCTTTTTGTGTTCCCAGACTTTCCATCTGGTCATCATGCTCTGTGGAAACACGGCAATAAGCCGCTACACGACATTTTCGATGAACAGCTGCTGAGCGATTTGCCTCAATTTTGGTAATAGTTTTCATGCTTCTGCACCTCCTTTTGACGTGTCCATATTACCTCTTTTTCGGCGGAATTGCAAGCGTTTTCGGCAATAAGTCCACGTAAATCGGAGAGAAAGAATGCCGATTTTTGAGCGTTAATTTGTCATATTCCTCAAAGGAAATCAAACCGAAATGATATAACGCATCAGTCAGCTTTTGAGCACGGTGGTAATTCAGTTCATCCATCAATTTTTGTTGTTCCATAAAAGAATCCTCACTGATTGAAATTATCCCAAGAAACATAGCCGGTCACATACTGTCCCACCGGTGTCTTTCCGCAGAACTCCGGCTTTGTGGTGATCCGATAACGACCGTTCTTGCAGGCAATGCCGTCATACAGATAGTAAGTACCGCTGATTCTTCTGGTTACAGATGTAGTTTCTGCACTGGCGAACAATGGCGTGTTGGCACGAATGGCAACCTTCTGCCCCTTGGTGAACTTACCGCCATTGGTGTAAACCGCATTTCCGTTGGCATCAAATACAGAATATCCGACTTTGCAGGCTTTCTTTGCATTTTCTAAGGAAGAATATGCCCCCAGCTGCGACTTCGCATCTGCCCAAGACTTCCTCACCCGGTAAAGCTGCTTTGCAGAAGGTGCAGAAATAGTGGAAGTTCCTGCATTCAAATAAGACTGTACCTTTTTCTTAAACTCCGCCCAATGGGGCAAAATGTACGCAGGACACATCTTGTACCGATTGTACATGGTGTTCAGCTGGTCAACAGTTCCGTTTCGTCCGTCACGAACATTGAGCCAGTGGGTATGCGTGTAGAGGTGGCTGATGTTCAATCCATACTGTTTCAGAAGGGCTGCGGCAAGTTTCGCTGCATTGTCCTCCGACTTCTTATCCGTAGAATTATACGCAGAGGACATAATGCATTCAATGGCAATGGTTCTGCGATTTCCATTACCACTGCCATCAGCGGCATGCCAGCCGCTCAGGCTGTGGGGCAGATTCTGCCATGCACATACATTATCCACATAATAGTGAACTCGCACGTCCTTCATGTTGTTATTGACGGTTGCTCTTGTATACTGTTCCGCAGGGGTCGTGCCGCTTGCAACTGTGATCCAGTCTGTGTTATGGACGGTCACACCGATGATTTTTCCTGTCATGGAAACAGAGGGCATATCGATGTGGTTGAGATTGTGTTTGGTGAGTAAATACTCGTTGATTTTTACTCCGTTCAGAGTAGTTGATGTATCAGGTCTTAAAATCGCCATATTACTTATCCTCCTTGTCGGTCGTTTCTTCCGTTCTGCCGATTTTCGTTTGCAGAACATCGATTGCTTTTTGAATTGCAGGCGGATATGGAATCCCCATGAGCGATGTATTTTCTACGATGGAAAGCAGTTCGTTCAGGCAAAAGCTGATGCAGACAGCATCCCGGATGTAGTTGGTATTCAGCAGAATATCCATCCGAACTGCAACGA
>ENA-ORMN01002587-ORMN01002587.1-human-gut-metagenome-genome-assembly--contig:-NODE-2587-length-15420-cov-3.880247_pt1 | contig 15420 bp, 16 predicted proteins | sample MGYA00242102_ERZ508993 | MGnify/ENA primary metagenome ERZ508993 (study PRJEB26280, sample SAMEA2338770) | human gut metagenome | biome: human gut; feature: human-associated habitat; material: faeces... | reverse complement strand
CATTGGTGTGAAATGCGGGTTAGCAGCAAATACGTCGGCCACAAAGGCCACAGAGACGAATAAGAACATCGACACTGATGATAAAATAAGAAATTTTATATGCTTCATGACCATCATCCTTGCTGTAATAAAAACCAAAGCCGTTTGCTTTAATTTCTATTTTAACAAAGATTGCAAACAAAGTAAATAAATAATTACGCAGAGTAGACATAATTTAAATACAAAAAAACCGTAATATTAATAAGGAGTTTCCTAAAATATTACGGTTTTCAGTTTTTTTGATTTATTAATTAGTTTTCTGTATCGGGGAATTTTTTACGTCAATATATACCCACAAATACGACAACAAAGGAAACAACAATGCTATAGGATATTTGTAATAGATATACAAACTTCCTCCTATAAATACTAACAGCAGAAGCATGGTTAGCATTGTTAATAGTACTCTTTTCATAAGCCTAAATTTTTTTAGTTAGTTAATAAAAATTAATAATTTTTGAAAGATGTTAATTAACTTATATTATTTTGACTAAAAACGCAAGGATTTATATCAGGGAAGATATTTCTGCCCGCAGTTCGTCAATGCCCGTGTTTTTTTCCGAACTGGTTGCCAGAACTTTTACATAGGCGGCTGCGTGTTTTTCCACTTCTTCCTCGGTTTTTTTCTTTACCTCGGCTAACGCTTTGGCGCTTATTTTGTCCGTCTTGGTTAAGACGATTTGATAAGTGACGGCTGCCTTATCCAACATTTCCATAATGTCTTGGTCGACTTTTTTAATGCCGTGTCGGGAGTCAATCAATAAAAATACCCTTTTAAGGTTAACCCGTCCTTGCAGATAAGCAAAAATAACTTTTTGCCATTGTTTGACAACTTGTTCCGGCGCTTGGGCAAAACCATAGCCCGGCAAATCCACCAAATGTATTTTGTCTGCCAGGTTGAAGTAGTTGAGCTGTTGGGTTCGTCCCGGTGTGTTGGATGTCTTTGCCAGTCCTTTTTGCCCGGTTACCGCATTGATTATACTTGACTTGCCGACGTTGGAGCGTCCGGCAAACGCAGCCTCGGGCCACTCACAAAGCGGCAGCTGCTCCAGCTTTGCCACGCCCAAGACAAAGCTTGTGCCCTGTGCAAACAGGGCTTTGGCTTTTTCCTTTTGTTCTGGCGTAAACTCTTCCGGAGCAAAACCCATTTATTCTACTCCCACTTTTTTCATAATGACTTTCTGCTGCAAAATCGACAAGATGTTGCTGAGCGTCCAGTAAATAACCAGACCGGAAGCAAAATGTCCCAGCATAAAGGTGAAAATAAGCGGCATCAGAGCAAACATTCTGGCTTGGTCTTTGTTGGCCGGTTTGGGATTCAGCTTTTGCTGGATATACATGGTAAGACCCATAACGATAGGCCAGATGCCGATGTCTAAAAATCCCGGTATCGGCAGATGAGACCAAACGGAAATGGTCAGCGGATCAGGAGCCGAAAGGTCCTTAATCCAGCCGATAAACGGCGCATGACGAATTTCGATGGAAATATTTAAAACTTTGTACAACGAAAAGAAAATAGGAATCTGAATCAGCATCGGCAGACATCCTGAAGCCGGATTGATTTTTTCTTTGCGGTAAAGATTCATCATTTCCTGTTGCAGTTTGACCTTATCGTCTTTGTATTTTTCCTGCAAATCCTGAATTTTGGGCTGAACCTTCTTCATTTTGGACATGCTCTCATACGACTTGTTTGCAACGGGAAACATTGCCAGCCTCAACAGGGCGGCAAACAACAGAATAGCCCAGCCCATATTGCCGATAAGATGATATAAAAAGTCCAAAATGTAAAAGAACGGTTTGGTCAGGAAATAGTACCAGCCAAAGTCAACCGCAAGGTCAAATTTATCAATATTCAGCATTTTGGTATAACGGTCTAACAGTTTGATTTCCTTGGCACCGGCAAAAAATTTGCTGCTGTGGGTGCCGACCGTGTTGTTGGCAATCATAACCGGCTCGCCGACAAAATCGGCCTGATAACGGTCGTCGCCGATAAAGGCAAATTTAACGTTGCTTTCCTTGTTGTTGTCCAGAATTAAGGCGCTGAACCAATAACGGTCGGAAAAACCGGCCCATCCGCCGTCAGACTTGAATTCCTCTTTTTTATCGTCTTTCAGGCTATCGTATTTGATTTCCTTTAAGGTCGAATTGATAACGCCGATTAAACCTTCGTGAACAACGCTGGTAGAGCTTTTGGCTTTTTCGTGACGGCGGTTGATTAAGCCGTAGGGATAAAGGGTGACGTTCTCGCCGCTGGTGTTTTCCACAATTTGCTCAATATTGAACATATAATTGTCGTCAACGGAAATTTTGCGGACGAATTTGAGGCCGCGTCCGTTGTTCCATTCCAAAACGACGGGAGTTTCGGGAGTTAATTCGCTGCCCTTGACTGTCCACAGGGTATCGTCGTTTGGCAGCCGTAAAGAAGAGTCGGTGCCGATCCAGCCGAATTCGGCATAATACGGATTTGCGGTTTGCGACGGTGCCAGCAAATCAACGTTGGGGCTGTCGGGATTTTGAGTTTGCTTATATTTAGTCAGATAAAGTTCGTCAAAACGGGCCCCTTTGACACGGATGGAGCCTTCGACGGCGCCGTTTGCGATTTTAACCCGGCGGTCTTGTGCCGCGGCCTGTTCTACGCTGAGCTTCACTTCGTCGGCAACTGTTTCTTTGGCCGATTGCCGCTCCGTTGTAAGTTCGACTTTTTGAGGTTCTGCTGCCGGTGTTACCGCAGGTTTTTTCGGAAAAAACAAATTAGTTACGAAAATAACCGCAATTGACAACACGACGGCGGCATACAGCCCCTTCATCTCTTCTTTCATAAACAAAAACTCCTTAAACTGTAATTCTTTGCTTATATTTAGTATAAATAAGCCCCTAAGGCAAGCGTTTATCTTCTTTTATCAGGCTCTTTTGTTGCTTTGGGCGGCACCGGATCATATCCCGAGCCTCCCCAGGGATGGCAACGCAGAATACGCCGGATTCCGAGATAACTTCCTTTAATGATTCCGTGAGTCTTCAGAGCTTGGATAAAATATTCCGAACACGTCGGCCGAAAACGGCAAACGCCTGGACACAGCGGGGACAAAAAGGTTTGGTAGAACCTAATCAGCAATATCATCAGCTTTTTTAGCATCTGTTTTATCCTGCGGTTCCGACATCATTTTGTTGATTTTGCACAATGCCTTTTTCATTTCCGAAACCAGCTTTTTAAATTCGATGTCCGCAGTGTTGTAGCGCCCGATGAGCACATAATCGGTCTTGGCCCGGGCATTGTCGGGAAAAACCTCGCGTGCCGCTGCCCGCAGTCGTCTTTTGCTGCGGTTTCTGATGTGAGCCTTGCCGACTTTTTTGGTAACCGTATAACCCAAAAAACAGCCGTCTTCGGGAATTTCACGATGAGGGCTGGATAAACTTTGAGCCGCCTGAAGGATTAATCCTGGCGCAGCCACTTTTAACCCTTGGGCGACTCTGACGAAATCTTTTCTTTTTTTTAAGATTAAAACTTTCAACATTTTTAATGCTTAAGCAGAAAGTTTTTTACGTCCTCTTTGACGACGTGCAGCCAATACTTTGCGGCCGCCGACTGTAGCCATGCGGGCACGGAAACCGTGACGGCGGGCTCTGACCAGTTTACTGGGTTGATAAGTACGTTTCATATTGTTTCTCCGGTTTTTTAGTTAATTATTTAAAGCTGCGGCGTCATTGCCTCAGCTCTCGGGTTAGTTGACTTATAAAGATTATTTTTTTTGCTGTCAACATAAAAATGCCGTGTTTTTAAGCGGATAAACTCTTTTGTCAGTCCAAAACTGCTCCTTCCCGCAACACGGCATAAGCTTCTTTGCTGTAGCTTCCGTCGGCCTGATGAATGATGAGTGGCTGCCGGATAATCAGAGGAGCTTTGCTGTCTTTTCTTGCTCTCACTATAACTCTTTTGGCCGTCTGCCCTTCTTTGGAATACAGCGGAATTATCGTTATTTCGCCCAGCTTTCCGTGAAGTGCGGCCAAAATGTCTTCCAGCGCTTCAGCCCGGTTTATCATATAAAAATATCCCTGCGGCTTTATCATTTTAATACAAAACCTTATCCACTCGGCCAGTCCCGCCTGTTTGTAGTTGTGAGCGGTGGCTTTGCTGGGGTTGGGTGAGGGCAGGTCGTTTTCCGAGTACGGCGGGTTGCTTACCACATGCGCAAAACTGCAAAAATCGTCTTTATGCTCAAATATGTTGCAGTTCTCAAAATGCAAAAAAGTTTCAAATCCGTTTTCTTCGGCGCTTTTGTTTGCAAGTTCGGCCAGGGTCGGCTGTACTTCCATTCCCGTTATCTTAACGTTCGCCGCTTTCCAATGCTCGGCCAGACACAGCGAAATGGCTCCGGTTCCGGATCCGACGTCCAGAACAGAGTCTCCGTTTTTTATTTTGTTGACGGTGGCAGCCAGCAAAACCGCATCGGTAGATGCCCGGTATCCGTCCGTCGGCTGAAAAATTTTTACCCTCTTGTTTAATAAATAATCTTCGCTATAATCAGCCATATTTTTAACTCCTCGTTTATGAGGCATACTAAACGGAAAAACACAAAAATGCTACAGAATATTTCCTCTCTGCGAGATGAATTTGACATTTTTATTTTTGATGTCTATGGCGTCATTTGGGACGGCAGCGCAATGTTTCCCCGTGCGTTGGAAGTAATGGAAGATTTGCACAAAGCCGGCAAGACCGTAATTGTGATGTCTAATGCCGCGGCGCGTTCACAGGTGTTGGTTGACGAAGGCGCCGCCCGCGGCTATATCCGCGGTATCCATTACGACAGGATACTTTCCGCTGGAGACCTTGCGCATATGGTTTTCAGCCACGATGACCGGCCGCTGCGTTACTTTATTTACGGCCGTCAGCCCAGTCCCGCCAGGTTTGAGGGCAGCATCTATCAACAGGTCGATACCCCGGATGAGGCTGATTTTATTTATCTGGGGTTTCCCGGTCATCAGCACGGTACCGATTTCGAATTGGTTTATAGCATAGACGATTTTATACCTGATTTGCAGGCCTTTCGCCAAATGGACAAGCCGCTGGTCTGCGCCAATCCCGACTATGTTGCTTATGTCGGTCTGCCCCAACCGGTTGTCTGTGAAGGAATGCTTGCCGCTTATTATGAGAAAATCGGCGGCAAAGTGGCTTGGTTCGGCAAACCTGAAGTTGATATTTATGAACATTTGCTGCAAGACTACGATGTGCCGCGTTCAAGAGTTCTGATGTTGGGGGATACGCTGCGCACAGACATCGCCGGCGCTAAGGCTGCCGGTATTAAAAGCGCTTTGCTTCTCACCGGGGTTTCCTACCGGGAAATGATTAACGCCGGTCAGACGGACATTAAAGCCTGGTCTGCGGCACAGGGAATTTGCCCGGATTATTATCTGCAAACATTGTAGGATATGTTGAAATGAACTTTATAGACGTATTTTTATTGGCTCTGGCTTTGTCCGCGGATGCATTCGTAGTCGCGTTTTCTTATGGATTGGTTATAAAAAAGAAAAAAGGCAAGTCAGCGCTCAAAATCGCTTCCGCAACCGGATTGGGACAGTTTGTTATGCCGGTTCTCGGCTGGTACGGCGCCCGCTCGATTTATCACCAGATAGAACAAATTGACCATTGGATAGCTTTCTTTGTTTTTATGATGCTCGGATTAAAGGTTATCTCAGATTCGCTTAAAGAATGTGATTGCCGGGAAAAACTTTCCAAGACGTTGAGCCTGAAAGTCCTCTTTATGATTGGCGTTGCAACGTCCATAGATGCGTTTGTCAGCGGTTCCATGCTCTATTTTATAAAAGCGCCGGTATGGTCTTCTGCCTTGCTTATCGGTGCGGTTACTTTTGTTAACGCGTGCATAGGTTTTAATTTCTGTCGTATGTTCAAAAAGGTTCCTACCAAATATCTTGAAATATGCTCGGGAATCATTCTCATTACTTTAGGATGCAAGGTTTTGTGGGAACATACCATGCAGTAAACAAAAACCCCGGATGTGAATCGTCCACTAAAAATAAAAATCATTTTGATTATAGAAAAAAACCTTATTTATACCTCTTGGGCAGTACTCCGTTATAGGAGTACTGTATCCATTAAATTCTTTTGGATAAACCCCACACAATTAGTTCATTAAAGAGTTTATGTTATCTTGTTTTGAAAGGTTTAATTACCAATTGCCACAATAACGATCTGTTAAATAGTATCCGCGGTAACGTGCGCAGGCTGGATAGTTGTTAGCCTGATATTCCAGTTCATTGGCATTTGAACTTTCTGCTGCAGCGGCTGCGGTTTCACATTCAGATTTTCCTGAGTAAGACCTTTCTAAACGTTCGCTACTTCCCAAATCTTTGAAAAGAGAGGTCGTTGTATCATCAAAGCAGTAACCATGCTGGGTATACATAAGATCCCATGAGTTTCCGTTCTGAACGCAATGGTAATTGCTCCAGGTATATGCATAAATGTAACAATGAATTGAACAATTGTTGTTTCCCATCCAAGTGCCGCCGCCTTCTTGGCAGACAACCTGATAAGAACAATATTCTCCGTCGCATCCGGAACCACCGCATCTGGTGTCGCAAGCTTCTATAGAACCGTCGGAACAGCAGTCCCCATGGCAAGTGGAGTGAACGGAACACCAGTTTGAGGAGCTGGAATCACAAGGAGCCGACTTGCAAGAAATACACTTGCCGCAAGAGTTATAACTCTCACATCCATAGTCGCAGCTTCTGTCAGTTACGTCACAAGCCGGATCAGTCTCACAGGAAGTACACTTACCACAGGAATTGGTGGAGGCACATCCGTAAGTACAAGACTTGTCGGTTACGTCACAGTCAGGATTACCATTACAGGAGGTACACTTTGAACAGCTGTTATAAGAAGCGCAACCATAAGGACAATACTTGTCGGAAACATCGCAGTCGGGATTAGACTTGCAGGAGGTACATCTACTGCAAGAGTTATAAGAATCACATCCATAAGTGCAGTCCTTAGAGGTTACGGTGCAATCCGGTCTCATCTCACATCGGTTGTAATTACCGCCACAAGCTTCACCGGCAGGCTGGTATTCTCCGTTACAGTTAGAAGAGTTTTGGCTATATTCGGACTTGCAGACGCAAGCATTGTACTTTCCGTCACAAGAACCACCGGAAAGGGTATATTTACCAGAACAATTGGAAGAGGTATATTTGTATTCGGAAGGGCAAACACATCCTTTTTGACAAGTCATACCTGCAACGGGATGAACCACGCCGGTAGATAACTTTGGCGAAGGGCAAGTAGCATAAAGATTGTAATGTTTCATACAATCAGAATCGTCTTTGACAATATCCCCGCCGCCGCCGTCAGCAGAACCGCGAGAGTCCTGACCGCCTTGCCAATCGGGAAGCCACCAGGTCTTGGCACTCGCATTGCTGTATGCCAAGAAACATGCTGTTATTGCTAACAGCACCAATTTGAATGATTTGGACATGACCACACCACCTATTTTGATATAATTATACACACACACTTATATTATACATTAAATCCTGAATTTTTCAAATCATATTTGTTAGAATCCGTTTGCGGTTTTTTTGTTGTCATACAGAGGGTTGAAGCGAAGCTTTGTTTTTTTTTGCAAACTTTCACATTTCTGTAACAATCGGATGGAGATAAATTTTTAACTTTTTTGCGCTATAATCCTTATAATTAAACAGTTTGCGTCTTTTTTCGAGAAAATCGTCAAACTTGACAAAAAGTTATTGAATCAATCTCTAAAATGTTGTATATTCTTAGCAACTGGAGATTTTGACTATAAAATGAGGAGTTAAATTTATGGCTATGGATCAGGAAACCGCTCGACTGATTTTATCAGGGGACTTGAGTGATATTTCGTTGTTTGACATTAAAGAGGCAGTTGCCGCTGCCGACGATGCCGCTTTGGAAAGCAAAGTGAATGCATATTTGGACAGCTTGCGTCAGGAGGCCTACAAACTTGAAATCACCGATGCTGTTGAACTCGCCAACGGCCTCAGGGATTATACAGCCTTAAATGCCCGGGAGCGTTCCGATGCGGAAAATGCCGTTTCTGCCCGTATTGCCGAAATTGTTAATGCTTCCAATGACCGGATTTGGGATATTGATGAATTTAATGTTGTCGGTCTGGCTACGGTAATTGCCGCCGATCGTAACGGTACGCCGCTTCAGGCCGGTGCCGAGCGGGATGTTGCCCATCTGGTAGATGCCAAAATCAATGCCCATGCCGAAAAACTGGCCTCCGGACAAGAGATTAACAATACTATATATGAGAAGAGCCTTAATTATCTCCTGACCCAAACGCCTCATTGCTCTGAAGAAACCAAAAGAAATCTCCGTCAGATTATGGAAAAAACAGCCGGGGTTGATAATGTTCCGGGTGGTTTGATGGTTCGCAACGAGCGGGCGCTGAGCTTTACCGACAATAATTTTGAACTTTTTGAACGCGATGAAAGCGGCAAGGAAACAGATAAGGTTTCGGCTCAGTTCAAAAATCTGGAAAACATCATCAGCCGTATGACAATCACCCAAATGGGCGAAAAAGAGGTCGAAACGCTTGATGCCGAAGAAAAACGCGCTGCCGTAAACGCTCTGTTCCGGGCGTCGGTTTTGCGTGCGTCAAAGGCAACGATGATTGATCCGCAGTTTTTGTTTGAAAACAAGACGACGATTGCCCAACGTAAAAAATTCATTGAAAACGTAGAATTCGAGTTTACCAAATCTTTGTTGATTTCCAAGGTTGGCGAAAATATGGTCGAACTGACGGCCGGCGATTTTGAAAAGGATGCGGCCGGTCGCTATGCTCTGCGCGATACCGCAATTGACGGCCGGCTGGTTCCTCAGATGTCTGCTGACATTAAAGACGCGGCTTCTTTGTTGTATGGCAAAGGCGATATTCTTGTCGACAAGGATTTTCTGAGTGCCGACAGCGCTGCCGCACAGTTTGAATACGAACAACACAAAGGGATTCTGAAAGCCAAACTCGGCAATCTTTACCTTGGTTTGAGAAATTATAAAAAAGCTTATGAAAAAGTCCGTGAAACGGCAAAACGCGCTTTTGGCAAAGATAATCTTTACCGCCTGCTCAACAACAACGGTATGAGTATGCTTATCAGCACCGGTGTTACGGTTGGATCTCTGGCTGCTCTGACCGCGTCGGCTCCTGCTACCGGAACCGCAATCGCCGCGGCTGCCGTTTATGCCGGATGGAATTTTGCCAATGCCTCGGTTTCTCCGGTAATTGACCAACTGCGCGAACAACGTCGTCAGCATGAAAAAGAAATTGGTAAAAAACTTGGTTTTGCCGCCCGTTTGAAGTATAGCTACGGCAATGTCAAAAAAATTAAAGCCGCTTTCAAGGCTGTGAAAGAAAAAGACCTCAACTACAAGACAAAAGTCGGAACGACATTGGTTGTCGGAGCAGTGGGCGGAACCGTTATGGGCGGTGCCGGCAGCATTCTCGCCCGTTATGCAATGTCTCCGGCCATCAGCGGAACGGTTGCTGTCTTTGCGCACAGACGCGTTAAGGCTTCCAAAAAAGATTTGATAAAGAACCGCAGCGTTGCGGCTTATCAAAGATATAAAAGCGCCAAACAGGCACGTACCAGCGCTAATGTCTCCGTAGCCGTTTCCGGTGCTTCCGCCGTGTTCTTCGGGGCACAGGCTGCACATAATCATGCCGAAGTCATCGGCGCAGTGGCCAAACTGGACAATACCGCCGACTGGAACAATATTCTGACTCAGGCGCAAACGTCTTCGCTTTCTGCAAAACTTGCCCATGAATTGGGAATGTCAAAACCCTGGTACAATCCGGCCGGCTGGTTCAACCGCAGTTATGACTTCTCATCGGTTGATTCTGAAAAATTGCAGGCCGCTTTGGGCAAGGTTGTCAAGGCTTCGGAAGCAGCATATCCTGCCGACCTTAAAAATGCTCTCCAGGCAGTGGAAGCAGCCCGCGCCGGAACTGAGTCTCCGGTTGCCGCTGAAACGATATTAAACGGCAAAGAGGAACGCATCAGTGCTCTGAATGCGCAGGAATACGCTGCGGCCAGAAGCGGTGCGGCTCCGGAAAACCTTTACAACCAGATTAACGGTGAAAACTTCTCAATGACCACTTATCAAACGACAATCAGAGAGTCGTTTTTCACAACGCGCAACAGCAATACCGGATACGACGATTTGAATGTAAACGGCGTCAAGGTCAGAACCGCCAAAGAACTGATGACTCTTCTGGAAGCAAGTTCTAATGAAAATCATCTGGAAGGCAAACCCGGCGGTATGACAGCTGCGGATTATCTCTATCACCGCAATATGTTGAAAGAGTATATCGGCATTCGTGACAATCAGGACCTGTCCAATGAGTTGAACCGGGCCGGTGTAACGCAGGAACAATGGAATGAGTTAATCAAAAACGGTACCGGCGACAAAGCCTTGGTTGACAAATTGTTTGCCACCAAACTCGGCGGTCACGCGGCTCGTTTGCTGATTGATTTGGATATTGAATGTAAAGAAGTTAACGGTGTTCAAAAGGCAGTCATCCATCGCGGATTGGCAACCATTAATATGGACCCCAACGATGCGCATTCCGGTGGTAAAATCGGTTACTACAAAGGTGCAGACTCCATTGCTTTTGCCGATAATACCTATACCGGTGCCGGTGTTCATCGCCATCAGAGCATTGATTGCGACGGCAAACTGACGACCGTCTACCACAACGGCGTCGGTAAAGCCAAAGTGGAGAACGTCGTTGAAGTAAAAGCCTCCGAGTCGTCACAACAGCCAATACAACCCATTCAGCCGTATGAGGCAATAAAACGGGAAGGCGTTGAACATCTTGTTCCCCGGGTAAGTCAGTTGCCCAAGTATGTCTATCTGCCAGGCTATTGGGGTGATGATATTAACAAGATTGGTCAATTCAATGAGAACGGTACGCCAAATCTTGACGGAGATGTAGAAAATACAGTTTGGTTTAAACCGCATCCTAAAAATCCTGATAAGATTGGTGTATATGATTTGGGACCAGATAAAGAGTTTGGAGAACCTGAAAATATCAAGAAAAAATATGTCTATTTTGTAAATAAAATAGTCGTAGAGAAAGTTGACGAGAAAGGCAATGTAGTCGGCGACAAGGCAACATTAGTTGTCTATTCGAGTGATAAAATCCGTGAGGTCAAAGTTGATATTGACAAACTGCCTAAGGGTATGATTAATGATTTTAGAGACGCAGGTCAGTTATCTGTAAAGCCTAAGAACACGACTTTATGTCAGGTAGTGAATGTGAATAAGGGTAATGGTAGATAGTAGTAACAAAAAGCCGGGATGTTTATCCCGGCTTTTTTCTGTTTTTTTTATCCGATGTAACGACGGTCATAACGGGGATTCTTTCCGATTCGCGACATAATCTCGTAAGAGATTGTGCCGGCGTCCCGCCCCATGTCGTCAAGCGTATAAAAATCATCTGCCAGATATGCGGTGTCTCCGACTTCCAGATGCTCGATTCCGGTAACGTCGCAAATGATGTTGTCCATTGAAATCCTTCCGATGATTCTGGCTTCGTTAAGTCTGCCGCCAACCTTAAAGAAGACTTTGCCCACGTTGGACAGCGAGCGGGGAATGCCGTCGCCGTAACCAATCGAGATAATGGCTATTTTACGGTCGGTGTTGGCACGATAAGTTGCCGAATAGCCGACAAATTCGCCTTTGCTCAGTTCTTCAATTTGTAAAACCGGAGCCTTGACCCGAACCACGTTCTTCATTTGGTTTTCACGATAGGGAGCCGTGTTGATGCCATACATCGCCGCTCCCAGACGAACGACGTCCTGCTGAAAGTCTCCTCCCAGAAATACGCCGTCGGAAGCCGACAATGAAGCCGGAAGTTTGGGAAAATAAGTTTCCTTGATGTGTTTGAAATTTTCCAACTGATGTGCGTTCATAAAATGGTCTTTTTCGTCGGCACAGGCCAGATGCGACATAACCATACCGAATTCCTTAATGTCTTCCGGGCTTAATGCCGCCAATTCTTTTTCCCTGAATCCCAGGCGGTTCAGCCCGGTTTCCACATGAATGACCGGTTTGACGCCTTTAAGGCGGTTTTCTTTCCAAAAGGAAAACATCTCCGGACAGCTGATAACCGGAACCAACTGCGGCACCCGCTTAAATACCGGCAGACTGTCTTCGCCGATTCCCTGCAAAACATAAATTTTTGCCTCGGGGGCGGCATTCGCAACGATTTCCCCTTCCACTGCATGTGCTACAAAAAAGTTGCGGCAGTTAGCTTCCTGATACAAAACGTCTGCTACAACTCCCGCGTCAAGGCCGTAAGCATTGTCTTTGACAACGGCGGCGCTGGCGGATTTCGGCGCCAGTTTTTGCAGCATCTTGTAGTTTTCTACTAAATTGTTTAAATCGATTTCCAATATTGGTCTTGTCAAAACGCTCATAATTACCTAAAATCCTAACAAATTCAATTACAGGTCATATTTAATATGCAATTTATCGACACCCATATCCATTTGCAAGATTATAAGACAAAAAGTGCACCGCAAATAATTGCCGGCGCACGGGCTGCCGGTGTCGAAAAATTTGTTTGTGCCGCTGTGACCGAGGAGGACTGGCCCGAGGTTGCCGCTTTGGCGGAGGCCTATCCCGAAGTGGTTGTTCCCGCATATGGCTTGCATCCCTGGTATGCCGGGCAGGCGCGTCCCGGTTGGGAAAAACGTCTGGAAGCTTATCTGCGGCGTTGCCCCGCAGCGCTGGTCGGAGAAGCCGGTCTTGACCGCCTGCATAATTCGGAAATTGAGCCGCAATTGTCGGTTTTTCGGGCTCAGGCCGAGCTTGCCCGTACTTTTAAACGTCCGTTGTTGGTACATGCCGTCAAGGCGTGGGAATGGATGCAAAAGGTTTGGACAGAGCTTCCGCCGCAGTTTGTTATGCACTCTTTTACCGGTCCGCAGGAGGTTGTGCCCAAGATTGTTTCTGCGGGCGGCTATGTCTCTTTTTCGCAGTCGATATTAAAGAAAACAAGCTGCGAAGACGTAGTCCGCGCCGTTCCGGCCGTTCGTCTGCTGCTCGAAAGCGACGGCCCTTATCAGGCGTTGGAGCGAAACATGGAATCTGAGCCGGCGTTTCTGCCTTGCTTGGCAGAGAAACTGGCGGCGGCCCGCGGAGAAAAACTGGAAGAATTTGTTAGTCAAACATATCAAAATGCGTTAGGATTTATCAATGTCTGCAACTGATCGTTTAACCCGTACCCGAATGCTTTTGGGAGATAAGGGGCTGTCCCGTTTGCAAAATGCCGCCGTTATGGTTGTCGGTCTCGGCGCGGTTGGCGGCTATGCTCTGGAGGCATTGGCCCGTTCCGGGATAGGACGCCTGGTTTTGGTTGATTTTGATGTCTTTGATGAGAGCAATATCAACCGTCAGATTTTGGCGCTGACTTCGACTGTCGGACAAAAGAAGACAGAGGTTGCCCGCCGCCGGGTGCTGGACATTAATCCCGACTGTATTGTCGAAACCAGAGATATGTTCGTCAATGCCGACACCTTGCCTCAGCTGCTGGACATTCCGGTTGACTTCGTGGTGGATGCCATTGATGCGCTTAATCCCAAATGCTGTCTGATGGAAGCGCTTTATGAACGCGGAATACCTTTTATTTCGTCAATGGGGGCGGCATTAAAAACCGATCCCTCGTTTATCAAATGTGGAACTTTGAGTGCCAGCAAAAACTGCGGCCTTGCCAAGTTTATCCGCAAACGGCTGCGCAAACGCGGCCTAGAAATTAGCAGAATCAACTGTGTTTATTCCGACGAGCAAGTCTGCCTGCCCGAAACGGCTTTGGCCTTTGACGGAGACGATGCTTCCGCCGGACGTGTCCGTCATACGCTGGGGTCTTTGCCGACCATCACCGCCATCTTTGGACTGACGATAGCAAATTACGTCATCACCAGCCTCTCCGGCCATCGCCGCATTAATTGAAAGGACTTTTGCCAATGGATAAATCGCCCAAAGGAATGCGCCTCCATATAGCCCTGATGGGGCGGGTCAATTCCGGAAAATCAAGTTTTTTGAATTTGGTTGCCGGCCAGGATATTTCGATAACTTCAGCCGAGGCGGGAACCACCACCGACGTTGTTGAAAAAACACAGGAACTCTTGCCTGTAGGACCTGTCGTGTGGCTGGATACCGCCGGTTTTGGCGACAAAACCGCTTTGTCGGACGCCCGTCTGGCGAAAACCCGTGCCGTTTTTGAACGCAGCGATGTCATTGTTTTGGTTTGCGAAGGCAACTGCATCGGCGAATATGAACAACAGATTTTGGACGAGGCGGCGGCACGGAAGCTGCCCGTAGTCAAAATTTTTAACAAAGCGGACATTCTGCCCTCCGACGGCGACGGCATTGCCGTAAACTCGACCGATGCAAACAGCCGTACCGAAGTGCTCAATCGCTTTAAGGCGGCTTTGCTGAAAGTCGTTCCCGAAGATTTTATTCATACGCCGCCGCTGCTGGGCGATTTGGCGCCGGCCGGAAGCACCGTCGTATTGATTGTGCCGATAGACCTTGAAGCACCCAAAGGCCGCCTTATTCTGCCGCAGGTGCAGGCCATCCGCGACGGCCTCGACCATGGGCAGGTTGTGATGGTGGTCAGAGAAAGCGAATATGGTGCTGCTTTGGCTAATCTCAAACAACCGCCGGCGTTGGTGGTATGTGATTCTCAGGTCGTGGATTTTATGGTTGCCAATACGCCGTCAAACATTCCCTGCACCACGTTTTCGATTCTGATGGCGCGGCTGAAAGGCGACATTGTCCGCCTGGTTGAAGGAGCGGCGGCACTGCGCCGGCTCTCCGACGGCGATAGGGTTCTGATAGCGGAATCCTGCACGCACCATGCTGTCGAGGACGATATCGGCCGGGTAAAGATTCCCCGTTGGCTGCGTGCCAAAAGCGGCAAAGAACTCGAAATCAATCATGTCGCCGGACACGATTTTCCGGCTGACCTTTCGGCTTACAGGGTTGTGGTCCAATGTGGCGGTTGTATGCAGAATCGGCGGGAAATCCTTTCCCGTATCAATCGTTGTGAACAGGTTGACGTGCCGGTTACCAATTACGGCGTCTGCATTTCCGAACTCAAAGGCGTTCTGGAACGGGTGCTCCAGCCGTTTCCCGAGGCATTGGAGGCCTACCGGCGCATAAAATAAAATTTCCGGCGCTTGACTTTTGTCTAAATAGTTCTAAATTGAAATAATCTTGGAACTATTAGTATTAACATTATTAAAATCTCAAAAAAGATGAAAAAAGATGAAAAAAAGTGTTGACAAAAGGGGTAATAGAGTGTATAATAATCAAGTCGTCAGTTG
>ENA-ORMN01002585-ORMN01002585.1-human-gut-metagenome-genome-assembly--contig:-NODE-2585-length-15426-cov-3.742307_pt1 | contig 15426 bp, 17 predicted proteins | sample MGYA00242102_ERZ508993 | MGnify/ENA primary metagenome ERZ508993 (study PRJEB26280, sample SAMEA2338770) | human gut metagenome | biome: human gut; feature: human-associated habitat; material: faeces... | reverse complement strand
GGCTATTCCGCGCTGTAACGGCGGATAAATAATGAATGCTGAGCGCCCGGACGAACCGTTCGGGCGCTTATCACGGGGAGGGAAATATGGTAGAAGTATACAAACCGAAGGTAGAAGATTTGTGGTTTCGGGAGAAGCTTTTGTCGGACGGGGAGACGATGTCCTACAACGCCGCCTGGGGCGGGACGATCCCGTTTCCCGAGGAAAGGTGGGAAAAATGGTATTCCGCCTGGGTGGAGGCGCCGGAAAGCCGGCGGTATTACCGCTATCTCTATGAGACCGATATCCGGGCATTTGTGGGGGAAATCGCCTATCACTATGATGAGGAAAGAAAGATTTACCTATGCGACGTTATTGTGCTGGCCGAGTACAGAAACCGCGGCTTCGGCGCGGCGGGAATCGGGCTACTGTGCAGGGCGGCGAAGGAAAACGGAATTGCTGCCCTGCATGACGATATTGCGGCGGGGAATCCGGCCTGTAAGCTGTTTCTGAAAAACGGGTTTGCGATAGATTACCAAAATGACGATGTTGTGATGGTCAGGAAGAAGCTGTAAAACCCTCCGTATGCCGGTTGAGCATACGGAGGGTTCGTGATATTGCGGTTTTACAATAATAAAAGGACGACGCAGACCCAACGCCGCGTTCAGGAATTTGTGTCGAAACCTGACTCGTTTTTCTCTCCGGCCTGCTTTTGCAGCTGCTTTTCCAGCTCCGACTGCTTGGCGAGGATGGCGTTGACCTTGTCGTAGATGTCCTCGATCATGATTTCCGTTTTGAGGTTGACCTTGTAGTCGTTCTCCGCGCGGCGGCGGTCTTTTTCCTCCTGCCGGTTCTGGCTCATCATGATCAGCGGCGCCTGAATTGCCGCCACGCAGGAAAGCACCAGGTTCAGAAGAATAAACGGATACGGATCAAACGCCTTGCTTACCATCAGGATATTGACAATCATCCAGCCGAGCAATACGCCCACAAAGGAAAAGATAAACGCCCAGCTCCCCGCAAATTTGGCGATCTTATCCGCCGCCCGCTGACCGAAGGACGCCGCTTTTTTCTGCTCCTTTACCGTATTGACCGACACTTTACTGCCCGCCAGCAGGTTAAGGATCTCCTCGTCTGTCATATCGTGTCTGATATCTTCAATGATCTCACTGACCAGTTTCTTATTTTCTTTCATATCGGGATTCCTTTCCGAAAAGAAGTTTTATCCTATCATACCACAACTCCCGTCATTTTTCAAGTCCCCCGCATAAAAAAAGCACAGTGAAAATTTCACTGTGCTTTGAAAAACGATATGCTTTTGGAAAATCGTTTCAGTTCTTTTCCTCGTGATAAGCGGTTGCGGAGCGGATAAACTCCCGGAAAAGCGGGTGCGCTTTATTGGGGCGGCTCTTGAATTCCGGATGGTACTGGACTGCCACGAAGAAACGCTTGTCCGGCAGTTCCACCGCTTCCACCAGATGCTCGTCCGGCGAAGTTCCGGCAATTACCATACCGGCGTTGCGGAAGTTTTCCCGGAATTCGTTATTGAATTCATAGCGGTGCCGGTGGCGCTCCGAAATGTAATTTGTGCCGTAGATCTTTTCCATATGGGTTCCGGGTGCGATCTTACAGGGGTAGGCGCCAAGGCGCATGGTTCCGCCCTTGGGAATGTTTCCGTGCTGGTCGGGCATCAGGTCGATGACCTTATGCTCGGTCTGGTCAAATTCGCCGGAGGTGGCGTCGGCATAGCCGAGGACGTGTCTTGCAAACTCAATGACGGCGATCTGCATTCCAAGGCAGATGCCGAGGTACGGGATATCATGCTCCCGGGCGTACTGAACGGCGCAGATCTTTCCCTCGATTCCACGGTTTCCGAAGCCGCCGGGAACCAGGATTCCGTCCACGTCCGCAAAGATCTCACCGGCGTTTTCAGGGGTTACCGTCTCGGAGTCCACCCACTCCACCTTTACCTTGGCGGCGTTTTCGTATCCGGCGTGGCGCAGAGCCTCCGCCACCGAAAGATAGGCATCGTGAAGCTGGACGTATTTTCCCACCAGCGCAATGGTCACCTTCCGGTTGCGGCTGTGGACACGCTCCAGCATGGCGTTCCAGTCGGCAAGGTCGGGCTTTTTCACGTCGGTCAGCCCCAGCTCCCGGCAGACCACCTCCGAGAAATTTTCCTTTTCCAGCATGATCGGCGCCTCGTAGAGGACCGGCACTGTCAGGTTGTTGATAACGCAGTCGGATTTTACGTCGCAGAACAGGGCGATCTTTGCCCGGATGCTTTCCGGGATCTCCGCATCACAGCGGCAGATGATGATATTCGGCTGGATTCCCGCCTCCCGCAGATCCTTGACCGAATGTTGGGTGGGCTTGGATTTGTACTCATCCGAGCCGGAAATATACGGTACCAGCGTGACATGGATAAACAGGCAGTTCTCTCTTCCCTGCTCCCGGGAGATCTGGCGGATCGCCTCCAGAAACGGCTGGCTCTCGATGTCGCCGATGGTGCCGCCGATCTCGGTAATCACCACGTCCGCCTTGCTGGTCTCGCCGACCCGGTACACAAAGTCCTTGATCTCATTGGTAATATGCGGGATGATCTGCACCGTCTCGCCGAGATACTCTCCCCGGCGCTCTTTGTTCAGGACGTTCCAGTACACCTTTCCGGTCGTAAGGTTGGAAAATTTGTTGAGGTCCTCATCGATAAAGCGCTCGTAGTGTCCAAGATCCAGGTCGGTTTCGGCGCCGTCCTCCGTGACGTACACCTCACCGTGCTGATAAGGACTCATGGTTCCGGGGTCCACGTTGATGTAGGGGTCCAGCTTCTGTGCGGCGATCTTCAGCCCCCTTGCTTTCAGCAGACGTCCCAGCGACGCCGCCGTGATTCCTTTTCCCAGTCCGGAAACCACTCCACCCGTTACGAAAATAAACTTTGGCATACCTTTTCTCCTTTAAACTTTATTGTATTTTTTTGAATCTGCCAGGCAAAAAAAGAGAGAATACCCCTGTCAAATCCAATTGCATCCGCAAATCATCATTGATCAGACGGTATTCTCTTCAAAATTATTTCTGCTTTCCCTGATCGGGCTTGTGATCCGACGACATTGCCGAGAACAGCCGGAATCCCTTGAAGCCCAGAAAATACGCCAACCACGATGTCAGCAGGCACGGGATCACGATCAGGAAATGCGTCCACCAATAGGAATTCAGATTGGTTTCGGCGCCGAACGGAAGGACGAGGTTCATTCCCATATACATTCCTTCCAGGATAATGGTCATGATAAGGTTGATGTTGGCAACCCAGGAATGGGTGGCAACCAGCGGCTTTGTCGCCGTGAAAAAGACAGCGAACAGGAAGTTCGGCACAGAGGCAACGCAAGCCATGAGCAGACCGGTGTGCGGCTTATACGGCTTTTTGCCGACGTCTACCGCAATGCGGTCCTTGGCGCCCACTTCCCAGACGAGGGTATAAATCAGAAACAGATAAAACAGCACGGCAAAAATGCTGACCGCCAGAGAAAGTCCGTCGCTCTTGGTACTGCTGGTCGCCATGGCAAGCAGGGTCCCGAAAAGCGAAATGGCAAACTGGTTGACGAACATTTTGACGATGCTGTAAGAATATTGCTGAAAAAAGGTCTTCATACAGCCTCCGTAAAGCAAACGGAAAATTTCGTTTCAATCGTCTGGCTATGCCGGACGACCTTTCCTATTTCATAACAGTAAAATTATAATCAATTTTGCCCTCCATTGCAATAACTAACTTAAAAAGTTTACATTTTATCCACTAAATAATAAAATTATGTTATATAATTATAGGAGAGGAAAAATATCTGCCGGAGGCAAAGAATGAATTACGGAATTCCACTTGAAACCCTGCCGCCGCTTGTGCGTGAATTTGCGTCCTACAAATCGGCGATCCAGAACGCATCCGCCAAGACGGTATCCGAATATCTGCTGGATCTGCGGACCTTCTTCCGCTTTTTGCTGGCACGGGATCAAAAGATCTCCCCGGATTCCGAGGATTTTGAAAAGATCGACATCAGCGGCGTGGATCTGGATTACATAAAGAACATCACCACCGAGGACATTTACGAATTTCTGCTGTACACCGACCGGGTGCGTGGGAACATGGCGTCGGCAAAGGCACGGAAGCTCTCGGCGATCAAAGGATTTTTCAAATATCTGACCGTCAAGCGCATGATGCTGGAGGAAAATCCTGCGGCAAACATGGAAGCGCCGAAGAAAAAACAGGCGTTGCCGAAATTTCTGACGCTTGAGGAAAGTCTGGAGCTTCTGGACGCCGTAAAGAACGACAAGGAGTCCAAGACCCGGGTGCGGGATTTTGCCATTATCACGCTGTTCCTCAACTGCGGAATGCGGGTGTCCGAACTTGTGGGCATCAATCTGCAGGACGTGGACAGGCAGTTGCGCTCGCTGACCGTAACCGGAAAAGGCAACAAACAGCGGATTGTTTACCTGAACGAGGCGTGCCGGGAGGCACTTGCCGATTATTATGCGGAGCGCCTGAGCGAAGCCCACGTCAGATGTCAGAGCAACGCCCTGTTTTTAAGCGGACGGGAACAACGCATCAGCGTAAAGACCGTCCAGTGGCTGGTCTACAAGTATCTGGACATGGCGGGGCTGGAATCCAAGCACTATTCGGTCCACAAGCTCCGTCACACGGCGGCTACCCTGATGTACCAGACCGGAAACGTGGACGTCCGGGTGCTCAAGGACATTCTGGGACACGAACAGCTGAACACCACGCAGATCTATACCCACGTCAGCAACCGCAGTATGGAAGAAGCCATGGCGAACAACCCGCTCTCCGGTCACCAGAGCCTGTCGGAGGAGGAGCGGACGGAACCAAAGAAAAAAGATATCCCGGACGATTCTCAAAGCTGAACCACAAAACCGTGCAGAATGAATTCCGCACGGTTTTGTTTTGTATGGAAAATCAGTCCACGACGACCGATTTCTTTTTGCCCTTGCCGTTTTTGGGGTATTCCCGGATCCGGATGACGTATTCCAGGTTGACCGCCTGAAGCTCTCCCTTGACCTCCAGGATCATGCCTCCGTTTTCCACTTCCCGGACCACACCCTGTATATTGGTGAGAGAATCCGAAACGGTATAAATGATTACTTCTTTTCCGATAAACTGTTTTGCAAGCGTTTCCATTGCAAGCCTTCCTTCCCTGTTCTTTTTTCTGTGTCGGATATGCGCTAAAACGATGTATTTTTTCTGCCTTTGAAAGAAGATCAAAACGAGCAAGAAAAAGATAACGAAATAAGACGGATTCAAGGTCTCCCCTCCCATCTGAAAACAATCCACCTATTATTATAGTCACACAGTCGGATTTTGTCAAGTGGATTTCCGCAAAAAAAAGAGCCCGGTACCGGACTCTTTTTCAGATTCAGAGGATGATACAGATCAGTCCTCCGCTGCCCTCGTTGATGATCCGCTCCAGCGTTTCGGAAAGCTTGGTGCGGGACTCCTCGGGCATATGCTCAAGCTTGGTGTGCAAGCCCTCATTTACCAGCTCATACAGGCTCTTGCCGAACACGTTGGACTCCCAGATCTTTCCGGGATCCTCCTCAAATTCCTTGAGCATATATTTCACCAGATCCTCGGACTGCTGTTCGGTTCCCACGATCGGGTTAATCTCGGTCTCAATATTCGCCCGGATCATATGGATCGACTGTGCAGAGGCGGACAGCCGGACGCCGTAGCCGCCGGACTGCTTGACAATCTCCGGCTCCTCCAGATGAAGCTCGGAAATGGTGGGCATCACGATGCCGTAGCCCTTCTCCTCCGCCATCTGAAGCGCCTCGGACACCCGGTCGTACTGCGACTTCATTTCCGACAGCTGACGGAGCAAGGCGATCAGCGACTCCTCATCCTCAATTGCAAAGCCGGTCAGCTCCCGCAGAACTTCATAGTAAAGCTGACGGTCAAAATTCAGCGAAAGCCTTGCCCTGCCGGTTCCCAGGTCGATCTCGTCGATGCGGTAGTCCTGAATGTATTCGTTATCGGCAAGCGCCGTAACCGCCCCTTTTATGTCGCCGGTCTTGCGGATCTTATCGGCACAGGCACGGACCGAGGCGTTGACCGAGGTGCAGATCCTGTGTCCCGGTTCCAGTGCCGACATCCATACCGGCAGGCTGACCCTCATTTCGGTGACCGGAAATTCGTTGAGCACCAGCTCCAGAATATGACGGATATCCTCGGCGTCAAGGTCGATACAGCTCACCAACGCCACCGGCACACCGTATTTTCCCTCCAGCTCGTAGGCAAGAGCGATCGCCTCATCCGAGGTCGGCTGCGCCGAGTTGAGAATCATGGCAAAAGGCTTGCCCAGCTCTTTCAGCTCCTTGACAATCCGCTCCTCCGCCGGAACGTAGCTTTCCCGTGAAATCTCGCCGATGGTACCGTCGGAGGTAATCAGCATTCCGATGGTGGAGTGCTCCTTGATGACCTTCTCGGTCCCCATCTCCGCCGCCTCGATAAAGGGCATCGGTTCCTCCTGCCAGGGGGTGTGGACCATCCTCGGTTGTCCGTTTTCAATGGTGCCGAGCGCCTCCGAGACGATGTAGCCTACGCAGTCGATCATCTTGACCCGCAGGGTGGCGCAGTCGTCCATTTTGATAGTGACCGCCTCATCCGGGACGAATTTCGGCTCGGTGGTCATCACGGTTTTTCCGGCTGCCGACTGCGGCATTTCATCCCTTGCCCGCTCCTTGGAGTACCCGTCCTCAATGTTCGGAAGCACAAGCGCCTCCATGAACCGCTTGATAAAAGTGGATTTGCCGGTTCTCACGGGACCTACGACGCCGATGTAGATGTCGCCCCCGGTGCGTTCGGCAATATCCTGATAAATAGAATGTTCCGCCATAAAAAATTCCTCCCGATATATTTGTCAATAAAATATATGGGAGGAGCTTTTATTTTAGAACAACCTTGTTCGATTCAGAGGGCGGCGGGGATAATTTTCCCGATCTCTTCGATTGCCGCCTCCGGCAGGTAGCCGTCAAGCGGCAGATGCGCCCGGATGCGTTCCCGCACGACCGTGGAGCTGAGACCCTCCAGTGCTTTTTCGGACGGAAGCAGAAGCGTCTGTGCGTGGCAGTGGGCGTTGTTGTACTGCGCCATTTCCTGTTCGTAGGCGTAGTCCTTTTCGTTGCGGTAGCCCTTGACGATAGCGTCGGCGCCAAGCCTTTCCGCAAGCTCCCACAGCATTCCCTCCGAGGAGATCACCGACACCCCGGGCATATCCCCCAGCGCTGCACGGGCGATTGCCACCCGCTGGGCAAGCGTGAACAGATACCGCTTTTCCGGGTTGACCATGACCGCCAGATACACGCTTTCAAAGCGCTCCAGTGCCTGCCGGACAACCTGGATGTGACCGTATGTAATGGGATCAAAGCTCCCCGGCACAATGGCAATAGCGTTTTTTTTCATTTCGTTTCCTCCCCGGCGTATCCGTACAGGGTGATAAAGGTCTTTCCGTAGCGGGAACGCCGCAGGACCGGAAAGTGCCCGGCAAGCGCTTCTTCCCCCGCCAGCACGTCCTCCCGGTCGCTTTCGCAGACCACGACCGAGCTTTCTTTCAGGCACCCGGCGTCGTGCAGAGCCTTCAGGACGGGTACGTACAGCCCGGAGGCGTAGGGCGGATCCAGAAACACAAGGTCAAAGCGGAGCGAACCGGAGCGCCGGATAAAGTCCAGCCCATCCGCCCGCAGGATCGTACAGCTCTCCGCCAGACGGGTCTTGCCGGCATTTTCCCGGATAATATTCACCGCATCGGCGGAACGGTCGATCAGGCAGGCGTGCGAAGCGCCACGGCTGACCGCTTCCAGTCCAAGCTGTCCGGAGCCGGCGAAAAGGTCCAGCACCTCTCTGCCCTCCAGCTCATACTGAAGCATGGAAAAAACCGCTTCTTTCACCCGCTCGGCGGTCGGTCGGGTAGCGTCTCCTGGCAGGGTCTTGAGGTGAATTCCTTTAGCTTTCCCGGTTATGATCCTCATCATGGGCGGTATCTCCTTCCTTATGAAAATACTGATAGATCTGATAAGCGTCGGTTTCGTGGATGCCCGAAACGGCGGCGATCTGCTCCACCGGCGCTTCCCGCAGAGCGGCAAGCGTTCCGAACGCCGTAAGCAACTTTTTCGCCTTTACCGCTCCCACGCCCGGAATCTTTTCCAGCGACGAATGCTTCAGCGTCCGGCGTTTTGCGGCGGTGGTTTTTCCGACGGTAAAGCGGTGTACCTCCTCCTGGATCCGGTACATCAGCATAAAGATCTCCTTTTCCCGGGCGATATTGATCTCCTCGTGCTCGGTGCACAGCGCCCGGGTCTTGTGGAAGTCGTCCTTGACCATACCGAAAACCGGCAGTTCCATGCCGAACTCCCGCAAAACCTCCCGGACCGCCGAAACGTGCCCCCGTCCGCCGTCGATCAGAAGCAGATCGGGATACTGGGCAAACGAGCCGGAAGTATCGTCCTTCAGGTGCTGTAACCGCCGGCGGATCGCCTCCTGCATGGATTTGTAATCGTCCGGCGCCCCCAAAACACTGCGGATGCGAAAGCTCCGGTAATCGCTCTTCTGCGGTTTTCCGTTCACGTACACCACCATACCGGCGGTGATGTTTTCGGCGCCGATGTTGGAAATATCGTAGGCTTCTATCCGCTCCGGAACGCTTTCCAGATGCAGAAGCCCGGCAAGGCGCAGGAGAACCGATTCGTCCCGCTGAGCCTCAAGAAGCTTCTGATGCGCATTTTCCTCGGCGTTGCGGCAGACCGTATCGCAAAGCGTATGCCAGCCGCCACGCTCCGGTCGCCGCACGGTAACCTTTGTGTGGGCGCCGGCAGAGAGGTATTCCTCCAGGGTCTGCCGGTCGCTGTCCTCCAGCTCAAAGGAGGTAAGGACGGTCTTGGGAATATCGTCCCGCCCCATATAATGATCCGCCAGAAAGGCGGTCAGCGCACTGCTGTCGGCTACTGCATCCGCACGGAAGCTCCAGTCCAGCTTGTTGCTTACCGCACCGTTGCGCACGTACATGACCGACAGGCAGGTAGAAAATTCATCGGTGTACATTCCGAACACGTCGAGGTTGGTGTCGGGCGACGCCACCACGTTCTGCTTTTGCCCAAGCCGTTCCAGCGCCCGCAGAGTGTCACGGCATCTTGCCGCCGCTTCAAAATTTTCCTCCTCAGCGTAGGTCATCATCTGCGCCTGAAGCCCGGCGGAAGCCACCGCCGTATTTCCCCGCAGGATCTCGGTGCAAAGGCGGATCAGGGCGGCGTATTCTTCCTTTGTCACCCTGCCGGTGCAAACGCCGCAACACTGGCGCATCTGATAATAGATGCAGGGGCGCTCCCGCCCGATGTCCCGTGGAAAACTGCGGTTGCAGTTCGGGATTCCGAGAGTCTTGTGCAGAATGTTCAGGATCGCATAAGCGGCGCCCGTACCGGAAAAGGGACCGAAATATTTTCCCCGGTCGGCAAGGCGGGTGCGGGTGACCACAAGCTTGGGATAATCTCCGGCAGTAAGCTTGATATACGGATAGGTCTTGGCGTCCTTCAGCCGGATGTTGTATTTCGGCGCATACTGCTTGATCAGCGTATTTTCCAGCGAAAGCGCCTCAATCTCGGTCTTGCACAGGATATAGTCAAAGCTGTATACGTTTTCCACCATGCGGGAGGTCTTGATATTTTTCCGGCTGTTCTGAAAATACTGCGAAACACGGTTTTTGAGCTTGCGGGATTTTCCCACGTAAATCACCTTGCCGTTTTTGTCCCGCATGATATACACGCCCGGTGTGAGCGGCAAAGAATTTGCCTTTTCCAGAAGCCCGGCGATAACGGTATCGTTTGCCATTTTTCCTCCTCCCGAAAGAATAAAAAGAGGGGCTGTTGTCCAACAGCCCACGGTTATCAAATTATTCGGCGAAGCTGTTCTGAATCAGCTCAACCAATCCTTCAATTGCTTCCGTTTCGTCCGATCCGTCGGCGATCAAAGTGACTGTCATTCCTTTTGCGATTCCCAAGGAAAGAACTCCCAGAAGGCTTTTGGCGTTTACCTTACGGTCCTCTTTTTCAACCCAGATGGAAGATTTATAGGAATTTGCCTTTTGAATGAAAAAGGTGGCAGGACGTGCGTGTAAACCAATATTGTTTGTGATTGTTACGTCTCTTTTTACCATAACATTGCTCCTGTTCTCAAAGTTAACTTCGCATGAGATTACGACAGCCCATTCTCAGAAAGTTAAATTATACAGTAATAGTATATCAAAAATAGGGCTTAAAATCAATAGTGTTCTGTTGGTAATATTAAATAAACTTTTCAAAAGCGGTCTGATTTTTATGATCAGAATTCACACACTTGGGAAATAATTTGCCAAACTTCCCTTTTTTTCTTGCATTTTCGCCATGATTTTCGGGATTATCCCTCGCTGAAAAGCTCTATTTTCAGGATTTCCACCGATATGGTCACCGAATCGGTGCGGATATTTACCTTTTGTCCGGGCGCCAGAGAAACCGAGCCGTCCAGAAGGAAGCCGCCGTTATCCGCCAGAGAACCCTTGCACTGTATTCTTCCCCGGGCGTCCACACGGGATTCATTGTTGGGGTAAAAGACCTCCACGATCTGCCCGTCGTCCACAAAGTACTCGGAGGACGGCGTAACGCTCAGGGCGATCTCCGACATACTGTCCGACTCCGGCAACAGCGTGCCGAACAGGTCGCCGCTGTCCGCAAAATAAACCTTGTCTCCTACGCTGACGTAGTTCGGCGTGGTGTACCGGATATCCTTGACCGAAAAGGTCACTGCATATTCCTGAAGATTTTTGTTTTTGGTAATGGTGTCCATAATGTTGTAGCGGAAATAAATTCCCACCACCGCCGCAATCAGCAACAGCAGGATCACGGCGTCAAGGATCCCGAATTTCGGAAACTTCCGTGCCGATTCCGGCTTTTTCTTTCGCTCTTTCATACGGATCCCTCCTTACCCTGCTTTTTCCGGACTGATGTGGATGCAATAACCCTCGCACACATAATCCGGGAAACGGAGATACATCTTTTCGCCCACGGCGATCCGGCAGTTGTTCACGGCGTAGCCGGTGCTCTCGGCGTACTTGTAATCCGCCGTAATGGTGATAACCACGTTGTACAGGTCGGAATACTCCGACAGAATTCCCTCGATCTGCCCGTCGTCACGCTTGACGTATTCAAGCTTTGTGTACTTTGTGTTGTAGTCCACCGCCGTCACGGTGCCGATCGTGTTCTTGGTGACCGAATCCACCACCGTATCGTTTTCCCGGATCCGGTTGAGGAATTCCCCGTCCACGCCCTTTACCTCCACGGCATACTGAATGGTGCCGGTATTATCGGAGTTCAGGCTCCGGAACCACGAAAACGGGTGAAACACATAAATGACGCCAACCGCAATCGCTATGACGATGAGGATCAGCAAAAGGTCGATGAAATTGAATTTCCGGCTCTTACGTTTGGTCTTTCCTCCCGGAGAGGAAATGTTGGAAGCGTTGTTCACGATAAATCACATCCTTTGTCTTTATTTCTGAACCGCAATGTCCAGAGAAGCCACCGAGTCATCCGCCGTCTGCGCAATATGCTTGCGGGCAATCTCACACTTTCCGAATCTCGTATAAGCGCTGGCAAGCGCCACAAGAATCCAGAAAAGGAAGAACAGCAGATAACTGTACCAGATATAATCGAAAAATCCCATAATCAGTGCGGCAATCGTTGCGCAGAAAGCGCAGGCGCAGAAAACTCTCGTTTCGTTGTCGGCAGGTGCGTGAAGGTACTGCACGATCTGCTGGGTGAAGAAGAAAATCACCGCCAGAAAGACCAGCAGTCCGCTGAAGCCAAGCCCGAACCAGAGCTGAAGATACAGACTGTGGGCGTGCCCCGCCGCTTCGATGCCCGCATAGGAGAATGCGGGGTAGATCTGCTCAAACACCTCCGGACCGTACCCGACGCCGCTGAAAAAGTATTCCTTGATAGCACGGAAGGTTCCACGCCAGGTATACACCCGGTACATCGTGGAGGAATCCGCCAGATCTCCGATGCTGGAAAACCGGTGCCACACGGTGTCCGGAAGCACGATCGGCAGAAGCGGCGTTCCAAGAACCAGCAAAAAGAGCCATTTCATGGTATTCCGGCTGTAAATCAGCAGAAAGATCAGCGTGGAAAGGATCACGGCAATCCATGCGCCCCTCGACCAGGTAAACACAATGCAGGCGACCTGGACAAGGCAGGAAAAGAGCAACAGCAGTTTTTCCTGCAACCGCCTGGATTCCAGAAGAAACGCAAGCGTGAGCGGAAAGATCATGGCGAGGTAAAATGCCAGCAGATTGGAGTTGCCGAACAGCACGGTCACCCTGCCCCGGATGTCGAAGAAATAATTCCGGTCAAGCGTGGAAGTATTGAGGGTGCCGAACAGATATTGCAGAATTCCGAGGGCCGAAACGATCGTAGCGGAGGAAACCAGCGCCACAAGGCATCGCTTCAGCCATTTGGCGGTCCGCATCAGGTTGACAATGAGAAAATAACTCATCATCAGGGTAAGCGACAGAAACGCCGCCCGGAAAGACATGGTGCCGCCCGCCGAAACGATTCCGCCGAACAGAAGCACGATTCCGAAAAGAATCACGGTAATGTCCAGAAGCCCGGCACGGAAAATGCGCTTGCCCTGCACCAACTTGATCAGATAGGAAAAGAAAGTCAGGCAGACCGTAAGCCCCAGCATCGTAGCCGGCGTCCCCAGCAGGTTGAAGAACGGCAGAAGAAACAGCGACATCAGAACGCCGATTTCAGGCACGCTCATCACCATCACGACGCCTGCCACCAGGAAGATCGCACCGACGATCGACCACGGGGACACGAAAAACGTCAATATACCGCAGACCATGCCGCCGAAGATCATAAGGTTGGATTTTTTATGCGAAGCAGCGGCGGTAACCTCAAAATTTTCGTCCCGGAAACCAAATGCATCCGCAAAAACCAGCCTTGAAAAATACCCGCTTCCCGCTTCGTTTGCCAGGTTTTTATCCGAGAAGATCAGCGGGATCGCCGCAATGCACATCACGGCGCCGGCGATCATATAGTCGATATTGCCGCTCAGAATGGTGCTTGGCACCAGCAGGCTGATGATATAGACCAGAATGGTATAAATGCCGAACGACATCCAGAAGTTTCCGTAGGAGCGCATCGGCAGGGTCAGAACCGCACGCACGAATCTCCTTCCCGCCCCTAAGAAAAAGCTGGTCTCAAAGCCCTCCGAAAGCTTTTCCCTTACCTTGCGGAAGGATTTTTTGGCGGTAGGGTTGCCGAGAAAATAGCTATTGACAAATCCGGATTCAAACACCGCATCCTCGGCGTCGTAAGCGTTGAAGATTCTGCCGAAAAGCCCGCTTTGCAAAGCGTTGTAGACAGCGTCGGAAAGGCGTGCAAACAGCCCCATGAACAGACTGCGTGAAAAGGGGCGCCGCCGCTCTTTTTTCTCTTTCCGGCGTTTTTTTTCTTTTCCGGCGCTCTTGGCTTTTTCCTTGCTTTTCTCCTTCTCCGCTTTCACGGCAACTCCTCCTTTCCGTCCTTCCGGTAAAGATCCGGTCTTTTTTCTTTTGTCAGCCGCTCCGCCTGCTCCCGGCGCCAGCGGTCGATGTTTTCATGATGTCCCGAAATCAGCACGTCCGGGACCTTGACCCCATGAAATTCATACGGGCGTGTGTACTGCGGGTACTCCAGAAGTCCGGAGGAAATGCTCTCCTCACGGTAACATTCGGGGTCTGCCAGCACTCCGTCTATCAGGCGGGCAACGCAGTCCACCACGATGCACGCCGGGATCTCCCCACCGGTCAGAACGTAGTCGCCGATAGAGATCTCCTCGTCCACGATCTCGTCTAAGATCCTGCGGTCCACGCCCTCGTAATGACCGCACAAAAGGATCAGATGATCGTAATTCTGCGCCAATTCTTCCGCCTTTTTCTGGTGAAAAAGACTGCCGGCAGGTGAAAGATACACCACACGGGTCTTTTGCGCCTGTCCCTGCCGCAACTCCCGGATGTGCGCATAGCAATTGTAGATCGGTGGCGCCGCCATAAGCATTCCCTTGCCGCCGCCGTAGGGTGTGTCGTCCACCCGGTGGTGCTTATCCTCGGAATAATCCCGGATGTTGTGGCAGGCAACCTCAATGACGCCGCTTTTCTGCGCCCGACCGATAATGCTTTCTCCCAGCACGTAGGTCACAAGCTCCGGAAAAAGCGTCATAATGTCAAAAATCATAGCTCCTCCGTCAGTCCAGCATCCCCTCTATGGGAGAAACGAGAATTTCGGTATCCGGGTCTATACTCCGTATGAACTCCGGCACCGCCGGGATCATGCGGTCCCCGTCCGGCGTGTCCACTACGTAGATATCGGACGCCCCCCGGTTGATCGTCTCTTTCAGCGTTCCGTACAGCTTTCCTGTGCTTGCGTCCCGTACCGGAAGCCCGATCAGATCCGCAATAAAATATTCCCCCTCGTCCAGAGGAATATCGCTTCTTCTGGCATATACGATCGTATTTTTGAGCGCCAGCGCCGCATCCATGTCGGCAATCCCCTCCAGCTCCGCCACCACGAACTGCCGGAAAACCGAAGCCCGCAGAACACGGTGTCCGGTATAATTCCCGCCGGAAAGCAGATACAGGCTTTTCAGAGAAGCCAAGACCTCCGGCGTATTGCACCACGATTCCAGCTTTACGCCGCCGTGGCAACCGTGTGTATTGATAATTTTTCCGCACTCAATATAGCTGTTTTTCTTCATAAAATTCTCCGGGGTAGTTTATTCCATACATGGATAAAGGCTTGCAAAGCAAAACTTCCTCTTTGTATTATATCACATCCGGCGCATCAATTCAACACTTTCACAAGAATTTTCACAAAGGCAGTGCGTTTTCTCGCTGATTTTTTAACTTTTTTCAAAATTTTTGAAAATCAGAAAAGAAATTTTCTTTTTCGCCTTGCATTTGGAGGGTAAATATGGTATGATAATACAGTAATAAATTTTATTCTGGAGGTTTAGCGTTTTGAATGTGCAAGGACTTATGTCGATCGGTATCATCGTGGTGATGTTTGTCGCCATGTATTTCTTTATGATCCGCCCGCAGAAAAAGCAGGAGCGGGAGATCAACAACATGAGAGACAATCTTCAGGTGGGTGATGAAATCACTACCATCGGAGGTATCATCGGAAAAATCGTCAGCATCAAGGAAGAAACTCTTATGATCGAGACCGGACACGACCGGACGAAGATCCGGATTCTCAAAACCGCTGTCCGCAACGTGGATGTTCACGCTGAGGATGCGCAGAACTGATAAAGGCTGGGGGGAAGTCGGGGAAAACTTTTCTGGAGAAAAGTTTTCCCCGTGCCCTTTTCAAAAGACTTTG
>ENA-ORMN01002576-ORMN01002576.1-human-gut-metagenome-genome-assembly--contig:-NODE-2576-length-15452-cov-7.462558_pt1 | contig 15452 bp, 10 predicted proteins | sample MGYA00242102_ERZ508993 | MGnify/ENA primary metagenome ERZ508993 (study PRJEB26280, sample SAMEA2338770) | human gut metagenome | biome: human gut; feature: human-associated habitat; material: faeces... | reverse complement strand
ACGGGGCGCGTGGCGGTCTACTACGGCTGCGCCGACACGGTGACGGGCCTCGCGTTCGGGTACATCCCCGAAATCGTCGCCTTCACGAAGAAAAACTCGATTCTGTGATGCGACTGCGACGAACGCTTCTTGCTGCGGCGCTCGCCGCAGCTCTTTTCGGCTCTCCGGTCCGGGCGCAGGAGCCTGTCGATTGGGTCGACCCCTTCATCGGCACGACCAATTTCGGGACTACGAACCCGGGAGCCGTCACCCCGAACGGCATGATGGCGGTTGTTCCGTTCAACGTCATGGGCTCCGACACGAACCGCTACGACAAGGACGCGCGGTGGTGGTCTACGCCCTACGAGTACCATAACAAATTCTTCACTGGCTTCGCGCACGGGGCTCTGAGCGGCGTAGGATGCCCCGAGATGGGCTCGTTGCTGACGATGGCCACGACGGGAGAGCTGACGGTGGACTACCGGGAGTACGGCACGGCGTATGAAGATGAAACGGCCACGCCGGGCTATTACTCGGTGATGCTCGACAAGTACGGCATCCTCGCCGAAGCCACGGCCACACCGCGTACCTCGGCCGAGCGCTACACCTTTCCCGCCGGCAAGGGGCACATCCTGCTGAATCTGGGCGAAGGGCTTACGAACGAGTCGGGCGCGATGGTGCGCCGCGTGAGCGCGACGGAGATCGAGGGCATGAAACTGCTGGGGACGTTCTGCTATAATCCGCAGAAGGTGTTTCCAGTCTATTTCGTGCTGCGGGTTTCGAAAACCCCGTCGGCTTCGGGCTACTGGAAGAAACAGCGGCTGATGAAGGGCGTGGAGGCCGAGTGGACGCCCGACAACGGCAAATACAAACTCTATACGGAATACGGCCGCGAGCTGGCGGGCGACGACGTGGGCTACTGGTTCACGTTCGACGATCTGCGGGCGGGCGAAACGGTCGAGGTACGGATGGGCATTTCGTATGTAAGTACGGAGAACGCTCGTCGGAATCTCGACGCCGAACAGCCTGCCGGAACGTCGTTCGACGCGATCCGCGGGGCGGCCCGCACGCGGTGGAACGACGACCTTTCGCGCATCCGCGTCGAGGGCGGCACGGAGGCGCAGCAGACGGTGTTCTATACGGCGCTGTACCACGCGCTGATTCACCCGAACCTGCTGAGCGATGTCAACGGGGAATACCCGCTGATGGAGCGCTCGGGGGAGGCGGGGGTTACCGACGGCGAGCGCTATACGGTCTTTTCGCTGTGGGACACCTACCGCAACGTGCACCAGCTGCTGACGCTGGTCTACCCGGAGCGGCAACTGGACATGGTGCGTTCGATGATAGGCATGTACGAGGAGTGGGGTTGGATGCCCAAGTGGGAGCTGTACGGCCGCGAGACTTTCACGATGGAGGGCGACCCGGCGATTCCCGTAATTGTCGACAGTTGGATGAAGGGTCTTCGGGATTTCGACGTGGCGACAGCCTACGAGGCGATGCGCAAGTCAGCCACGACGCCCGGGGCGCAGAACCGGCTGCGGCCGGACATCGACCCCTATGTCGAGCGGGGCTACATTCCGCTGGGGTTCTATGCCAAGGACCTCGCGGGCGATACCTCCGTGTCGCACGCGCTGGAGTACTACGTCGCCGACGCGGCGCTGTCGCTGCTGGCCGACTCGCTGGGCAAAAAGGAGGATGCCGCCCTGTTCCGGAAACGCTCGCTGGGCTACCGGCACTATTACGACAAGGAGTTCGGGACGCTGCGGCCCATCACCGAAGAGGGCGCGTTCCTGACGCCCTTCGACCCGAAGGCGGGCGAGAACTTCACCGCCGCGCCGGGCTTTCACGAGGGCTCAGCGTGGAACTATACGTTCTATGTGCCGCACGACGTGGAGGGGCTGGCGAAGCTCATGGGAGGCCGGCGGAAGTTCGTGGAGAAGCTGCAGATGGTCTTCGACGAAGGGTTGTACGACCCTGCGAACGAGCCCGACATCGCCTATGCGTACCTGTTCAGCCACTTCCGGGGCGAGGAGTGGCGCACGCAAAAAGAGACGCGGCGTCTTTTGGACAAGTATTTTACAACCGCTCCGGACGGCATCCCGGGCAACGACGACACAGGGACGATGTCGGCGTGGGCGGTCTTTACGATGCTGGGCCTCTACCCGGACTGCCCGGGGGAACCTTATTATACGCTGACGGCCCCCGTGTTCGACCGTGCCGAGATCGACACCGACGGCGGCACGCTGGTGATCGAGAAACGCGGTGAGGGCTATATCCGGAAAATGACGCTGGGCGATAAGCCGCTGACGAAATACCGTGTCGGGCACGACGAACTGCTTCGGGGCGGCAAACTGACCTTTGAACTTAAAAACGAGAGATAGATGAAACATGCAAAACTACTGACCGCTGCTGCGTTGCTGCTGGGCGCCTGCTCGCAGCCGGTCGCTGACAACGATTTTACCCGCTTCGTGGACCCGACTATCGGCACGGGCGGCCACGGGCACGTCTTCGTGGGTGCGAACGTTCCTTTCGGACTGGTGCAGGTGGGCCCCACGAGCATCCCGCAGGCGTGGGACTGGACTTCGGGCTACCACGCGAGTGATTCGACGGTAATCGGCTTTTCGCATACGCACCTGAGCGGAACGGGCATCGGAGACCTGTTCGACATCACCGTCATGCCCGTCACGGGCGAGGTGACCTATGCCCGCGGCACGGCGAATGACCCGCAGTCGGGCCTCTGGTCCTATGCCGACCGCACGCGGGAGATCGCCCGGCCGGGTTACTACTCGGTTCCGCTGACAAGGTACGGCATCACGGCCGAGATGACGGCCACGGCGCGTGTGGGACTGCACCGCTACACCTTCCCAGCATCGGATGCTGCCGCCGTGGTCTTCGACCTGGAGAACGGCGGCTGCTGGGACGAGGCGACCGATACCGGTTTCCTGCTCTCGGACGACAGCACGCGCATCAGCGGATGGCGTCACTCGACGGGCTGGGCGAAGGACCAGAAGGTCTATTTTGCCGCGGAGTTCTCGAAGCCTGCCAAGCGCATCGTCTATGAACAACCCGGTGAAGTGACCGGCAAGGGCCCCGGAATAGAAGCCCGCTATGCACGGGTCGAGTTCGATACCAAGGAGGGCGAGCAGTTGTTGCTCAAGGTGGCCGTCTCGCCCGTGTCGGTCGAGAATGCGGTCCTCAACATGCAGGCCGAGCTTCCCGGCTGGGATTTCGAGGCCGTCGCCGCGGCGGCCGACGAGGCCTGGAACGCCGAGCTTTCGAAAATCCGCATCGAGACGAAGGACGACGCGGCCCGGCGGATTTTCTATACGGCGCTCTACCACACGATGGTCGCCCCCTCGGAGTTCTGCGACGTCAACCGCGACTACCGCGGCTCGGACGGCGAAATCCACCGTGCGGCCGACTTCGTCAACTACACGACCTTCTCGCTGTGGGACACCTACCGGGCCGCGATGCCGCTGATGACGATTCTCCACCCGGAGAAGATGCCCGACATCATCCGGACGATGCTGGCGATCGCCGACGAGCAGGGGCGCCTTCCGGTGTGGCACCTGTGGGGCAACGAGACCGACTGCATGGTGGGTAACCCGGGTATTCCCGTCGTTGCGGACGCCATCGTGAAGGGCATCGAAGGGTTCGACCGCGAAAAGGCTTTCGAGGCCATTAAAAAGACGGCCATGAACCCCGACCGCGGCAACGGCCTGCGGATGAAATACGGCTACATCCCGTGCGACCTGTTCAACGAAGCGGTAGCCTACGACATGGAATACGCGCTGGCCGACGGCGCCGCAGCCCGGGCCGCCGAGGCGCTGGGCCGTATGGAGGATGCGAAGTTCTTCGAGGAGCGCAGCCATTCGTACTGTAACTATTTCGACCCCTCGACGCGCTTCATGCGCGGCCGCGACTCGCGAAAAGGGTGGCGCACGCCGTTCAATCCCTTCGCTTCGACCCACCGCGCCGACGACTACTGCGAGGGCAACGCATGGCAGTACACTTGGCTCGCACCGCACGACGTCGAGGGACTCGAAGGGCTGTTCGGCTCGCGCGCGAAGATACTCGAAAAACTCGACTCGCTCTTTACGGTAAGTTCCGCGGTCGAGGGCGGCGAGAGCTCGCCCGACATCTCGGGCCTGATCGGCCAGTACGCCCATGGCAACGAGCCCTCGCACCACGTGCTCTACCTCTACACGATGCTGGGCCAGCCATGGAAGACGGCAGATAAAGTAAGGGAGGTGCTGACGACGCTTTACCATGCCGCACCCGACGGTCTTTCGGGCAACGAGGACGTAGGCCAGATGTCGGCGTGGTACGTCCTCTCGGCGCTGGGCATGTACGAGGTCGAGCCTGCGGGCGGACGCTACTGGTTCGGATCGCCCCTGTTCGACCGGGTCGAGATCGCCGTGCCGGGCGGGACGTTCACCATCGTCGCCGAGAACAACTCCGCGGAGAACCGCTATATCCAGCGCGTGTGGCTCGACGGGCGGCCCTATACGAAGCCCTATCTGCAGCACGAAGAGTTGATGAAGGGCGGGGAACTGCGTTTCGAGATGGGCGCCGAGCCGAAGGTGTGGTATTGTCCCGACGAACCCGAAACGTATGCCGACCAGCGCCCGGCCGAAGAGAAGCGGCTTTTCACTTCCGAAGCGGTCGAAAAGGAGATCGCGCGCGTATGCGGTCTGCTGACCAATGAACGCCTGCGGTGGATGTTCGCCAACTGTTTCCCCAATACGCTCGACACCACGGTCCACTACGGTGAGGACGCCGACGGCAACCCCGACACCTACGTCTACACGGGCGACATTCCGGCCATGTGGCTCCGCGACTCGGGGGCACAGGTGTGGCCCTATGTGCAGCTGTGTAAGGAGGATCCAGCGTTGCAGAAGATGATCGCGGGGGTTATCCGGCGGCAGATGAAGCTCATCAACATCGACCCCTACGCCAATGCCTTCAACGTCGCGCCGACGGGCGAACACAACAAGACGGACTTCCCGAAAACCGACCCGATGGTCTTCGAGCGCAAATGGGAGATCGACTCCCACTGCTATCCTCTGCGTCTTGCGCACCACTACTGGAAGACGACGGGCGATGCGTCGGTTTTCGACGCCGCGTGGATCGATGCCATGCGGGCCATTCTCCGCACGCTGCGCGAACAGCAGATGAAGGAGGGCCCCGGGGACTACATCTTCCTGCGCACGACCGACCGCCAGTTGGACACCCGCTGCCATGTGGGGCGCGGCAATCCCGTGAAACCCGTGGGGCTGATCGCCTCGGCGTTCCGGCCTTCGGACGACGCCACGACTTTCGGATTCCTCGTGCCCTCGAACTTTATGGCCGTCACGTCGCTACGCAAAGCCGCCGAAATTCTGACGGCTGTAAACGACGAAAAGGAGCCTGCAAACGAGTGTACGGCGCTGGCCGACGAAGTGGCGGCGGCGCTCCGGGAATACGCCGTTACGGAACACCCCGAATACGGTAAGATCTATGCCTTCGAGGTCGACGGCTTCGGCGGGCAGCAGTTGATGGACGATGCCAACGTGCCGTCGCTGCTGGCGATGCCCTATCTGGGCGATGTGGAGCGCACGGACCCCGTGTATGAAAACACACGCCGCTTCGTATGGAGCGACGGCGATCCTTACTTCTGGCGCGGTGCCGCGGGCGAGGGCATCGGCGGTCCGCATATCGGCGTGGAGATGATCTGGCCCATGAGCATCATGATGCGGGCTTTCACGGCAACCGACGACGAGGAAATCCGCGACTGCATCTGTCAGCTCATCACCACCGATGCCGGTACGGGCTTCATGCACGAGTCCTTCTCGCGCCACGATGCCGCGGATTACACTCGCGCGTGGTTCGCCTGGCAGAACACCCTCTTCGGAGAACTCATACTCAAACTCATAAACGAAGGAAAAGCAGATTTGCTGAACTCGATAAACTAACCGAAAAAACAAACTGCCATGATAAGACCTGTTTCTTTTCTGTTACTTACCGCCGTCCTGTGCGGCGGTTGCGGGAACCGCGCCGAACGCTCCGCTGCGATTCCCTGCGACGAACCCCTGCCGCGTCCCTCGGAATACGTCTCGACGCTCGTGGGCACGCAGTCGGACTACACGCTCTCGGCGGGCAACACCTATCCTGCGGTGGCCCTGCCGTGGGGCATGAATTTCTGGACGCCTCAGACAGGCGAGATGGGCGACGGATGGGCCTACACCTACGGAGCGCATACCATCCGGGGCCTGAAGCAGACCCACCAGCCCTCACCGTGGATCAACGACTACGGGCAGTTTTCGCTGATGCCCGTGCGCGGACACGACAAACTCGACGAGGAGTCGCGTCAGAGCTGGTTCTCGCACCAGTCAGAGACGGCGAAGCCCTACTATTACTCGGTCTACCTGGCCGACCATGATGTCGTGGCCGAAATGACCCCGACGGAGCGCGCCGCCGTGATGCGCTTCACATTCCCCGAGAGCGCCGAGTCGGGTGTGGTCATCGACGCCTTCGACCGCGGCTCGCGCGTGGAGATCATCGACGCGCAGACCGTCGCGGGTTATACGACACGCAACAGCGGCGGCGTGCCCGAGAATTTCCGCAACTGGTTCGTCATCCGCTTCGACAAGCCCTTCGCGGCTGTCGAGCTGACCGATGCCCCCGCCTCCTATGAGGCTGGTAGCCGAAAGCTCTATCCCGAAGGCGGCAAATCGGTCGAAGGTGACCACGCCGTGGCTAAGGTACATTTTTCGACGGTGCGTGGCGAGCAGGTGACAGCCCGCGTGGCCTCGTCGTTCATCTCCGCGGAGCAGGCCCTGCGAAACCTCGAAACGGAGCTGGGAACGGATGATTTCGAAACGGTGAAAGCCCGGGCTCAGGAACGCTGGAACGACGTGCTGGGGCGTATCGAAGTCACGGGAGGAACTACGGATCAGTATCGCACGTTTTACTCATGCCTCTACCGCTCGACGCTCTTCCCCCGCAAATTCTACGAACTGGACAAAAACGGCAACCCCGTGCATTACAGTCCCTACAACGGCGAGGTGCTGCCGGGCTATATGTACACCGACACGGGATTCTGGGATACGTTCCGGAGCCTGTTTCCGCTGCTGAACCTCGTCTATCCGTCGGTCAACGCCGAGATTCAGGCCGGACTGGCCAACGCCTACCGTGAGAGCGGCTTCCTGCCCGAATGGGCTTCGCCGGGACACCGCGGCTGCATGGTGGGCAACAACTCGGCCTCGGTCGTGTCGGACGCCATCCTCAAGGGCATCACCCCACAGGAGGACATCGCCACGCTCTACGAGGCGATGCTCGCAGGACGAGGCAAGGTTCATCCTACGGTAAGCTCCACGGGACGCCTCGGGCACGAGTATTACAACACGCTGGGCTATGTGCCCTACGACGTGGGTATCGACGAGAGTGCCGCCCGGACGCTGGAATACGCCTACGACGACTGGTGCATCGCACAGGTGGCGAAGAAACTGGGCCGGACCGAAGATGCGGAGCGGCTGGAAAAAGCCGCGCAGAACTACAAAAACCTCTTCGATCCCGAAACCCGTCTGATGCGTGGCCGCAACGAAGACGGGACGTTTCAGACACCGTTCAGCCCCTACAAGTGGGGCGACGCATATACGGAGGGCAATGCATGGCACTACACATGGTCGGTGTTCCACGATCCGGAGGGCCTTGCAACGCTGATGGGCGGCAAAACCGAATTCGGAAAAATGCTCGATTCTGTGTTCGTCGTGCCGCCGATCTACGATGACAGCTACTACGGAGTCCGCATCCACGAGATTACGGAGATGCAGGTAGCCAACATGGGCAACTACGCCCACGGCAACCAGCCCGCACAGCACATGATCTACCTTTACAACTACGTCGGACAACCCCACAAGGCGCAGTATTGGGTCCGCGAGGTGATGGACCGACTCTATTCCGCGAAACCCGACGGTTACTGCGGAGACGAGGACAACGGACAGACTTCGGCATGGTATGTATTCTCGGCACTCGGATTCTATCCCGTATGCCCCGGCTCGGACGAATACGCCGTCGGCTCGCCGCTGTTCCGCAAAGCGACCATACACCTCGAAAATGGAGCCGACATCGTGATCGAGGCCCCGGAGAATGCGCCCGAGAATCGCTATGTAGACCGACTTATCTTCGATGGAAAGTCTTACAACGGGTATTTCCTTCGTTATTCGGAATTGGAAAACGGCGCCGATATCCGATTCTATATGCGTGGCGAATCCTGAAAATCTCCCATAAAAGGACTAACAAGTTTTTTGATTCTCTGAGAATTGCACATTCGGAAGAGTTCTCGAATAGCGGTACGAATGAAAAAAGGGCTGTTTAAGATCCAATCTGTCAAACAGCCCTTTTAACGTTTATCAAATCATTATTATTTAAGATCGGATAGCATAGCTACAGATCCTCCGAAAATCTCAATCAAGCAATCCAATGTATTATTAAATTTATGAAAATCATTGCAATAAACAGTAGTTCAGATGATTTGGATCTGTTGTATCCTTTATTTGATTTCGATGTATTATGAAACAAAAAATTTACATCGAATCATAGTTTAAGCCCTCGTTTCCGTCTTCGCTTTTGTCGTTGAACTTTTTGCTGTTCCTCGTAAGCCCTTGCATCGGCCAAATCCAATATTGTATCGACGATTCCCGAAATGGGATTTACCGTATGACTCCGTTGTTCGCGCCGCTGTTCCGGACGTTGTTCTGCGACCTGCCGCGGCTCCTTCGGCGCCGGATATAACTCGTCGAAAGCGTTTGCCGAGAACTCTTTCCCCAGCAGCGACCCGTTGGCGACGATACCCGTGTTGTGGTCGATAAACGTTATGCCGTAAATTCTGCCTACCGGATTGATCCGGAAGATAGCATCCATATTGTCGGCCTTGAGCAGCCGCCGGAACTCGTCCCGCGTATTATGCGGCCTCATGGCATCCCGGACGCATTGCCGCAAGCGGTCGAGTGCACCTTCTTCTTTCAGTTGGCATTTCGATTTCTCGTAGTATTTCTGTAAAGCCCGATAACCTACGTCCCTGCCGATCTTGCTCGACTTGAACGGCGTGCCGACCCCATAACCGTCGTCGGTCATGGCTCCGTAGACGATGCCGGCATAGTCCCTGCCGTCGACGGTTCCCGTGTGTTCCTCGATAGAGACATTGAACCGCTCCAGCAGCGTGCGCAACTCCCCGTAGGAGGAGCATTTGTAATTACGCAGGCACGACCGCACGACGGACGATACCTGCTGCTTGACATTCCCCTCGGGATAATTCACTTTCCGCAGGCCCTCCCTGTCCGTCTGTTCCTGCCCCTTGATACTCGGATGCAGATTATATTTCCGTTCTAATTCCCGCAATACGGACATGGAACGGTCGTATTCATGCGAGTCGCTGATCTTACGGCCGTTCTCATCGATGCGCAACGATACGATATGGAGGTGATGCCTGTCGATATCCTTATGTTTGAAGACAATGTAGGGCTGATCTCCGTAGCCCATTTTCTGCATGTATTCATTTGCGATTTCCCGGAGCTGTTCGTCGGTCAGTTTATCTTCGGGCGAAGGGTTCAACGATACATGGAATACCGTATTGGTCGTCCGTCGGTTAGCTTCGAGATACGGCCAAAAGCTCTCCATGCAGGCGTCGACATCCATTCGTCCGTATTTGTCGAACGGTTCGAGCATCTTCTGCCAATAGAGGATTTCGGCTTCATCCCGGTCTACTTTCTCCTTGTTGTAGTACAGAGCCCCGCCGGGCGAGGAACCCGACCTTATATTCGCAACCACTCCTTAGCCTGTTTTGCTAAGTTCAGAATCTCGATGCTCAGGGCTTTCAGCTCACGCGTCCGCTGCTCCAACATGGCGATCTGATGCGGGATTGTGATGTTGGAAAAGTGCGCATTGACGGCTTTTACAATCTGATTATAGTTGTTTCCCAGCTTCTGAAACTGGAAATAAAAGTCGTTCAGCCGCGCGACGAACTGCACCCTCGAAGGGTCGCGTTTGATGACGATGAACTCCTCCTCGAAGATGCGTTTGACGATAAAACGGCTGCGGTTATGCTCCAGTCCGGCTTTACAGAGCAATTCGCTGAAGCGGATATTCTGCTCTTCATTGAGCCGGAAAGAATACTTGTAACTCGGAGTTTTGGGCTGCTGTGTTCTTTTTTGGTTAGTATCCATAGTTTCGGGTTAGAAAGGCGTTCGACTCGGGAGAACGCCCCGGCCTCGCAGAGCGAGCACCTTTGTCGGACAAATGCCAATTTGTCGGACAAAGGTACAGCTCGCTACCCTCTGGCGAGGGTAAGAATCCGCGCCGGAGAATCTCTGCCTGAAGTTTTCAGAATTTCCCGAAGCGGCTTTCGAGGTCGGGTCTTTCCCTTGTGCAATATTACAACCGTCGGGCGCCGAAAAAAAGCCCGCCGAACGGACTGGAGCGGACAGTGGCGGACATCGGAACGGAAGCGTCACGAGCGGTTGTATATTGCGGCAGAAAGAGTTATTCGGATAAACAAACGGATAGTTAAGTCGATATTTATCAGGTTCGTTATCCAATCAAACAAATAATTCGATAAGGAAGCGGAGAAATCCAGAATTAAAAAAATAAGTATATAAATAAATCCATATATGTACGATAGTTTATCGAAGCAGGAGTCGATAGAAACCATTACCCGTATAAACAATTCTTAACATATTCAAATGATGGAACCTGTAAACATTTCAATCTGCAATCAGAAAGGCGGCATCGGAAAATCCACGTTTACGGTGTTGCTCGCCAGCTACCTGCACTACACTTTAGGACATGACATTCTTGTCGTGGACTGCGACTATCCCCAATGGTCGATCCACGCCCAGCGCGAACGCGAACTGGCGGTCGTGGAGCATAGTGACTACTACAAGTTGATGATGGTACGCCAGTTCAAGGCTACAGGGCGAAAATTATGGCCCCTGCTGAAATGTATGCCACCCGAAGTACCCGAAGAGGTGGAGCGTATCCGGCAAAACGGTTATCTGCCGCGCATAATCCTCTACGACCTGCCGGGAACCGTAAATACCGGAGGCGTGATCCGGATACTTTCCTCCCTGGATGCCGTCTTCATTCCCCTGAAGGCCGACAAACTCGTCATGGAGAGTTCCCTTACGTTCGCACGGGGAATAGAGCATGGATTCGTTCAGGACAAGGACACCTCATTACAGGCCGCCCATCTTTTCTGGACGATGATCGACCGTCGGGAGCGAACTCCGCTTTACGATCAGTATGAAGCGATCATTCGTAAACTCGGATTGTCGCTCATGGCGACGCATGTTCCCTACCGATCGAAATTCAATAAGGAGCTGCTGCCCGACGGCACGGGTATCTGTCGTTCGACGCTCCTGGCTCCGGAGCGCGCCTTCGCCCGCGAAGCGCAGATCGAGGCACTGGCGGCAGAAATCCTCGAAATCCTTAAAGTACGATAATTATGGCCAAGAAACCCAGAATCGAAGTCGACGAAGAACTCATGCGTCAGATGATCGCCGGACAGGCGCCTCTTACCTCGAAAGTCGTCCGGCGAATTTCAGATGAGGACCCGGAAGACACTCAAGATGCACCCCAAGAGACTCCGGATGCAGAAGAACAATCATCACCCTCGGACGACCGGCCTGAATCCCGGCATCGGCGAATGATCCCCGTACCCGATTACGAACGGACTTTTCTCTCTCCGGCAAACTATGACAGCAGAGCCTCGTTGTATGTCAGTACGGCTACCAAACGCAAACTTCTGGAAATATTCAAACGAATCGGCGGGGAGCGTCTGACTGCAACAGCCTATATAGACAATATCCTGCGACATCATATCGAAGTTTTCCGCGAGGAGATAAACCGCATCTACAAAAAACGCAATCCCAAAAATATCGTTTAACAATCCAAAAACTATCAAATCATGTATTACGACCTTCTATCCGAACCCCACCTGTTCGGTCTTCCGACCCTCATGGCACTGTTTCTTGCATCAATTTTTATTCGGAGTCTTCCGGCTTTTTTCTTACAGCAAGCCGCCATGATAACCTCATCCGTTCTTGAACCTTCGGTCGCAACTGAAGCTCCTGCCATTAGGGTTCCTTCGGTAGCAGTCTGTCTTAAAACCATGACGAAAGCAACCTCCTCCGGGCAAGGTATTGCCGATACTGCGCATGCGAGACCCGGAGGTGCGATGGCGGCAAAGACGCCGAAATCCCGGCGTCGGATGGCTGCTGTTCCCGATTTCGAACAGACCTTTATGAGCTTGATGGATATTCATTTACGTGCAGCACTCTATGTCAGCATCGAAACCAAGCGCAAGATACTGGAGATCGTCAAGAAGATCGGCGGGGAGCGCATGACCGCCACCTCTTACGTCGAACACATTCTGCAGCAGCATCTGGAGCTGTATAAAGACGACATCAACCGCATCCATAAAGAACAGATCACGAAAGACCTCTTATGATGATGAACATGCTTGCAATCGTAATCAGCCTGGCATGCGCCGGCTTCGTGCTCCTAAGAGAGCTCTTATTCAAACACTCCGGACAGCGGTGTCGGAAAAATCACAAACAGGCACCGCCCGTCGCTCGTCTGCCGCTCGGTGCATCCCCGAAACCCGAAATTCTCGTGCCGAAATCCTATCGGTGCGGACTGGAGCGGACAGGGGCGGACATGCGTTCCACATCGGCTGTCGGCGAAGCTATATTTGCCCCGGCATCGAAACCCGCGATGCAGGGATGGGGCACCCTTGTCGTGCAGCCCCCGATCGGCGAAGACGGCGAACTTGCGGAGCCCAAAGCGCCTGCCGGCGCCCGACCTCCGCTTCCGGCTCTCCCCGCCAGAGCAGAACTCCGTGACGCGGAGGTTCATGCGATGCTCGGAGAGCTGGACTTCGGAGAGAGCGCCGTCATGGGCGATGCCACGGCCGAGGAACGGCAGGCCATCGCCAACTTCGACATCCGGGCCTATGCTTAATTAAAAACGACCTACGACATGAAATGGAATAACGAATACGGCTGACGCCTTTTCCGCAGCAGGAAATACGATGTATCCGGTCGCAGAATGCCCCAAAGGCAGGCTGCGGCCTTTTTCACACCCTTAACCAAACTACTTGAACGATGAAAAAAAGAGCAATTTTCATGATTTTCTCCCTATGCTCCGCACTTGCCTCCTTTGCACAGGGTAACGGCATGGCCGGCATCAGCGAGGCCACGAACATGGTAACATCCTATTTCGACCCGCTTACGAAACTGATCTTCGCCGTGGCGGCGATCCTCGGACCGGTCGGCGGCGTGCGCGTCTACTCGAAATTCTCGTCGGGCGACCCGGACGCTTCGAAATCCGCCACGGCGCTGTTTCTCTCATGCGTCTTTCTGGTGATCGTCGGTACGGTCTTACGTTCATTCTTCCTCTAAACGATGGCGGAATACCAAGTGAACAAGGGCGTGGGCCGTCAGGTCGAGTTTCAGGGCGCGCACGTAATGGTTCTTTGGCAAATGCGTCGATAGCAAGACGTTAGGCAAGTGTTCGATAGCCTATCATCGATCGGCTTATCCGAAAGGGAAACCGGACGGGGAGTATAGCCTGCCGATAAACTGATAAGTCATACAGTTACCAAGTATGCGACTGAATCAGGAGATGAAAGATAGATACGAGGATAAAGTCTGGATTGATTGAACGATAGTCCAAGTGGCACAACTCGAAACTGTGGCGGAAGGTAACTACAGACGCCATACTGTAACACACTCGATTCGACCTTGGAGGGTTGGGTGCAGAACAGGTTACAGCACAACTGCGATAAGCAGAAACGGATGAAAGTCGTATCCGACAATCTATCAAAGCTATGTTGCCGAAGAATTAAACGTGGATTGCCTAACCCGGAATGCCGAAAGGCTATTAGGTTTCAGACCTATGAAAATCCGGTATGGCAACGGAGCCACCGTAGTAGTCCGAGCGAGGGAAAGCCTCGTACATGGCGAAGGGTGGCAGCTAACATTTTTAATACAAATTAACGGATAATGTGTGAGACATTATGAGAAATCCAGAGAGAGTATTAAACAGTCTGTCAGAGCACAGCAAAGTTTCGAGCTACAAGTTTGAACGGCTCTACAGGGTTCTATTCAATTCGGAGATGTTTCTCCTCGCCTACCATAATATACAAGGTAGGCAGGGAAATATGACGGAAGGTTCCGACGGTAAAACTATCGACGGAATGAGCCTGAAACGGATTGAAAATTTGATTGATGCGCTCAAAGATGAGTCGTACCAACCAAAACCGGCAAGAAGGACGTACATCCCGAAGAAAAACGGGAACATGCGACCTCTCGGCATACCGTCTATCGACGACAAATTAGTGCAGGAGGTATTGCGAATGCTGTTGGAAGCAATTTATGAAGGTAGTTTTGAGAACACCTCGCACGGCTTCCGACCCAAACGCAGCTGCCACACCGCACTGATACAGGTGCAGAAGAATTTTACTGCGGCCAAGTGGTTTATCGAGGGCGACATTGAGGGATTCTTCGATAACATCAACCATGATGTACTTATCGGAATCTTGAAAGAACGTATCGCAGACGACCGCTTTATCCGGCTAATGTGGAAATTTTTGAAAGCTGGCTACATCGAAGATTGGACATTTCATAGAACATACAGCGGAACACCGCAAGGTGGCATCATTAGCCCGATACTGGCTAATATCTATCTCGACAAGCTGGATAAGTACATGAAAGAGTATGCCTGTCAATTCGATAGAGGCGACAGACGGGCAATGAACCTTGAGTACAAACGGTATTCCAGGAAAATTTGGTGGCTCGGCACAAAGCTGAAGCAAACCAAGGATAAAGATACTCGGAAGGAACTGATTGACGCGATTAAGCAACATCAGAAAAACAGGATGCACTTACCCTCTGTCGATGAAATGGACGAGGGATATAGACGGATTAAGTATGTGAGGTATGCCGATGATTTTATTATCGGAGTGATTGGCAGTAAATCGGACTGTGAGGCCATCAAAGAGGATATTAAGAATTTCCTCGGCGAGAAACTGAAATTGACGCTCTCCAAAGAAAAGACCTTAATCACGCACGGCAATAGAAAGGCAAAATTCCTCGGCTATGAAATCTATGTCCGACCATTCACGGATAAGACGTTAAGAGGCGAGAAATCGGGAGTACTTATTAAGGCTTACGGCAAAAAGGTAGTGTTGGAAGTGCCAATGTCCACAATGCGGGATAAACTTCTCTACTACGAGGCGATGGAAATTCATCAATTCGAGGGTAAAGCGAAATGGAAACCCACAAGCCGGACAAAGTTGCTACATCTGGACGACCTCGAAATACTGGATGCCTATAACAGAGAAATCCGAGGTTTTGCAAACTATTTTTCTATCGCAAATAACAGTTCACACCTGAATTCTTTCAAGTACATCATGCAATACAGTCTGTATAAGA
>ENA-ORMN01002575-ORMN01002575.1-human-gut-metagenome-genome-assembly--contig:-NODE-2575-length-15458-cov-4.148413_pt1 | contig 15458 bp, 23 predicted proteins | sample MGYA00242102_ERZ508993 | MGnify/ENA primary metagenome ERZ508993 (study PRJEB26280, sample SAMEA2338770) | human gut metagenome | biome: human gut; feature: human-associated habitat; material: faeces... | reverse complement strand
ATTATTTACTTTTTTCTTTATCTCTCCCTTGGTGTTTGGTGACATGCAGCCTACGCAGGAAAACGCATAGAAGATTGAAAGTTCATTTTCACGCGAAAGTCAAACTGTGAAACTTTTGCGTTAGTGCCAAACTTATGCGTGAGTTTTCATTACATTTTAGAATGCAACGCAATTTTTATCCTGCGTTGTGTTGTTTTTGTGCTGCATTCACGCGAAAGTTTGGCACTAACGCAAAAGTTTTACACCTGCACTTATCTGTGAGCTAAACTTTCGCGTGAGTGAAAATTAAGTAAAAATCGTAAAAATTCACTCACGAAAAAGCCAATTTTCTTATTAGGAAAACTTATTAAATTTAACGTAAGTTGTTTTTCGTTTCAACTTCCGCGAGCATTCCTGCGTAGGCAAACACGGCCTGTCGTACAACTTCCGTGAGCATTCCTGCGAAGGCGCACACGGCATGTCGTACAACTTCCGTGAGCATTCCTGCGAAGGCGAACACGGCCTGTCGTACAACTTCTGCGAGCATTCCTGCGTAGGCAATCAGTATTTGACTAGCACACGACGTAATAATTTGACGCCGTGTGCTAGTCAAACATGGGCCGCTATGTCTGACTCGCACACGCTGTGTGCTTGTCAGACATCGCCCCTTTGTGTCGTGTTTTCACACCACACGACACTTGCCGCACATGTTCACACTGGACGCACCAGATTACTGGAGCGCGCCACCATGTGCGGTTCCATCGTTTACCTATCCCTCGGGCGGGTATCCCAGACATAGAGGCACCACAGGGAAGGGGGAAAGGTTGTTTGTTTGTTTATTCTTCGTTGAATTCCTTGAACATGGTCTTTATGACCTTCAATGCGCCTTGCAACTCATTGTAGCCGCGCTCTCCAGCGCGCTTGGCCGTCGACAACTTGTTGTTACGACGTGCCCAGTTGAGCAGCGCAAGCAACTCGCGTTCCGAAGCGGTCAAACCGTCTTCCTTGATATACTTGGCCGAAGCCGTGGGCGCTGTGAGAAAATTACCATAGTCATTTTCTCCCAGAATGCAGCGGGCGCGGGCAAGTGTTGCCTTGGCGTTGTCCGTCTTGAGGTCACAAGACCATGTGAAGGCGTCGCCTCCATTGGTCTTGCGCTCCAGCGCGTCCGTGACGCGGATGATGGCCTTTGACCGCGAAACCGTGGCCTTGCCGTTGTCATCGCTTCCCATCCCGCCAAGTACGCCAAGCGCGTACTTTGTGAGCTGCGCTGTGCAGTTGACGTGGCACGCCTTGAAGGCGGCGTGTGCGGCGTTCAGGTAAGACAGACTTGAGCGATGGGCAGCCTGCCGCGTTGCGGCAAGCGCAATCTTGGCAGCCGCCTTTTCAACCGCCGAACCGGCGGCCAGCAGTTCGTCAACGTACGTCTGGAAGACCTTGGCAGTGGGCACAGCGCTGGGCTTGGCAGTGGTGGTGGTGGTGGTGGTATCGGTAGTCATAGCAGTGTCTCCAATACCTTTCCCCCTTCCGTGTGGTACCTCTATGTCTGGCCTGCACGGCATGATGCCGGATACTGTGCCTATGCATCCGTGCCCCTTGCGGGGTCTTCCGGCGGGCACCCGGCCCCCTGTCGACGTGGCACAATGGCAGACGTGAGGGGGGCGCTTGTGGGCGCCTGGGCGCTGGAAGGCGCAAGGCGGATGGGCGGGCGGGCCGCATTGTCAAAGATCAAGACAGGGAAGGCGCTTCCGTTAAGGTAGTACCTCAACCTGTTAAAGTCATAGTGTCACAGACAAGGGGTTCTGTCAATAACGTTTTTTATAAACAAGAAAGTTCAATGATTTCAGGTACTTATGCGCGGGCCTGGGCGCGAGGTCGTCGGTGCGTTCGACGAGGGCCGAGTGGGTTTGGACGGCGGTTTCGTTGACCTGTAGAGAAAACATATACTCTGTGCTGCGCTCACAACCTTCTCCACCTTCGTAACTCTCCTACTATGCATTACTATTACAACGTCCTCCCTCCACCTTCGTAATTCCAAATTACTTCCTCCCCCCACCCCATCTGGACAGGCCCCCACCCTCGAATATCTTAACGTCTGGCGGGAAAAATTTTTGTTATTCCCTTGATGTATTGCTGCTGTTATTGTATATACCTCTGAAACACCAGGAGGCATACATGAATAAGGAAGACTATGGTATCGAACGCGGGTGGCTGACCGAACACATATGCGTGGACAGCACTCTGTCGCATGTGGTCATAGACATCGAAACCCTCGGGCTTGGTCTCAGACCTGTCATCATCGCCATCGGTGCCGTGGCCCTCGACGAACACTATGAAGTCATCGGCAGGTTCTATCGTGCCATTCGTGGTGACGACCAGCCGGGCCGCACAGCGGATTATGATACGGTACGGTGGTGGGCCCTGAAGACCAGTCCTGACGCACGGGAAGCGGTGTTCCATGCCGATGCCTATGCCCTGCGTAGGGCAGTGGTAAATTTTGTGGATTGGGTCATGCCGGACCCTGACATGATGTCCTGCGCCGATGTGCAGTTCTGGGGCAAGGGCCCCGAGTTCGACAACGTCATCTGGCGCGATGTGATTGCGTGCTATGATGATTCCGATTTCTTGTCGAAGGTGTGGACCTACCGGAACAACCAGTCGCTCAGGACCGTGGAGCTGATGGTGAAGTCCCTCGGTCTCACCATCGTGGCCCCCGATACCGGCATCGAGCACCATGCTTTGTGTGATGCTGAGTGGGAAGCCAAGTATTTGCGGCAGGCCATGCACAAGATTCTGGCCCTGGCTCCGAAAGTTCTTGACGCTGAGGCTTCTTCCGAGTAGGTTCAGCCAACAGCAAGACGATGTGTCGTTTTGTGTTGTTTGTCGTCGGGTGACTGCACACCTGATGTATTTCTGGGGTACGCGACCGGACGCTCACCCTGGAACGCCAAACTTAAAGTCCCCGCCCCATACCGCCTGCGGTTGAGCTGATGGGGCGGGGCACCAGATTTTACGGCTTGACTTGGACAAAGGCTGATGCTATCATCCTCCACATGCCGTACACACCTGAACTCATGCTGGCCACGCAGGGCTACGACTTCGGAAACCGTATAGACGGTACGCCGAAAGGCCCGGGCTTCGCCGCCCAGATGCTCCCTGGCGGGAGCGTGATGACGGAGTTGTCGCTTGGTACGCCTGAGTTCCTCTATCCGGCAGTCTACAAGGGCATAACGCCCGAAGACATGTCGGTTTTGTACGCCGTGGCCGCGAATGGCAGTCACCCCGACGAGTTCGCGGTCTACGGCAGAGCTTACGATGCAGCGTTGCTGCGAGCCATGCGAGGGCTGTCGCCCTTCTGGACTCCTGCTGATGGGGTCTCAGGCATGACACTGATGGAGATGTTCTCTCCGCCGCCGCTGCAATATTGATATTTGTACCCCAGGGGCATCTGTAGACGGACGACCCCGCCAAGAGAAAAGGCACACTGGATATGGCTTCCTGTTGACTAAGGCACGCCCCTGGGGTACAACCAAAACTGCCTGAACGCTGTCCCTGGTGAAACAAGGGTGATACGCCCGGGATGGTGCAGGGACCGGATACATTCCTGTGAAGTCAGTCGGCGAACGCGACGACTGTGGATTGAAACCTGGTGAGCCACACCTCTCACAAGACCCTACCGTATTCAGACGCGGCGACTGTGGGTTGAAACCTGGTGAGCCACACCTCTCTGGACCCTCCCGCTCTCCAGTGCGGGAGGGTTTTTTGTTGCCATTTTCAACTTACTATGCTTTACTATACATCACAACAAGGAGGTAAATATGGCTGTCATCATCCCGTGCAGGCTCCGACTCTCGGGAGCGAAGGTCCCGTGTCGCATGAGCAGCGGTGCAGTGGGGTTCGACCTTTGGGGTGCGAAGCTCACACGGCGGAATGGGGTCTATTGTTTTGACACAGGTGTGGAGATGGAGTTGCCCGTGGGGTTTGCCGGTTTGCTTGTGGCCCGCAGCTCTGTGGTATGTTCCGGTCTGGAGATGATGGGCAGCGGTGTCCAGGTCATCGACCCTGATTATCGGGGCACAGTGAAGGTGTTGTTCCGCAAATCGGACAGCGTGCAGGCCAGAGGCGCCGCGTCGCTCCTGCGCAAGCCGACTGTGGCCTACTATGAGGGCCAGAGGGTGGCGCAGCTCATCATCGTGCCGACCATCATGGCCCCGGCGTTAGTGGTCGCCGACATCAACAAGGGTCTCAGTATCGACGTTGAATTCGCCGTGGTCGAGGAATTGTCGCACACCTACAGGGAGACGAAGGGCTTCGGGTCCACGGGAGGCGACTGATGCTGACACTGTCGGAATATCGCATCCTGAAGGCCGTGGCTGACCTGCCGAGGGGTCAGGCGTTCGGCTATGTGCTTGGTCTCAGGGCATTCGCGTCGTTACCGCCCAGGAAACCTTCCGCTCGGTATCGTCAGGGTATTGCCATGCGGGCCTGCGCGATGGCCAACAAGCTGTGTGACAAGGGGTTCCTCATGCGCATCGGACTGCCCAGACATCGCGGCAATGTGCGTGGGTATTATCTTTTGACCAAGGAAGGGGAAGCTGTGCTGGCTGCATGGCTCAAGGAGGACAACTGATATGCGTGTTCGGCTGATGAAAGAGTTTGGGTACGAAGAGGCCCTGTTCGGTATCGGGCTGTCGTATGGGAAGGTGTCCGGGTATGCGACGCCCGAAGAGGCCCAGCAGCATGATGCATGGTCCAGGCTGTGTGAACTGGCGCCGCAGCTCGCGCTGTACGGCAGCAGCGGCCATGACAAGTTCCTGCGTCAGATTGGTGTCATCCTCGACATCACGGCGCCGTTGTACTGGTGGAAGCAGATGGACACCTACAAGGTGTCCACCGTGGCGCAGTCCGAGTCCACGATGCACACGCTGCTGAAGAAGCCTATCACGAATGACTGCTTCGAGTCCGGTAAGGTTCCTGATTTCTATATCAATTTTTTGGAAGATTTGCGGCAGGACGGGGACTTCGTCAAGCTCAACGCCTGGCTCCCGCAGAGCTGGTTGCAGCGTCGCATCTGGACGGGGAACTATGCGGTCCTGAAGAACATCGTCTCGCAGCGTGAGAACCACAAGCTCCCTGAGTGGAAATTTTTCTTAGACGCGCTTTTACCTGCCCTGGGTCATCCTGAACTGCTGCCTGTGAAATATCCTTTCAGCAGGGACGACACTACGGCGAAAGCCTCTGCTGAGGATGAGACACTTTCCGAGAAGGGTTAATCCATGTCGCGTGCGTACTGTGTAGTGGCCTTTGCCATCGCTCTCGTTGTTTTCGGTGTCGTGACCGATGTGTTCGGTATGCTGTATACGCTGTCCACTATGCCGGGATGGGTCCAGGCAGGGGCCGTTGTTCGCATCATCCTGATGCTGATATGGCTCGTGGTCATAATATCCGACCTCATGGAGAACAAGTAATGAATGCATTCGATATTAAGACACAGGATTCTTTGTCCCGTGTTTTGCGTCAGGTGAAGACTTCTGACAAGGATTACGAAGTCTTCAAGAAGACCTTCATGCGTGTAGTGGAGATGCTTGGACTCACTCAGTACGAGTACACTTTCACGAAGCTCAAGAATTGCGACGACGATGCCGGTGTTGCGTTTGAAAAGTTCGGTCCCGGGTGCATCGTACATCTGGCAGAGGAAGTATCCTCGGTCGTATACAAGCGTGGGATGAAGTCTCTGGCCGTTCATAAGGCGCTGCATGTGCTTTTTCGTCCTTACGATGTGTGGCTTTTCCCCGAAGATGATGAAATCCTTGTCGGTTCCGAGCAGCACACGATTCGTATGCAGACCATTCGCGGCACTATCCAGCGCCTCGTGCCTCTCATACTCGCCAGTCTGGAGGACTAAGCCGTGTCGGATGAAAAAGACTATGAACTTACCGCCACGCAGCAGAAAGCGTTCGCACAACTCCGACAGGCTTTCATAGCCTGCAAGAAAGCAAAAGTGATGCTGTTCAATTACTATGGCGCACTGTATGGCGTGAACGGGAGGAATTACTCACACGTCCTTTTCCATGATTTCAGGAGTGACGAAGACTACGACGACTTGCTGGTGGACGACCTTGTCTTGCCTACCATCAACACATCCGATTTCGACCTGGTGAGTTTCGCCGACGAAGGCGATTTGTATTTGCGCAGGCGATAAGAGGTAGTAGAAATATGAAAATCTTCATCATCGTCCCGCTCGATTTCAAAATTTCTATGATGTCTACTGTCGGGCAGCAGTTTGAAAAGAAGGTCGGTCTGTTGTCCATTATTTTTGACAGTCTCGGGCATAGTGTGAACAGACTGTTTATCAACACGGATACGGCAAAACTTTGTACTGATAACCGTAAAAAGCAGTTGGAGCTTCTGGCAGAGATGCTCAACCGTATAACGGATGCCGATGAGGTTTTTCTCGTACATCGGTCTGATACGGACGCAACGCCTGTTTGGTGGCCTCCGATGCGGGACTTGCTGCGTGGCTACGGTATTGTAGTACATGAGTCGCTCGATACTTTGCTTGGGTACAAGGATACTCGGGCGGAAGTGGATATGGGATAGAAAAATGGAGAAGAAAATGAGCATCTATGTGAACAGGAAGTACACGACGTTTGACCGTGTCCTGGCCAGACGCAACAACATGGATTTCTGGGAACCCGGGTTCTATTCCAGGACTGTGACGCTGCCTGACGGCTCTGTGGGCTACTTGCTGGTCGGTAGCAGGAAAGTGTATCGAGAAATCGTCCCGTACACGGAACTCACTGCCGAGCTCGTTGGCACCGTCGCCCTCGCGCCGACGTTATCTGCTGCTGAGGTGGAAGGGTGGGTCAGTGACCGTGAGCCGTGGTTCACTGTCGGGACTCCGGTGCTCTGTGCTGACTTCCTTCCTGGTGAGGCGGGTTGGAATGGCGGGAGATTCGGTATTGCACAATATTTCTCCCATAGCTACGACATATACCCGTTCCATATCATCTGCGAACGCGGGGCCAGGAGAGACTCTACTGGTTCGGGGACCGTCGTCGATTTCTCTCTGTCGTCTTACCGGTACGCCAAAAAACTCGACGTGGCTGACCTTACGACTAAGCAGCGCACGATTTACGAAGCCTGGAGAACCGAGGCTTATGGCCCTTCGGCCTCCCCGAGTGAGGAATAGGGTATGTGGGAGAAGTTCAAAGTTTGGTTTTCGGATAAAGAACGCGTCTGGCGGGGGTATGGGTATGGGTATGACTAAGCGGTGTCGGTACCGTGACTTCGGTCGATATGATGGTCCTGTTGATGCACTTGATGTCATCAACGAATGTGTTACTGTGACTGATGAGATGTACGCCGATTTCACGAGGCACTTTCGTCTGTGGTGCTACAGGCTGGGTATCCGTCATCTAGAGCTGGTTTTCATCCAGTGCGGACCTGGTGATGACAGTGCGGCCAAGGTGTGCTGGCAGGTGAAAGGAACGTCGGTTCTGGTCCAGTGCGCCACCACTATCCCTAAGTATATAGCAGATGGTGGGATGGAGGCCCTGGCTCTCCACGAGGTCCTGCACCTGCTGTTCATGGACATGGAGCTTCTGGCCATGGGCAGCCGGAAGGGGTTGTCTGAGGATAAGCTCAAAGAGCTCTTCGACCGCCAGACTCATTATGCGATACAGCGCCTCGTAGGCGCCATGCTGTGAGCGAAGCCCCCGCATGAGCGGGGGCTTTTTCGTATTTGAGTTCTGCAATATTTTCCATTACATTTTTGGGAAAGGAGGTATATGATGTTTAAGAAATTGCTTGTGGTCGTAGCCCTCACGGCCAGTCTGGTGGGTTGTGCGACCCAGGATGAAATCACGCTCACAGCATATAAGACTCTGGAGACCAGCGCTATCACATACGATACCGTGATGACGGCTGCCAGTGACATGCATTCGCAGGGCAAACTTCAGGATGCTGACTGGGAGAAACTCAAGGATGCCGCTCTGGTGTACTATGAGGCTTATCAGGTGGCTGTCAGCGGTCTTCTGGCCTATATGCAGGCTTCTGAGGGGCTTTCGTCCCCGGATGCCATGGAACGCGGCAATCTCAAGGCTCTTGTCGATAAGATGACCGAGGACCTGCAAGAACTTCTCAAGGCCGCCATCGCCCTCGGTGTCGATGTGAAGGAGGTCAGCCATGAGTGACTCCATCGACACCAAACTGATAGTACAAATTCTTGAGATGGTTTCCGTCTATGGGCTCCCTGCGGTGAAATCCATCATTGCGACATGGCAGAAGGAATCCGTGACGCAAGAGGACGTGGAGCGGCTTCGCAGCAGGTTGAAGCGACCCGACGAATATTGACACCGGCTCGAAGATAGTTGTATTCATTCGGAAGAGCGGGCGGACATGTTTTCTTCGTGGGACATGTTTTGTCCGCTCTTTTTCTTTGGAGGTCTTGACGTATGAAGAAGGGTCCTATTTTCGGTGCGCCGAATTTCACTTACGAGGAATTTTTGCGTTCTGATACGGCCCTGCGTGAAGGTATCCAGAATATCCCCGACAAGGATTGCGTCTGGTGCAATATGGAGTATCTGGCGCGGGAAGTCTTGCAGCCGGTTCGGGACAAGTTTGGTCCCATCAGGGTGACTTCCGGGTATCGCAGCGCAGCGCTGAATAAGGTCATCCCGGGTTCATCCGCTACGTCCCACCATTGTTCCGGTTCCGCAGCCGACATCGAACCTGTTCGTAAAGATGTCTCCTTGCGTGACATCTTCTCTTTCATTGCTACTGAACTGCCATTCACTGAACTCATCGCTGAAAATCTTCCTGACGGCTGGGTTCATGTGGCCCTTGTACGCGGACGTGAAGAAGCCCGTGCTGTGAAGTACAAGCGTGTGGGCGGCCTGGTTCACCGGTCGAGTTATGCAGAAGTCATGGCCATGAAATGGTAAATGAATCACGGGATGATAAAGTATAACATGAGTATACCTCCTGTAGACCCTGATGCCATTACGGGTCGTAATAGTGCCTACATAAACCTGCTTGTTGAGTTGTGGCCGCTCATAGCAGGAGCTTTCATCATTGCGCTGTATCAGGGATGGCATGGCGTGAAGCGCAGCTATCTTCACCGTGATTTTTTCAGTATATTTTTCAATATCCTGCTTTCCAGTGCTTTTATGGCCATCGTGGCTGTGAGTGTGACGTTATGTTTGCCCCTTTTCGGTTTTGAACGCTCGCCTGATACTGACCTCGGTGTCACGATTTTTCTCTCCGCCGGGGGCATGAAACTTGTGGATGCCCTGATTCGTTGGAAGTCAGGGTACAAGGTCGTCGATTTGATGGACAGTCTGGATATTAGCGCGTTACATCGTACCATGACGCCGGAGCAACGTGAACAGCATAAAAAGCAATGCCCGTTCCAGGAAGATTGTGCCCGATGCAAGGTCACAGATTGCGGGCGTGGTGAAGGAGATACCGATGGCTGATGCTATGAAGCGCCCTATCGTTTTTGACCAGGAGAACAAGCAGTTTTCCGAACTCCCTGCCGGGCAGTTCGTATCCGCCGATGCGCTGCCGGTTGGGGGTGTGTCCGGTTCCGGTGCCCCCAACATCTTGCAGGTGACGGACGACGGTCTGGCCGTTTATGCTCGTGACCTCGTGTCCGCAGCCGACGATAACGCCCTGACCGAGCGTGACGGCAAGCTGTATGTCCAGGACAAGAAGACCATGGCGGCAAGCCTGGTCTCGAAAGATGCGGACAACCAGTTGCGAACCGGCAGTGATGATGCGCTGTTCGTGCCTCCTGTGACCGTTGTCTCCGGTGAAGGGGACAACCTGGTCATCAAGGGGGGTGACGGCGGGGCCCTGCTCACGGCCAACGACGTGCTGTCCAATGGGCGTCCCAACCTGTTGACCATCGACCCGGTGGACCATAAAATCATCCTGACCAAAGAGGACATCCAGGACAATCTTCCCGTCATCTCTGCCGATGAGGGCAACCTGGTACATTCTGGTTCCGACAAGGGTGTCTACCTGTCCATGAAGGATATTCTGGCTGGGGATGATGCCATCCTGTATGAGAACAAGGACGGGCGTATCTCTTCTGGTCTCTCGCTGGCATACGCCCCCGACACCGGCAAGCTCGATATTCTGGGGCATGACGGTCAGACCGTGATTTCCACAGTGCGCGTCCCCGGGGCCAGTTCTTCGCTCAAGGGTGTGTATCTGGTGGACGGTACACCCAGCGTGGCTGGTGAAGCCATCGAGGGCGACTACCACTTCTCGCTCGTGTTCATGCAGCCTGACGGGACGTGGAGTGACCCTGTGCCGGTCACGGTCAAAGCACGCAAGGATGAGGCTGTTTCGACCCGTGTCGCGTCTGTTGCCGCCATCGGCGCCGTGCGTGTCAGGGGTATTTTCAACGGGCAGATTGTCGAGCAGGCGTTCCTCGACGGTATGGCCCCCTTGCAGTTCGCGGATGGTTCCCGTCTTGTGGTGTCGCCTGACGCTACGAATCTCGATGTGATTTTCTCTCCCGGTGTCGGTCTCATTCCCGGGACATATCTGGTCTTCATCTATGCGCTGGCCGACGGCACCGTGCAGGACGTTTATGTTGATATGTCGGCGCTGGCTGATGTATACACGCAAGGCTGCGGTATCAACATCAGTACCGACAAGGTCGTGTCCGTGAAGCTCCATCCCGAGGGGGCCATCAAGTGTGACCCCGTGGGCGGTATCGGCATCTCGCCCGGTGCCGGTCTGGCGCTCAAGAACAATGACCTCGTTATCGATATTGGTCATGGTGGTGCTGATGACCCGCTTGTGATACGTCCTGACGGGTCGCTCGGTATTGATTGTTCCAAGCTGCTGTCTTCCGACAGCGACAACGTGTTGCGACTCGGTGCTGACGGCAAGCTCAAAGTCGTGGTCGTGTCTGCCGACAGGGACAACCTGCTGGTTGCCGGTACGGACAAGGGTGCATACACGTCGCTCGACAGAGGGGACATGCACCGATAACACAGTGGTGTATCGGTGCGTAATATAACATTCAACTTTGAAAGGTGCTGAATTATGGCTCGAAAAACTCCTGACGCTATCCAGCAGTATCGTGGTACTACTGCCCAACATGCTGCGTATACGGGCAAAATCGGCGAACTCACCGTCGATACCGACAAGAAGGTCGTGGTCGTCCATGACGGCGTTACCGCCGGTGGCGTGCCCATGGCGCGTGAAGACCGCAAGATTAAGGGCGACACTCATCTGAAGGTGAATTCCGGTACGGAAGGCACTCTTGCCAGCGACCTGACGCTTACTGTGAACATGGATTCCCTGGCGACCGACCTGGTGTCCACCGACGCCAACAACGGTCTGTCCGTGGGTAATGACAATAAGCTGTTTGCCAAGTCGCCTGACGCCAGTCTCATCATTCGTCCCAGTGACAAGATTCTGCATGATGCCGACGGCAAGGTTGCCGCCGACCTCAGCATGACCTACCACCCGTATTCCGGCGAGCTCAAAATCATCGGCCATGACGGCGTTACCGAAGTTGCCACCGTGACCGTCCCGTCCAGCACTTCCGTGCTCAAGGGTGTCGAACTGGTGCATGGCAAACCCGATGCCGCCGGTGAGGCTGTGGAGGGTGACTACCACCTGTCCCTGATGTTCCGTGACCAGGCGGGCAACTGGGCCCAGGCTGTTGGCGTCCCGGTCAAGACCACCAAGGGTACCGCCGGTACGGCTACCTTCAGCATTGAAATGCTCACCGGCGGCGCGTCCGTCGCTGCTGTGCGTGCCGTGTTCAACGGCAACGATAAAACGGTCGAAGGTGGTAACAGTCCGGCCCGTGTGACCTTCGATGACAATTCCACGGCTTCCGTCTCGTTCAGTGTGTCTGGTACGACCATCAGCGGCACTGTCTCTTTCACGCCCCAGGTGGGTTTGAAGGCCGGTACTTACCTGCACTTCATCTGGGCGCTGTCCGACAACAGCGTGGTTGACACCTATGTGGATGTGACCGAACTCATCGATGTGTACACCGCCGGTCAGGGTATCAACATCGACGGTCATACCATCTCTGCCAAGCTGGGCACCGGTATCAAGTTCGACGAAAGCGGCAACATCGTGGTGGACTTCACCAATATGGTCTCCACTGACACGAACAACGCCCTCAAGGAAGGTGCCGACGGCAAGCTGTCCGTGAAGGTCGTGTCTGCCAACGCCGGTAACGTCATCAAGACCGGCACTGACCAGGGTGCGCTGCTGACTGAAAACGACCTCAAGACTCCGGTCGAGAACATCGTCAATGATATGGTCGGCAACGCTGAAGGTTCTCTGGGCTGCTCCATGATTTCCGCGACTGTGGGCAACCAGATTCAGTGCGACAATGGCAAGCTGGTGGTCTACTCCGACTACGGCACCATGGACGACTAAGCGTTTTCTCATCGAGGGTCCAGCCGTGGAATCACCCTGGCTGGACCCTCTTGTTCAAGAGGGCAGTCTTTGACATATCCCCTCCTAATACAGCATATAAAGAGGTAGGTATATACTTATGGCAAGAAACAACTCCAGTCCTGTCCAGCAGTTCAGGGGGACGACTGCCCAGCACGCTAAATATACGGGTCGCCCTGGTGAGCTTACCGTCGATACTGACAAGAATGTCGTTGTCGTCCATGACGGTGTGACGGCTGGTGGTCATCCCATGGCCAGTTCAGCCATCTTCTCCGGCACTGCTCCCGGACTAGTTCCGGCATCGACTTCCGAAGAAACAGGCAAAGTCCTGCGCAGTGACGGTATGTGGAACAATACCTCTCTTGATACTATCTCTGAAAAAGCCCAGGCGCTCGGCAATACGACAGGCAATAAAGCCATCGATGTGTCGAAGGGCTCCTACATCACTTGTACAATCACAGGGAATACGACGTTCTCTTTCACAGGTGTCCCTCAAACGGGGGCTACTGTCGTCGTGATGCAGCTTACCAATGGTGGTGCGTATACGATTACCTGGCCCTCTAGCATCAAGTGGGCTGGCGGTACTGCGCCTGAATTTACCGCTTCTGGTATCGACATCGTTGTCCTGACGACCAACGATGCAGGCGCAACTTGGTACGGTATCGTTAATCTCGCGTATGCGTAGATTGAGGGGGTGCAGACATGCTTAAACATCTGTTGCGTGGTGGAGGAAGCAGTATAAATGGGGACCCGTGGGTAGTTACTCTCGTTGGAAGCGACGATGACGTTGGTGCATCCGTAGCTGTTGCACCGGATGGTTCCGTTTATATTTGTGGATATACCATAGCTGGTGCGGGAAGTTATGATGCGTTTCTTGCAAAATTCAGCAGCTCAGGCACCGTGCAATGGCAGAAGACACTTGGCGGCAGTGGTTATGACGTTGCTCAATCCGTAGCTGTTGCACCGGATGGTTCCGTTTATGTTGGTGGATTTACCGAGTCGCTTGGTGCTGTTGGTGTTGTAGGTAGGCATTTTCTTCTTGCAAAAATAACTGATTCTCTCATTGAAAAAGGTGTAGGTACTTTCGGTATTTTTACTTTTCGAGACGTGTCCTTAACGGCGAAAAATGTATCATTGACGATTACGTCTCCTGGCTTTTCAGTTTCTGACGCCGGTTTAACGGTGACAACCCCCTCACTAATCGTGGGAACTCCTTCATTCGATATAACTCTTTACCCTTATACGGAGTAACCTATGCTTGTAAATATAAAAACACTCGATGTTCTTTCTGAACATGCCTTTTTCAAAGCCCATCCCAACGTCTCTTTTCCTTCTTCGTTGACGGACGCTGTTCTTACCCCCTTCGACCACGCCGTCCTCAACCTCACTCCCCAGCCGGAGTTCGACGGATGGACGTATGAACTCTCAGAGGGCAAGCCGGAATATCTGAACGGGAAATGGTATCAGACGTGGAAGCTCACTCCGGTGACACACACGCCTGAAGAAAACGCAGAAAGACTTCTCCAGCGGAAGAAACAAAAGGTCGCCCAAATCGACGCCGAGACCTCTTCCGCCATCATGGCCGGATTCGAGTGCGAGGCCACCCCGCCGGATACCGGCACGCCTGAGCTGCTGCACTTCTCCTACGACAGCTTTGACCAGCAGAACTTCGCCGACGCGGCCGTATCCATGCAGCTCGCGACGGCCAGCGATGGCGGTATCCCTACTACCACGCCCTGGAATGCCTACCGTAACCACACGGCTGACAGCAAGGGAGAGCTGGTCATCCTGCAACTGACCGCCGAGACCTTCCTGCCCATCTATGCGGCCGCGCTGAACCACAAGGCCACCCAGATGGCCATTGGCGGACAGCGCAAGGCTGCCGTGGCCGCCGCGCAGACCGTGGAAGATGTGAAGGCTATCTGATGCCCAGTTACCTCTACAACCTGCTCGTGGCTTGCGACCAGCTTGTGAATGCGGCCATCGGTGGCTGGCCTGACGAAACGCTGAGTTCACGCTGCTGGCGCTGGCACAAAGATGGCGTGCGCTCCTGGCCATGCCGCTGCTTGGATAACATGGCGGCATGGCTGGGAGACAAGGATCACTGCCGGACATCCTATGAATCAGAACGAACCCGCAGGCAGCTCCCACCTGAGCTGCGGGGGGCTTTGTAATGGGGGAAGATATGGAAATTATCCTTTGTGCAGTGCAGCCTTACTTGGCTAAGGCATGGCGAGAGCATATCAGCGAGGACCTGTCCCGCACTGTGCGCGTGGTGGAGGGGAGTATCCTCTCCCTGGACGTGGCTGCTGTGGTCAGCCCGGCCAATTCGTTCGGATTTATGGATGGCGGCCTGGATGCCCTCTATACGCAGTATTTCGGTCCGCAACTCCAGCAGCGTCTGCAACGGATGATCCGGGAACAGACTGGCGGTGAGCTGCTGGTGGGGCAGGCATTGCTGGTGGAGACCGGGCACCCGCGCATCCGCTGGTGCATCAGTGCACCGACCATGCGCGTGCCACGCGGCCTGGAGACGGCGGAGCCGGCCTATCTGGCCACACGGGCTGCCGTGCGCTGTGCTTTGGCGGCCGGGTTGGAGTGTGTGGCCATCCCGGGCATGGGGACGGGTGTGGGTGGGCTGCATCCTCAACGTGCTGCTCGTGCCATGATGCATGCCATCCATGACGTACTTTTCCCGCGCCCATTCCCCGCCTCTCTGGCCGAGGTATACGCATTTTGATGCAATGGCCTCCCACAAGGAGGTCATATGACAACAAAACACAAACGGGCCACCATGACGGCCCGCCAACTGGCAGAGGATTATCTGACACACCAGATCACACGGGATGTGACCCGCACCAGTACCCGATATCATCTCAATCAGCTGCTGGCCCTGTTCGGGGGCTGGCAGGCCCGCCGGGTGGGGGCGGATCAAGTACGGGAGTTTCTGGCGGTCCAGAAAACACGCGGCGTCATGGCCACCACAGCGCACCACCGCGTCCGCCTGTGGCGTACCGTCTTGGCCTGGGCAGTGGAGA
>ENA-ORMN01002559-ORMN01002559.1-human-gut-metagenome-genome-assembly--contig:-NODE-2559-length-15518-cov-4.272263_pt1 | contig 15518 bp, 10 predicted proteins | sample MGYA00242102_ERZ508993 | MGnify/ENA primary metagenome ERZ508993 (study PRJEB26280, sample SAMEA2338770) | human gut metagenome | biome: human gut; feature: human-associated habitat; material: faeces... | reverse complement strand
GTTGTAATCCATATCGCCTAAAATTTTCTCCGGATCAAGCACAAAACTGATGCGGGCACTTGCTTCTTTGGTAAATGTCAGGCTGACTGTTGCCTTCATTCTTGTCTTTGCTGGTAATTTTGCTATGTAATTTGTATATCCCATCTGGGATGTTACTGGCTGTTTTCCTGGTTCCCTAAAGGTACCATACAATGCGATTGGAACATTCTGCACATCTAACAAACCGCTATTCTGGAAATCCATAGTGAATGTTACACTCTCTCCAACCTCATATGTCGGTACCGTGTTCTCATCTGTTTGTTTATGAGAAGTCATAGAAACCGCAACCAACTCAAAGCACGCTTTATAGGTAAAGGTACTGCTGGTAGTATTGTTATTATAATTTGACTCGACTATTTTTCTATCTGGATTCACCACAATTTCCATGGTATGACTTCCAGGAGACATTTCTGGACCACGAAATTGAATATTTCCCCCCTTACCTGCTGGTACATTGCCCATCGACACGGGATTAGTTGCAACCTCGCCGTCCAATTTTATGATAACTTCTGCACCATTTGCGTCCGCCGTTCCATAATTTAAAAGTTGGAAGGTATAATACATTAGCATACCAGCCGGATATGGTGACGTCATATCTCCTGCCTTGATTTGCAAATTTCTCACTGACAGGTCTGGCAGATCAGCCATCGGCTGTATTTCTTCGCCGCTTGCCTCAACATCAAACAATTCCCCCATCCATTCCATCTGGTACAGTTCCTCTTCTGCTGCCAAAGGCTGTTCTATTGGCTCCGGTTCTCCAAAAGTCACTTCTTCCACCTGAACAAAAGAGCTGATGTCGCCCTCCACTGCCTGCTGTTCATCCAAATCCCAGGATGCCGAAACAGACCCCGCCAGCAAAGAAACCGCTGTCACCATACTGATTACCGATGAAAAGATTTTTTTCATCTTCATAACTAGTTCCTCCTCACGAATGTTTTTTGGAATCCACTTGTTTTTACTACAAGTTGTTAGTAATAGTCTATCATCTTTCTAACACACTTGCAATATCTAATCCATATTTTTCCATTTGTATGGCGTAAAATCAGCAGTTCTTACAATATAGACTGACATTTTTTTGTAATTTCTTCGTAAAAAAAGCAGAACGATTTTATAAAAAATCGTTCTGCTCTTCTAATAATTTTAACTTAGAATCCCGAAATATGCCCGCGCTCCATCGCGCCGTAAATGCGCTTTTTAAAGCCTTTGCTTTCCTTGTCCATCATGCGAATCCATTCTTTGGTTTTTTCGCGGTTGGTGTTTCCGTCCGCAGGACATTTGCTCTTGACAATCGGCAGGTTTTCGTGATGAACCGCCGCCGAAATCATGCTTTCCTCTGCCATCACCATCGGGCGAATCATGGTCAAATCCTTTCTGGACAGGTAGGTCACCGGCTGAAAGCATCCAACCCTTCCCTCCTGAAACAGATTCATGATGAAGGTCTCGATTGCATCATCGTAGTGGTGGCCCAGCGCAATCTTGTTGCAGTTGTTTTCCTTTGCCGCATCATGCAGACAACCTCTTCTCATCCTTGCACACAGGCTACATGGGTTGCTTTCATTGCGCACATCAAAGATGATCTGCCCAATCTCCGTCCGCTTGAGGACATACTCAACTCCCAACTGCTCGCACAGCTGAGCGATGGGAGAATAGTCAGTCTCAACGCCGCCAAAGCACGGGTCCAGCGTGATGGCAACCACCTCATACGGGATTCCGATATAGTCGCGGAGCTTGCACAGCCCCACCAGCAGTGCCACCGAGTCCTTTCCTCCGCTGACGCCGACTGCGATGCGGTCTCCCGGCTGTATCATATCATACTTTTCGATTGCCCGTCTCATCAGACCTGCCAGCTTCTGCATTGCTCCCATCCTATTCCTCCTCCTGATGATTTCTGCGATAATTCAGATAATTTTCCAAAATAATGGTTGCGGCCACCGCGTCGATGACCTGCTTGCGCTTCTTGCCTCTGGTGTTGGTCTCGTTCAAAAAGCCGATGGCAGAAACGGTGGTCTGTCTTTCATCCCACAGCACCACCGGCACCTCAACCAGCTCCCGCAGCTGCTCGGCAAATTCCTCGCATAGCTGGGCTCTGGGGCCCTTGCTGCCGTCCATATTCAGCGGGTGCCCCACTACGATTTTCTGGGCTCCCTGCTCCTGTGCCTGCTCGGCTGTCTTTTTCACCGTGGTCGGGAAATGCTTCTCCTCAATCACGCACACCGGGCTTGCCAGCAGCTCGCCCCTATCACAAATGGCAATTCCGGTACGGGAATCACCAAAATCCACCGCCATAATCTTCATGGTTCTGTCCTCTCTTTCCTCTGCTCCAACCGATTTTAATCTGTCTCGTTTCAGAATACCATAGCTTTTTTCAATTTGCAACCGCCGTTTCTCCGAATCAAATTTTTGCACGAAAAAATCCCGCTTTCAAGATGAAAGCGGGATTTTGATTATCTCACAGGAGATTTCTTATTTTACAGCGTACAGTGCGCCCAGACGGAGCAGATGTTCATATCTGTCCTTAGCGTTCTGTGCAGCCTTGTTGAAGAGCTCTTCTGCTCTCTCTGGGAATGCGCGGGTCAGAGAGGAGTAACGAGCCTCGCCCATGATGAACTCTTTGTAGTCGGTGGTTGGTGCTTTGCTGTCCATGATGAATGGATCTTTGCCCTCTGCCTTCAGAGCTGGGTTGTAACGGAACATATTCCAGTAACCGCAATCAACCGCACGTTTCATCTCTTTCTGGCAGTTAACCATGCCGCCCTTGATAGAGTGCATCTCACATGGAGCGTAGCCGATGATGAGGGATGGACCTGGGTAAGCTTCAGCTTCAGCCATAGCTTTGATGGTCTGGTTCATGTCAGCGCCCATCGCAATCTGAGCTACATAGATGTAGCCGTAGGACATTGCGATTTCTGCCAGGCTCTTCTTCGCGATTGCTTTACCAGCAGCTGCGAACTGAGCAACCTGACCGATCTGGGAAGCCTTGGAAGCCTGACCGCCGGTGTTGGAGTATACCTCAGTATCGAATACCATGATGTTGACATCTTCGCCGGAAGCCAGAACATGGTCTACGCCGCCGAAGCCGATATCGTATGCCCAGCCGTCACCACCGAAGATCCATACGGATTTCTTGGAGAGGTACTCTTTCTGGGACAGGATTTCTTTTGCCTTGTCACAGCCGCAAGCTTCCAGAGCAGCAACCAGTTCATCGGTAGCAGCCTGGTTTTCTTTGCCGTTGTTTACGGTATCCAGATATTTCTGGCCAGCAGCTTTTACAGCTTCGTTGCTGCCGTTTTCAACGACATTGCGAACCTTCTCAATCAGCTGTTCACGGATTGCCTTCTGGCCGAGGTACATACCGAAGCCATGCTCAGCGTTGTCTTCGAAAAGGGAGTTAGCCCAAGCCGGACCATGGCCCTTAGCGTTGACAGTGTATGGGGATGTAGCAGCAGGACCGCCCCAGATAGAGGAACATCCTGTTGCGTTGGAGATGTACATTCTGTCACCAAACAGCTGGGTGATCAGACGAGCATAGGAAGTTTCAGCACAACCTGCACAAGAGCCGGAGAACTCGAGCAGAGGTTTCTGGAACTGGCTGCCGATAACGGTGTTGTCTACCATATCGTTCTTAACGGATACGTTAGCAACCATGTAATCGAATGCAGGCTGTTTGTTGTCCTGGGTCTCTCTTGGAACCATGGTCAGAGAGTTGGTTGGGCAGACACCGATACATACGCCGCAGCCCATACAATCCATTGGAGATACAGCCAGGGAGTATTTGTAAGCATCTTTGCCTTTACCTTTTTTGTCCACGATGGTTGCACACTCAGGAGCATTTGCAGCTTCCTCAGCGGTCAGTGCGAATGGACGGATGGTAGCATGTGGGCAGACATAAGAACACTTGTTACACTGAGCACAGGTAGCAGCATTCCATTCTGGAACCATAACAGCAACGCCGCGTTTTTCGTAAGCGGAAGCGCCCTGCTCGAAGGTACCGTCTGCATGGTCAACGAATGCGGATACAGGCAGGCTGTCGCCGTCCATCTTGGAAACTGGCTCCATGATGTCGCTTACCATCTTAACGAGTTTCTTGTTGTCGCCTGGCAACTCAACCTTTTCGCAGTGATCTTCTGCGTTAGCCCAGTCAGCAGGAACATCGATCTTGACATAGTAGTCAAAACCAGCGTCGATTGCGTCGTGGTTCATCTTAACGATAGCCTCGCCCTTCTTGGAGAAGCTGCGGGTAGCTGCATCTTTCATGTAGTTGATTGCGTCTTCTTTTGGCAGAACGCCGGCAAGAGCAAAGAATGCAGACTGCAGGATGGTGTTGGTACGTTTGCCCAGACCAATCTCGATTGCCTTGTCAATTGCATTGATGGTGTACAGCTGGATGTTGTTCTTTGCGATGTAACGTTTTGCTTCAGCAGGCATATGCTCGTTGAGCTCTTCTGGAGTCCACTGACAGTTGATCAGGAATACGCCGCCTGGTTTAACGTCACGAACCATCTTGTAGCCCTTGGTTACATAGGATGGGTTGTGGCAAGCAACGAAGTCAGCCTTGTTGATGTAGTATGGGCTCTTGATCGGTTTGTCGCCAAAACGCAGATGGGAGATGGTGATACCGCCGGTCTTCTTGGAGTCATACTGGAAGTATGCCTGTACATATTTGTTGGTGTGGTCACCGATGATCTTGATGGAGTTCTTGTTTGCACCAACAGTACCGTCGCCGCCCAGACCCCAGAATTTGCATTCGATGGTGCCTTCTGCTGCGGTGTTTGGAGCTGCCTCTTCATCCAGGGACAGGTTGGTAACATCATCCTTGATACCCAGGGTGAAACGAGCCTTCGGAGCGTCTTTTGCCAGTTCGTTGTAAACTGCGAAGATGCTTGCCGGAGTGGTGTCTTTGGAGCCCAGACCGTAACGGCCGCCGATGATGGTAGCCTCACGTCCAGCCTCGCTCATTGCGGACATAACGTCCAGATGCAGAGGCTCTGCAAATGCGCCTGGCTCTTTGGTACGGTCCAGAACAGCAATCTTCTTAGCGGTTGCAGGGATTGCATTCAGCAGGTGTTTTGCTGGGAATGGACGGTACAGTCTTACTTTAACCAGACCAACCTTCTCGCCTTTTGCGGTCAGGTAGTCGATAACTTCTTCTGCTACGTCACAGATGGAGCCCATTGCAACGATAACACGGTCAGCATCCGGTGCGCCGTAGTAGTTAACCAGCTGGTAATCGGTGCCCAGTTTTGCGTTAACTTTGCCCATGTACTCTTCTACGATTGCTGGAACTGCATCATAGTAAGTGTTGCAAGCCTCACGATGCTGGAAGAAGATATCTCCGTTTTCGTGAGAACCACGCATGGTTGGATGCTCTGGGTTCAGAGCGCGTTTGCGGAATGCTTCAACAGCATCCATGTCGCACATTTCTTTCAGATCTTCGTAATCCCATACTTCGATCTTCTGGATCTCGTGGGAGGTACGGAAACCATCAAAGAAGTTGATGAATGGAACACGGCCTTTGATTGCTGCCAGATGAGCAACAGCGCCCAGGTCCATAACTTCCTGTGGGTTTGTCTCAGCCAGCATAGCAAAGCCGGTCTGACGGCAAGCGTAAACGTCGGAGTGGTCACCGAAGATGTTCAGAGCGTGGGAAGCAACTGTTCTTGCGGATACGTGGAATACGCAAGGAAGCAGCTCGCCTGCGATCTTGTACATATTCGGGATCATCAGGAGTAGACCCTGAGAAGCGGTGTAAGTGGTGGTCATTGCACCTGCGTTCAAAGAACCGTGTACAGTACCAGCAGCACCTGCCTCAGACTGCATCTCCATTACCTTAACGGTAGAACCGAAGATGTTTTTCTTGCCCTGTGCAGACCACTGGTCTACATAGTCAGCCATCGGGCTGGATGGGGTGATCGGATAAATGCCGGCAACTTCTGTAAATGCATAAGATACATATGCAGCAGCGTTGTTGCCGTCCATGGTTTTCATAGATCTAGCCATGACGTATGATTCCTCCTTGATTGTTATATGATGGTATTGCGACATATCATACATACTTACACTATGAATTTTAGCATTTTTTGATTGTATTGTAAAGGGACAAAGTGTGCCAACTTCTTTCCTTCTTGCTACACTTTTTCGACAATTTCACCACATCCCCAAAAATATCCTGTCGTCTATTATTCACTCTGTATATTTAAGCCCCTTTTTCTTGTGCGATTAATTGAATTTTGTCTTTTCCATCCACCCTGCTCTTTTCCCAAAAAATTTTATCTTTTGTGCAAAACAGAGCAGCAGCTCGATTTCAGAAAAAAATCCCCTCGTTGCCCCCACCATCTTCTGCCAACCACCGATTCTGCCCGAAATCCGCTTTTTCCGGACAAAACCAAAATTGACATTCGATTTTGCTTTGTGTATAGTATTAATGTAATATGGTGGTATTTTTCCGACTCGGCGCAGCTGCCATATTATCGGATTTTTAAGCCTATCCACAATCTGTTCAAACAAAAAAGGAGTAAAAAATGGACCCTGACAGTACTATGATTCCCTTGGTGATTCTGCTGGTGCTGATTGCAATGAATGCCTTCTTCGCGATGAGTGAGATTGCAATCGTCAGCTTCAACGACAACAAGCTCAAAAAGATGGCAGAGGACGGAAACAAGCGCGCAGCAATCCTTGCGAAGATGGTTGCGGAGCCCTCCAAGTTTCTTTCCACCATCCAGATTGGCGTGACCTTCTCGGGCTTTCTGGCTTCGGCATCGGCCGCAGAGCGGTTTGCAGATCCCTTCGCTCAGATGATGACCCCGTATATGCCCTATGCCGCCGCAGAAACGATTGCCCTGATCGTCATCACCCTGCTGCTCGGATATGTCAACCTGGTTCTGGGCGAGCTGGTTCCTAAGCGTATCGCGATGCACTATCCCGAAAAGATTTCGCTGATGGTCGCCCCGATTGTCCGCGCCGTTTTTGTCATCACAAAGCCCTTTGTCGCTGTCCTGTCTGCCAGCACAAACTGCATCCTCAGACTGTTCCACATCAATCCTCAGGACCAGCCGGAACAGATCACCGAAGAGGAGATTCGCATGATGATTGATGTCGGCAACGAGGAAGGCTCGATTGAAAAGGACGAGGCCTACATGATTGGCAACATCTTTGAGTTTGACGATATCACCGCGGAGGATGTCATGACCCACCGCACCGATGTGGCTGCTGTGGAAAATACCGCTACCGTCACCGATGTCATCAATCTGGCAATTCAGGAGGGCTTCTCCCGAATCCCGGTCTATGAGGACGACATCGATAACATCGTTGGAATCGTCTATGCCAAGGATATGCTGCAATGTATCTCGGAAACCCGCGAGCAGATGTCCGCCCAGCCGATTACCCAGTTCATCCGTCCGGCAATTTTTGTCCCGGAATCCAAACGATGCGCCGACCTGTTTAAAACCTTTAAAGAAAAGAAAACCCAGATGGCAATTGTTGTCGATGAGTACGGCGGCACCTCCGGTATCGTCACCATGGAGGACCTGCTGGAATCCATCGTCGGCAATATGCAGGACGAATATGACCACGAGGAAGAGGAGTACCAGAAGCTGTCCGACAATATGTTTGTCCTCGACGGCTCCATGTCCCTGGAGGACGCTGAGGAGCTGCTGGGCTGCAACATCGGCCCCGAGGAGGATTACGACACCCTCAGCGGTCTGATTACCGACAAGCTCGACGGCATCCCGACCAAGGACGAGCATCCGGTCGTCCGAATCAACAACATCGAGTTCACCGTCTTGCAAACAGAAGAACGCCGCATCGCCAAGCTGCGTGCGGAAATCCTTCCGAAGCCCGACAGCTCCGATGATGCCGAATAATTCTATCCTGATTTTTCAAGGAGCCGCAGCATGATTGCTGCGGCTCCTTTTGCTTTTCCTGCTGTTTTGCCGCACTTGATTTGGGGCATTCTTTGTATTATAATAAAAACTCATGATAATCCAAACATTATCAGATAACAACGGCAGAAAGGAGGAACTGCTGTATGAACTTCACCGTCACCAAAGACACCCTCATCGGAGATGTCATCGATTATGACAACACTCTGGCAGAGGTATTTTTCAGCGTCGGAATGCACTGCGTAGGCTGACCGGGCGCTCGCGGCGAAACTATTGAAGAAGCCGCTGCCGTCCACGGCGTGGACTGGGCACCAATCGTTGCTGCTTTGAGAGCACGCGTACAATAAGGTTTGTTTGAAGATGAAAAAAATCGCTCAGCAAAATGCTGAGCGATTTTTTTATTTTGGAGTCGATGGTTATTCCACCGTCTTTTTATTGGTATTTTCTGTCAGCTCCACCGTAGCCTTGAGCGGTGCGCCCTCATCGAGCAGCTTTGCCATCACCACGAAGCGCACATCCTTGCGGCGTCCGTACTTGTAAGAGCAGGTGGACAGCGTCAGGATTTTGTCCTCGCCTGTCACCGGCACATCATAAATATATTCCGAGCGCTGCTGTGCCTCTGTGATAATGTTCATCAGCTGGGCATCAGTGATTTCCCCGGACTGCGGATTCTGATAATCCTTGTTGACGCGGATGTAATCAAAATCCGTGGTCGTGTAAAGCACAGCAAAGATTTGCCAGACCATCTCGTTGGAGGGGCGGCCGTCCACGACCGGCGCATCCTCGTCATAGATGGAAAAATAGAGATATGGATGATTTTTCGCAAATTCCGGGTCGGTAAAATAGAACAGCTGGCTGAAGCGCTCTCCGTCCTTGTTGTCGTCAAAGTCTACATTGTGACCATAGATGACCGTATTCTTCGACAGCTTCTCGCGGGAATCAAAGCAGCACTCATAATCGGCAAAATAAGAACCGGTCCAGCTGTACTGCTTCCATTCGTTCTGGCGCTCATAGCGTTTGTTGTCCTCCGCCTGTACCACTGCTCCGTCTACCTTCAGGTCATCGATTTTCAGCCAGCCGATGATATCCTCATTCTGCTCTCTGGCTTCCTTGATCTGCTCCTCAAAGGTCGGCGCCTCCAGCTCCGATTCCTCCTTCTGCGATTTTTCCTCCTCCGAAGGCTTTTCCTTCTCCGGCTGTGTCTGTTCCTCCGGTGTGGTGGTCGGCTGAGACGGTTCCTCGTCCTCCTTGCCGCAGCCCGACACCGACATCAGCATCACCGCTGTCAGTAAAATCGACAGAACTCTTTTCCATATCTTCGCCATAACAGGCTCCTTTCCGTGTTTTGCGCTGTTCGGGGTCTTTGACAGTGCCTCCCGGCTCCTAGGCCAGCTGGCTGTTCATGCTGCACACGATGCCCTTGCCTGCATCCATCAGCACGGTTGTGCCGTTGCGGATAACCTGTGTGCAGTTCTCTGCACCCACGATAACCGGAATATCCAGGGTCAAACCCACGATTGCCGCATGAGAATTTTCTCCCGGCTGTGCTGTGATGACGCCGGCAGCTTTTTTCATGACCTCCAGCAGCGCATTGGTTGTGCTGTCAATGACCAGAATATTTCCCTCGCGGAAATTGTCCAGTGCATCGCGCTCACTCTTGGCAACATAAACCTCCGCCTGTGCGCTTCCGTCTCCAACGCCGGTTCCGTTGAGGATGACATCTCCCACCGTCTGAACCTTGAGCAGGTTGGTGGTTCCCGGTACGCCCAGCGGCACGCCGGCAGTCAGAACGACCAGGTCGCCGTCCTTGACCAGATGACATTCCTTGGAACGGGACATTGCGTGTTTAAACAGATTTTCCTCGTTCTGCTGTTCCTCGCACAGGATTGGAACAACACCCCAGGAAATCGAGAGATGGCGGTAGGTTGCCTCCTCGGTGGTACAGCCGATAATCGGCATCTCCGGACGATATTTGCTGATCATTCTTGCGGTGCGTCCGGACTGGGTTACGGTGATGATTGCGCTTGCCTCCAAATCATAGGCAGCAGAACAGGTCGCATGAGAAATCGCATTGGTGACATCGCGATTCTGGTCGCTGTCGTGCTCGCGGAATCGACGGTGATAGTTAATATCCTCCTCGGTTCTCTCTGCAATCTTCGCCATGGTGCGAACCGACTCAACCGGATATTTTCCGGCAGCGGTCTCTCCGGAAAGCATGATAACGCTGGTGCCGTCATAGATTGCGTTGGCAACGTCGGTCGCCTCTGCTCTGGTCGGGCGTGGGTGGTTCATCATGCTGTCCAGCATCTGAGTTGCTGTGATGACATATTTACCGCTGTTGTAGACTCTCTGAATAATCATCTTCTGGATGACCGGTACATCCTCCAGCGGAATCTCAACACCCATGTCTCCGCGCGCAATCATAATGCCGTCGGACACGCGCAGGATTTCATCCAGATTATTGACGCCCTGCGAGTTTTCAATCTTCGCGATGATTTTGATGGTGTTGCAGCCCTTCTGCTCCAGGATGTTGCGGATCTGCAAAATGTCCTGTGCGCAGCGGGTAAAGGAAGCCGCAATAAAATCGAAGCCCTCCTCGATACCAAACTCAATATCGCTGCGGTCCACATCGCTCAGGTATGGCATGGACAGGTCAACATTCGGGACGTTGATGCCCTTCTTGTCCGAAATCTTGCCGCCGTTGATGACGGTGCAGGTGATTTCGGTCGGGGTTGTCTTGCAGACGCGCAGCTCGATCAAGCCGTCGTCAATCAGGATGGTGTCCCCTTCCTTCACATCTCTCGGCAGGTCCTGGAAGGTAATCGAGGCTCTGGTGCGGTCGCCCAGAATCTCCTCTGTGGTCAGCACAAAGGTATCTCCGTCCTCCAACATTGCTTTGCCGTCCTTGAGCTTGCCCAGACGGATTTCCGGACCCTTGGTGTCCAGCAGGGTTGCCAGCGGAACATTCATTTCTTTTCTGAGCTTCTTGATGGTGTTCAGTTTTTTCAGGTGTTCTTCATGGGAACCATGAGAAAAGTTGAATCGGGCAACGTCCATTCCTGCCTCAATCATCTCTCTCAAAACACTCTCAGACTCGCTGGCTGGTCCCAAAGTGCAGATAATCTTGGTTTTTCTCATACTGCGCACGCTCCTTTTGCATACATCAGATCGTCCTATTTTTTTGTTACACAGGGAAAACTCTATTTTTATACTCTTAAACTATAGCTTACACGCTGGCGAAAAGCAATCATTTTCCGGCCTTTACTCCAACATTTCCCAAGATTGTACAGATTTTGTCCCGCAGAGCGTCAAATTTTTGACAACTCCAGAGCAAAAAGGGACACCCGAGCCGTCCCTTTCCAGAGAGGTCAGGTGTCCTTTTGCAGCTGCCGGAGATTCTCCGACAGCCTTCCGGTCGGTTTAGTTGTTGTTTTTCCGATTGGAGCCGTTATTGGTGGAAGGAGTCTGCTGCTGTGTGGAGGAGGAGGTATCGGTCGGTGCGCCGGCCTCGCCCAGCTCCAGCTTCATGGTCAGCTCCTGGTCCTTTCCGTAGCTTTGAGAGCGCTGACGGAATACGGTCAGAGTAATTTCATCGCCTGGTTTATGTTTCTCCAAAATCTGATTGAGTTTCTCGCTGGACAGGACGCTCTCGCCGTCAATTTCAGTGATGATATCGCCGGGAACTAAGCCTGCCTTGGCTGCCGGAGAATTTGCCTCGACCGAAACGACGCCGACACCCGGCTGATAGCCGTACATCTGTGCGCTCATCTGGTCGATAATCTGCATGGTGATGCCGATTTTAACCCGTCCGGTCACATAGCCGTGCTCGATCAGGTCGTTGATGATTGGCTGTGCCTCGTTGATGGAGATGGCAAAGCCGATTCCTTCAAATTCGGTCGCTGCGATTTTCTGGGAGTTGATGCCGATGACCTGTCCGTAGGTGTTGACCAGTGCACCGCCGGAGTTGCCGGGGTTGATGGCAGCATCGGTCTGGATGCAGTCCATGGTGTTGCCGGTGCTGGTAGAGATTGGACGGTTCAGAGCGGAAACATAGCCGACGGTAACGCTGCCTGCCAGCTCCAGTCCACCCGGATTGCCGATGGCGATGACCTGTTCGCCGATTTGCAGCTGGTCGGAATTACCGAACTCTGCCGGTGTCAGGTTGTCAGCCTCGATTTTCAAAACAGCCAAATCGGTTTTTTCGTCCGAGCCCACGATGGTTGCATTGTATTCACTGCTGTCGTTCAGAACGACCTTGACGCTGGAAGCGCCGCTGATGACATGAGCGTTGGTGACGATATAGCCGTCGCTGCTCAGGATGATGCCCGAGCCCTGTCCCTGCTCACCGCCAAAGATGCTCTGGTTGCTCTGGATATAGGTCACGATTCCGACAACCGACGGCTGAACCTTTTCTGCTCTCTGGGTGATGGTCAGCTCGCCCTCCGAAAGATTCAGCGACTCCGAGGAGGCGCCGTTGGAGTTTGGCTTATCGTTGAGGGTCAGCTGGGTACTGCTGCTGTTCTGTGCATTGGAGGAAGAGCCTTCCGGTTGTTCTTCGGTTGTCTCCTGCTGGGTCGGCTCCTGTCCGTTGACCAGTGCATACACTCCGTAGCCTGCCAGACTTACGACGCCTGCGCACAGGATTGCACACATGATGATGGTAAAGACACGCAGTCCCTTGTTCTTTCCCTTTTTATTTTTAGCGGGCTGCTTTGGCTGGCCCTTCTGATAATCCTCATAATTCCATTTGTAGCTTTCGCTTGCCTTTGGGTCGCCTGCCTGCTGATAAGCAGCGTATGGGTTGCCCTGCGGTGCGCTCTGCTGGTTCTGGTTTGGGTCGTAGCTGTAGCGGCTGTTGTAGCCTGTATTCTGTGCTTGACCCGATGTGGTATTCTGCTGCTGCGGTCCGGAGCGGTACCAGCCCTCTTCATTTGGCTGGCCGGTCTGGCCTGCGCCCTCGCCGGCATTGGCTTCGCGATGGAAGAACGCCTCGTTTTGCGGTTCCTCCTGCTGCTGATTTTCTGCATTTTTATTGGAGAACACCCAGCCGCTGCCCGATGTTTCCTGATGTTCGGCTGCATTCGGATTCTGTCCTGCCTGCTGGTTTTCCTGTCCCTCTTCCGGGTTCTCAAAACCGCCGGTATATTTCTTTTCATCCATATAAAAGCCTCCTTATACGCTTATGTTCACCTCAGACCGATTGTCGTCGTCCGAATTTTTATTACGGTTTCTATTATAGTTTCCAATTATGAAGATAAATGAAACAAGTCTTAAACTGTTTCATACTTTTTTCTACCGATATAATGAATTTTTTTCGACCTTTTTCACATCCTCATTTTCCGCATCAATCCTAGATTTCTCTGACCTCGGTCGCTCTAAGCTGCTTTGCCGCCTTGGGGGCTGTCGCAACAGAAAAGCTGAATTCACAGAACTCGCCCTCTACGCTGCGAACGATGACCTCGCCCTGATGCAGGTTCACGATGGAGCGCACGATATGCAGTCCCAGACCAACGCCGGTCTTGTCGATGCTCCGCGAGCGGTCGGTTTTGTAGAAGCGGTCAAACACCTTGGAAATCTCATCCTTCGGGATTCCCTCTCCGGAGTTCTTGATGTTGATATAGGTGCGCTTCGGGTCCACCGTATAGCTGACCTCGACATAGCCGCCCACATTGACAAACTTCACTGCGTTCTCCAGCAGATTGTACACCACCTGATGAATTAAATCCTCATCTGCCTCTACCATGATTTTGCCCGCATCCAGCCCTCGGATATCAAGCTGCTTGGTCTCGATGGTCTGTTCAAAGGTAAAGATGCTCGAAAGCACAACCTCGTTAATATCGAATACGGTCGGCTTGAGGGTCATCTCACCGGCCTCAATCTTGGCAATATTGAGCATCGAGCGCACCAGACGGGACAGCCGCTTGACCTCATCCGAAACGATGGTCAGATAGTGCCGTTCCTTCTCGGGCGGAATGGTGCCGTCCAAGATTCCGTCCACAAATCCCGCGATGCTGGTCATCGGCGTTTTCAGCTCGTGGGAAACATTGGCGATAAAGGAGCGGCGCACCGTCTCTTGCTGGGCAAGGCTGGCCGCCATGTTGTTGAACGCCATCGACAGCCGCCCGATTTCATCCCGCTCATCCACCGGAACCCGCACGGTAAAGTCGCCCTTGGCAAAGGTTTCGGTCGCCTTGAGCATCTCCTGCAACGGACGAACCAGATTGTTGCTGACAAAATAAACCAGTACAAAGGTCACAACCATCATCACCAGCGCACTGAGCAGGAACATCTTCAGGATTTCTCCCATAAAGTCGGTCAGACCCTGTGCGGTGCTCGAAGCAAAGACCACGCCGGCAATCCTGCCGTCGGTCAGTCTCAGCGGAACCCCCACCGTATAGTAGGAGCTTTTGTAGATTTCTCCCATCTTGCCCACTTCGCTGAAGGCTTCGTCCTCAATGACCTTGTCGATAATCTTCGACGGAATACCGTAAACCTTGTGGCTGCAATTTGTCCGGTGGGTACACAGCAAAACTTCACCCGACAGGTTGGCAAGATAGATGTCTGCGTTCATCGCCTTGGACATCGGCACCCAGGAGTTGGTCAGCAAGGACTTGTAGTCCACAATTTGATACAGGCCGTCCACCGAAACGATGTGGTCCTGAATCAGCTCTGCCGCATACTCGGCATTCTTTTCCAGACCTCCGAATTTGTCCTCTTTAAAATACTGCGCCGCAAACACCATGAACAGCGTTCCCAGCACGGCGATGCTTGCCAGCACGATGGAGCAGCAAACCGAAAAATATTTCCGAAACAAACTGCGCTGCATATCCTCAATCCTCCTCAATTTTTTGGCACAAAAAAGCCGCTGTATGCGATACACAGCGGCTTGAAACAGGCTATTCCTTCACTTCAAATTTATATCCGACGCCCCAAACCGTCTTCAGATTCCACTTGTCGGATACACCTTCCAGCTTTTCGCGCAGGCGCTTGACATGAACATCCACCGTTCTGGAATCTCCATAGTACTCAAAGCCCCATACCTCGTTAAGCAGCTGGTCTCTGGTGTATACCCTGTTTGGATTGCTTGCCAGATGGTACAGCAGCTCCAGCTCCTTCGGCGGTGTATCGACGACCTTGCCGTCTACCTTCAGCTCGTACTTGGTCATGTTGACCACCAGCTTGTCGTAGGAAACCTCTTTGGTGTCGTTGCCCGAGGAGGCTCTGCCGGTTCTTCTCATGACTGCCTTGATGCGCGCGATGATTTCCTTTGCCTCAAACGGCTTTACAACATAGTCGTCTGCGCCCAACTCCAGACCCAGCACCTTGTCAAAGGTCTCGCCCTTCGCTGTGATCATGATGATCGGACAGTTGGATTTTTTGCGGATATCTCGGCAAACCTGCCAGCCGTCCAGCTTCGGCATCATAATGTCCAGCAGCACAATGTCCGGATTTTCCGCATTAAAGCGCTCGATTGCCTGCTCTCCATCCGCTGCCAGCACAACGGTATATCCTTCTTTTTCCAGATAAAGTCTCAACAGCTCCGCAATGTTCTGGTCATCATCTGCAACCAGAATTTTTCCCATAGACATACCCTCACTCCTT
>ENA-ORMN01002546-ORMN01002546.1-human-gut-metagenome-genome-assembly--contig:-NODE-2546-length-15594-cov-4.991698_pt1 | contig 15594 bp, 15 predicted proteins | sample MGYA00242102_ERZ508993 | MGnify/ENA primary metagenome ERZ508993 (study PRJEB26280, sample SAMEA2338770) | human gut metagenome | biome: human gut; feature: human-associated habitat; material: faeces... | reverse complement strand
AATATTATACTTGCCTTAGTAATTGGATATGCAGCTTTTAAACTAGATTATGTAAAATTAAAAAACTATTATAAAAAACATTTGTTTGATATTAATAGAACTCTTCCATACTATTTAAAAAGTTTGGAAATACTTATTCAACATTATACGGTTCCAGTTGCTCTTAGAAGATCAATTGTAACAGCACCTGAAATTTTTAAACCAGGATTAGAAAGAATGGTTGCTAGAATTGAGGCTGGTGATTCAACAGTAGATCCATATATGGATTTTGCTAAAGAATACCCAGTTAGAGATTCAATGCGTATGATGCGTTTATTATATCGTTTGAGTTTAGGATCACAAGAAAATAAACAAGAACAATTATTAATGTTTTCAAGAACAGTATCGTCACTTCAAAATAAATCACGTGAACAAAGATATGCTGATAGACTTGGTGCAATGGAATCAAAGACAATGCGTATGTTATTTGTAACTGGAGGTTTATCAATTCTAATTTTATTTGCAGCTATGTTTATGATGATGGGTGTATAGTAAATGTATATATGCTTTAAATATTGATTTTACTTTGGTATAATATGAGTGAAGGAACATATGGAGGTGATATAGATGAAAGAAGCTACAGGAGAAGCAAATATGACAATTGTTACAGTTGTTTTAATTGGCGTTGTATCAGCTGTTGCTGCAATATTAATTCCAAATATTTTAAAAACGGTAAAACAAAAATCTTGTTGTACTGCTGAGGGTGGCTCCATGAGTGGTGGTCAATGTATGGTTGATGGTGCAGCTGTTGACATAAGTGCTTGTACATCAAATAAAAAATCAGAATAATTATTAAGAAGGTGAAAATATGAGAACAAGTATAGGTGGAACTGCTATTATGTATATATTTATTGTATTCTTTATTCTTATGGCCTTTTTACTTACAGGTACAGTAATATATTATAAAGGATATAAAATAAATAGTCAGATAGCTAATTCTCTTGAAAAATTTGAAGGTTATAATCAGTTTTCTGCTGAGGATATGGATAGAGTATTTAAAAATTTGGGATATAGATATAAAAATAATTCTAAATGTTTAAATGGTACGGATGGTTCTTGCTTAGCTGAAAATGGAAAACATGAATTTTCTTTAACTTGTTCTCATACAGAAAAAAATAAAGGTGATAATTGGGAGGGTAATAATTATTATATAACATATAAGATTAAAACTTATATTTATATAGATTTACCACTTAATATTTCTATGAAAATTCCAATTACATCGAGAACAAATCCAATTTATCAATTTACTGATTATGAAAATGGAGCGTGTTAGGTTATGAGAGAAGCTATTGGTGGGTCACAATTATTATTAATTGTTGTAACTATATTTATAGTAACCATGATGCTACTTGCTGGTTCTATAGGATATACAAAAGCTTTTAAAGCAAGAAATGGAATACTTAATATAGTTCAATCACATGGTGCATACGGAGAAGATGCCGTTACTCTTATGGCTAAGAACAATGGAGCAGCTGAAGAAGAAATTGTAAATCTTCTTAACAATATGGGTTATAATGTTACAATTGGTAGCTCAAATGGTTGCAAGAGACTTGATGAATTAAAAAATAATTCTTCATTAAGTGAAGTTTCATGTTGGAAAAGTAGTCAGTATAATTTTAGTGTATATAGTATGCTAGATGAAGCAAATGGTACTTGGAGATATGGAGTCGAAACCTATATGTATTTTGAACTTCCTTTATTTGGTAAGACAGACTTATTTTCTTTCCCACTTTATGCTGATAGTTATTCATATTTTAAATCAGAAGGTGGAGGAACTAATAATAATTCTGATAATAATATCGATAATGATAAATTTAAAAACTGTAATGGGGCAACATGCTCGTTGTAATAGGGAGGTGATTATATGAACGTAATAATATCAAATAAATATCAATCTATGTTACAAGGACTTGATATTGAAACAATTAAGACAATGAATGGACAATTCTCTATTGATGAAATAATAGATACATTTAAAACAGTATTCTTTAATAGAATGATTTTAGATATAACAGCTATCAAAGATTATAAAAAAATAGATAATTTACAAAAATTAGTTATTTCTATAGATGCAGATAAAATTATATTATTATTAGATGATGATCCTGAAAGTTCATCACCTGCATTTCAATCTAAATTAATATCTATGGGTATATATAATTTTACACAAACTGTTGAAGGAATTAATTATTTGTATAATCATCCAAATTCATATAGAGATGTTGCTCATATACAACAATTAGATGCAAATGGATATGGGACTCAAATGGCTACCAATCCTACCGTTAAAACAGAAATTCAGAGAGAAACAGTTTATTTGGAAAGACAAGGAGCTAGAGTCATTGGTATCAAAAATATTACTAAACAATCTGGTGCAACAACTCTTTTATATATAATGCTAAATCAATTACAAAAACATTATGATGTAGTTGGAGTAGAATTAGATAAAAAAGACTTTATGTACTTTCCAAATAATAAGAAAATGTTTAGTAAAAATGCTAATGAGCTTGGTAATTTTATAAATCAAAATATGGATAAAGATGCTATATTAGTTGATTTAAATGATGCTAAAAATGTAGAAAGTTTATGCTCTGATATTATTTATTTAGTTGAACCATCAATTATTAAATTAAATAAATATATGTTACTTAATCCAAAAGGATTAACACCATATAAAGGTAAAAAAATAGTAATAAATCAAAGTTTATTAAATCAAAAAGATATATTAGATTTTGAATATGAATCTAAATCTAAGGTGTTCTTTAATATGCCACCATTAGATGAAAGAGAAAAAAATATCTATATTGTAAATGTTTTCTTAAGTAAATTAGGATTTGAATTACAGGAAGATAAAGAAGAAGAAAAGAAAAAAAAGAGGTTATTTGGTTAAAAATGTAAAATAATATACATACTTATCTTAGAAAAGTTGACAATTAAGTAAATTTAGTATAAGATATAGTTATGAATTAGGGAGGTTATATTTTATGTTAGATTTATTTAATGTGTTAAAGAATGATTGCACTAAAGAAGGTGCTTCTGCATGTGCTGGTATAATAGGAAAAACAGGTATACCAGGTGATATAGTTAATATTATACATTATATTTATATGGGAATTCAAATTATCGTTCCACTTTTGTTAATAATATTTGGTATGATTGAACTTGCTAAAGCAATTACTGCCCAAAAAGAAGATGAAATTAAAAAAGCGCAATCAGGCTTATTGAAAAAAGCTGTAGTGGCAATTTTAGTTTTCCTAGTATTTTCATTAGTAAAATTTGTTGTCGGTTTTGCTGGTGCAGGTGATGGTGTATGGGACTGTGCATCAAACATTATTAATGGTGATTGTAAAAATGTAGATGAACAACAATAATAATGTAAAAAATAAATAGGAAAGATGATATAGAAAAAAATAAAAATTTTCTATATCTTTTTGTTTTAATAATTTGTTTTGACATTGATATAATTATGCTGTATAATTTTAAGTGATGGAGTGGTCATATATGATAGAGATACTTGAAGATGTATATTGTTATGGTATTTTGGGTGATGGACGCGGAATACCACAAGCCATAGGTGATTTAATACATTATTTATATTTAGGTATTAAAATAGTTGTTCCAATTTTATTGGTTATTTTTGCCATGCTTGATTTAGGAAGAGCAATTACGGCAAAAAAAGAAGAAGATATTAAAAAATATCAAAGTAGTTGTATTAAGAGAATCATTACAGGTGTGTTAGTGTTTTTAGTAGTAGTTGTTGTTGAATTTGTTCTTGGCTTTGTAGAACCAGAAACAGGTACTAGTGGTGAATCTCCTGTTAAATGCGCTATGGAAGTAATAAGGGGAAAAAGTAACAGTAATAAAAATGTTACATCACATTAAGGGGGATTATTATGAAAAATATTAAAAAAATATCATTGTGTATGTTTTTATTTGCTTGCAGTAGTTTGTTTTACTCAATAAAGGCATCTGCAATAAGTTGTTCCTACAGATATTCAAGAAGTAAATATGATACAGAGTTATGGAATAAATCTAATAATAAATTTGAAGATACTAATTATGCTAGATTTATGAAATTTGGAGGTGGCGGATATGCTGGAATATCTGGCCCTGGTAATTTTGGGTTATATGAACAATATTTATTAAAAGCTGGCGATCATCCAACAGATAAGCAAATATGGGAGTTCGGCATTGACATAACGGTATCTAATGGTAGTATCAATACAGCTGAATATGTTTCTAAATATATGGATGGTAGTGAAACTAGAAAGACCATTTCTAACTATGGTAATGTAAAAATTAAAAATTCAAGTTGCCCAACGGTGATTACAGGTAATTTTAGAGAAGATTATAATTATATATTGGGGATTCAAAATGGCACATCAGTTAAAATTGAATTACAAGAAGCTTATTATATTGATGATTATCCCGATGTAAGCGATATGATTGGTGATATTTCGTCTTCGACCAATCAATCAATTACATTAGATATACAAAATAGACTAGATTGGGCTTTAACTTTTTGGCAAGAGCCTAGAATAATGATTAATTATACCAATTTGAGAGAGTATTATGATAGTAGTAATTATAAATCTGTAGAAACAATTTTTGATGACTATAGACTTAAAGGCGTTAATTTTGACACTTTATATAATGCATTTACTAATGAAAATTGTGTTTCACAAGATAGTTGTTATTCACAATTGATTGAAGAATTAAAAAAAATCATGCCATGTAATGGTGAAAAAGCCGATACGAGCGAATTACTTAAATTATCTCAAAATAGTTTTTATTTTCCCCCAAATTATTATGATGAATCAAATAAATATTATATGAATTTTCCTGTAAAGGTTTTGGATCAATTTGATAATGATAATATTGTAAAATATGTATATGCTTTAAGTTATTTTTTAAATGATTCTTGGGCAGAATCTTATTCTAGTACTGTTTGCAAAGTTGCATCAGATGATAAAATAGAAAAAAATATTTTATCACGTTGTGATTCTGCTAGTAATAAAGAAGATTGTGAAAAAGAAATTTGCTCTCAATACAATTTCAATTGTTATGAAATTGTAAATAGTGGTCAAAAACTTAATGATGCTCAAACTAGTATACTTGCAGAAGCATCAAGTACTTGTAAAGCGAACGGAGAAATGTGTATAGTATCTAAATGTGATGAAATAAAACAAAGTGAAGGATCAGTATGTGAATCAATTGTTAATCAAGAAACAGAAGATGAAAAAAAATTAAAGGATAAAGTTGATAAAGCAATTAAAAAATTTATTGATACATATGTCAATGTTGGTGTAGATATAAACGATGCTGATCAAGATCAACTTTGCGATATATTGATGGGGAAAGATAATAAAAAGGGACTTTATCCTTATATAAAGATAGTATTAAATGTAACTAGGATAGGTGGTTCTGTATTAGTTGTAATTTTAACTGGATTAGATGTAATGAAGGTTATTTCATCGTTTAAAGATGATGAAAATAAAAAGTTTTGGAATCATTTAAAGATTAGGCTGATTTGCTTAGTTGTGTTAATACTAGTTCCAACAATAATTAATTTTTTATTAAACTTAATAATAGATTCAGCATGTAAGGTTGAAATATAAAAATGAATAGGAAGTGATAATGTATGTTGACTTGGATTAGTGATGTATTTAGATCTATTCTTAGTTTGTTTGATAGGGTTGTATATTGGTTTTTATCACTATTAGTTTCTTTATTTGATCAAATAGCAAGCGTAAGGGTATTTCAGGATGATACTATTAAAGCCTTTTCTGAAAGAATTTTCTTTTTAGTAGCTGTTATAATGGTATTTAAGGTTTCTTTTTCTATAATAAAATATATAATCAATCCTGATACTTTTTCAGACAATGAAAGAGGAATGGGAAAGGTTATTAGAAATGTAATTTTAGTTTTAGTGAGCCTCGTATGTGTACAACCAGTTTTTCAATTCTTATATGATTTGCAAGCTCGAATATTAGAAAGTCAAATAATTGAAAAGGTTATCTTAGGGGTAAAGATTGATAAGAATACAAATGGGGTTTCAGCTGAAGAACAAAAAAATGCAAAAGATCGAATATCTTTTAATTTATTGACTTCTTTTATTAGACCAAATGCTGAAAATATTACAGAATTAGATTTTGATACTGGAAAAAGAATGTATACATGTAATGGATTTGGAATGTATAAAGAAGTAGGTGGTGTTGCTAGTGGCGATTATGATCCAGAATTTGGGAATTGTTTAGATGAAATAACAAACGAAGAGCCAGCTAAATATATAAGTAGTAATGGTGAAATTCGAGGAAACACCGGTGCAATATATAATGAGGCACAAAAATCATATAATTATAATATGCTACTTGATATTATAAACCATAAGTATAAGAATGATTCAAATCAATATTTATTTGATTATAAATTTGTTGTATCCACAGCTGCTGGAATATTTGTTGCAATAATGTATTTGAATTTCTGTATTGATTTAGCAATACGAGCTGTAAAATTTGGTTTTTTACAATTAATGGCTCCAATTCCAATTATTTCTATGGTTGATCCCAAGTCAGCTAAGAGTGGTCTGATGAGCAAATGGATTGATCATTGTATTAATACATATCTTGGATTATTTATTAGAATTGCTGTTGTTAACTTTGCAATATTTGTTATTAATTTAGTTTTCAGTAATAAAATTACTATTACATCAGGCAGTGAAGCTGGATTGTTTTTAAAAGTAGTCATATTATTTGGTGCTATTATGTTTGCTAAGGAAGCTCCTAAACTAATTAATGAGTTAACTGGTGGAAAATTAGGTGGAGATTTCAAAATGAATCCATTGTCCAGAATGCCGGGAGGAGCTGCTGTTGGAGCCTTAGCTGGTGGATTAGCAGGTTTAGGTGCTGGAGCTATTGGAGGTGGATTTGCTACAGCTGGAGCAGCAATAGGATCTCTTGGTCAAGGGGCATGGAGTGCGGCGAAAGGTGAAGGATTTAAATTTAACTCTGATAGAGTGGCTCGTGCTGCAAGAAATATGGGTCATAAAACTGCAAATAGAGCTACTGGAATGGCCGGAAATACTTTAAAAGGACTAGGGTTAAAAAATGTTTCTATTCCTACTCCTTATTCAAAGGAAAAGGATAATAGAGCCGATTATAGGGCTGCAAATAAGGCTATGAAGTTGGAAGACAAGGCAAAAAAACTTTATTCTGATAATACATCTAAAGATGAAAATGGTAATAAGGTAATTGATTATGAAAATTTATATAAGAATGAAGCATTTAGGGATGCTGTTATTGAACGTGAAAGTGCAAAACAACAAATGGTAGCTGCCGAAAATGAACTTTCCTCTTTACAAACTAGGTTACAACAAGGTGATACTTCTGTAGATGCTCAAATGATAAATAATGCTAAAAAGGCTGCTAAAGATACAAGTGATAATTATACTTTAGCTGATAATAGGGTCAAAGAGAGAGGAAAAATATATACATCTGATTATAAAAATTATCAATTATACAAACAAGGAAAAGAATTATCTGAATTATCAAGAGCTGTTGATCCAAATAACTCAAATCCTACATATAACGCAACTGCAGCTGCACAACAGCAATCAGTTGGACAAGTGCCTTTTTCGCAACAACAGACTGGTGGGCAGATGCCTTCAGTTACGCCACCATCTAGAAGTGGCAATGGAAATAATGGCAATAACAATCCATAAAAAGGAGTGTGATACTTTATGATAAATAATGGATATTTAATACCTGCTAATGCTAAAAAATCTATGTTAATATTTGGTTTATTTACACCAATGGATTTAATTATATTTGGTTGTGGTATTGGTGCTACTTTAATTATGTTACTTATATTACCTGTTGAGCAACTTGCTGTTGCAGCAATTGCTCTTTCCCCTGCACTTATAACAGGTTTTCTAGTTTTTCCAATACCTAATTATCATAATTCATTGAGATTTTTTATAAGTTTATTTACGTTTTTAAATACAAGACAAAAATTTATTTGGAAGGGTTGGTGTTGTCGAGATGGCGAAAGCGAATCGAAGTAAGTATACAGAGGATTTTGTCCCTGTAAAAAACATTGAAAATGGAATGATTATTCTTGATACTAAGGAAAAAGTAACTGGTGTTAAAATAATGCCTAAAAATATTTTTATTCTTGATCAAGATACTCAGAATAGTATAATTTATAATTTAAAAAATGTTTATAATATGATTGATTACGAGTTTTGGATTATTGTTGCTGATAGACCTGTTGATATACATGTTTATTTATCAAATTTACAAGCTTTATATAATGATGTTACTAGTCCAACTAGAAGAAAACTTATTGTAGATGAAATAAATAAAGCTAATTCATTTATGACTAATAATGTTGTTGATACAGAATATTTCTTATTATTCAAAGAGAAAAAGGATGATTTGATTGCTAAGCGTATTCGTAATTTAATTGCTACATTTGCTCAAGCTGGTTTACAAACACAACAAACATCTAATGATGATTTAAGAATGATACTTGATAATTTCTTAAATGGTGGTCAAAATACGACATTTGGAACGGTGGTGAGTTCATGGACATAAAATCACAAATTGCACCTAAAGGGCTTCACTTTAGAAGTGCTGATTTTACTATTAGTGATAAGTTATCTACTATTTTAACGGTTGTTTCTTATCCAAAATATATTGGCCCAGGATACTTGTCTAATCTTACAAGTATCAGTGGTGTTAAGGTTTGTATGAAACACTTACCTTTACCTTTTTCTGTAATAAGAAAAATGTTAAATAAAGAGATTGCTGATTTAAAACAAAGATATCAGGAAGAAAATGATAAGACTATTCAAGAAAGAATACGTCAAGACTATGAATCACTAGAGGTATTTATTACACAACTTGCAGCTAGTCAAGCTAAAATATGGGATTTTCAAATGCATATTATGATTACTGCAGATTCTCAAGATGAAATGATTGCTAAAAAATTACAAATTCGTAGTTATTTGGAATCTATGGAAATGAATGCTTTTCCACTTAGATTTGAACAAGAAGCAGTATTTAAATCAATGATACCTATATTTCCTAAACAAGGTATTGAGGATAGGGTAGGTACACCAATACCAGCCCCAACTCTTGCTGCTATGTATCCATTTATTTTTGATAGTATTAAGGATCCTGGATTATCAATGTTACTTGGAACAGACTTTTCAGGTGGTGTTATTTTATTTAATCAATTCTTATATCAAATTAAGAAAGAACATAATAGAAATAATGCCAATATGATTATTCTTGGTACATCTGGTAGTGGTAAATCTACAGCTGCCAAATTAATGATAAGATCACATTTAAGAAACAATTATCAGGTTGTTGTAATTGACCCTGAAGGTGAACTTGAGGGAATGTGTAAACTATATGATGGTGATTTTATTGATCTTGGTAAAGGTGGAGAATTTGGTATGATTAATCCACTTGAAGTAGTAGTTGATGCGGATGAAGAAGAAATGAAAGAGGGACTTGGTTATACTGTCCTTACTAGAACAATTCAATCAATAAAAGCCTTTTTAAAATATTATAATCCTGAAATAGAAGAGGACGTTATTACTATGTTTAGTGAAATGGTTCAAGAAACATATCGTCGATTTGGTATGGGATTTGATACAGATTTTTCTAAATTTACATCTAATGACTATCCTACATTTAAGGATGTTTATGCAACTATAAAGGGTAAATTATTATCGATGCCAGATCAAAGCCATGAAAAAGATGTATTAGAGCGTCTTGAACTTAAAATTAGGCCACTTACTAAAGAGTTAAAATATTATTTTGATGGACATACTACAATTCATCCTAATAGTGATTTTATTGTATTTAATATAAAAGAATTAATGAATTCTGAAGAGAGTATTCGTAATGCCTTATTCTTTAATATCTTAAAATATGCATGGAGTTTAACTCTTGATAGAAGTCATAATACGGTGCTTACTGTAGATGAGGCTCATGTTTTACTTGGTGGTAGAAATGCTCTTGGAGCTGACTTTTTAGCTCAAATCCAAAGACGTGCTCGTAAATATAATACTGGTACAATAATTATTACACAACAACCAAGTGATTTCTGTGATTCAACAGTTATTACACAAGGTAAAGCCATATTTGATAATGCATCATATTATCTTGTTATGGGATTAAAGAAACAAGCTGTTGAAGATTTATCAAGATTAATTGATTTAAATGATAATGAAAAAGATAGTATAAAAAAATATAGTCAAGGTGAAGCTTTATTTGTATGTGGTAGTAGACGTATGCGAATTAATGTAGTAGCAACAGAACAAGAATTAGATTCATTCGGTAACGGTGGTGGATTATAAAATAGTTAGGTATTAGGAGGTGAACCATTATGAACAATAGTGATTTGTTTGGTAATTTTGAAACCAATAAAAATGGTAAAAAAAGTATTAAAAGTATTGATGAAAAAATAAAAAAAGCAAAAAAAATAAAAACAATTGCTGTTACCATAGGTGGTTTATCTCCCGTAGCTTTAGTTTTATTTATTGTTTTAATGGCACTTATAGGAGTGTTGTTACCTATTTTTGTTGTTACGACAATGGTAGGTGGTAGTACTACTTATGGTGATAGCAAAAATGATCTTCCTGATGATTTGACAATTAATGGTGTGGATACATGGAGTGATGAAGAGAAAAAAATATTTGATGATTTAACCAATGAAAAACAGTATTATGATAATGGCTTTTCGGTTTATAATGCTGGTGGTATTTTAAAACATGAAGATGATGAACTTGATATTTCAACGCCAATATCTACTATTCATTATCAGGGAACTGTTAATTTGACTGCTTTTGATGATGATTATTTTGATTCGGTTTTTAATGAAGATAACAGTGTAAATGATTATAATGATGAGAAGAATGTTAAGAATAGACATACTAGGGATTTTTATAAAAAAGCTGGTGAAAAACTAGGAAATACTTTTATGATTTACCCTGGTATGCGAATGTTACTTGGAAACTTAGTTTCTAATCAAGTCTCTTTTTATGTTGTTGAGTATGATGGTCACAATGAAGCAGAGATACTTAGTGATTGGAATTTATTAGGCAAAATTCCTTCTTCTAATCCTTCGGAGGCGGAAGGGGGGGCAAAATATTATTATTCTCCTGAAAAAGCCATAAAAAATATTAGTAGAGCATTATCATATGGAGAAAACAACTGTAGTAAAGATAGTTGGCTGGGTGAAAATATTTGTTATGATACTGAATTGTTATATGATGAAATATTTGGTGGTACACTTGACAATTATACTGAAGATGGGATTGTTAAATATTTAGTAGAAGAATATGAAGCTGTCATTCCTACTAGTTTTTCAGATTCTGATTATGGAACAGAGTTTATAGCTGTTAGAGTAGAAAAACAACTTGATTATAAATTGTATGAAAAATATTTGAAGGAAATATATATACCATATGTATACATTAATTGCGATGATTGTGGATATAGAAATGATAGCCAAGAATTAAAAGATGGGCAAGCCCAAAAAATATTTGATGAAATAATGCAACTTACAAATAGTTTTAAAAAATATAATGATGAGGACTTGATATATTATAGAGGTTCGGGTTCGATAGAAGGCGTTTCTTACTCGTGTGGAGATGTAACAGTAGGGTATAGTAGTGATTATGCAAATCATAATGCTAATGATATAACTAGTACAGCTGAAGAAGCACCCAATATTTATCCAATAATGGAAGGCGTTGTTGTTGGTATAATGAATACCTGTGCTCCTACTTGTCCAGTTGCGGATGCTATTTCGTACACTAACGGAGCTAGTTTAAGTTCATTGGATAGTGGATGTGGTTGTGGTGGTGGTTTTGGTAACTATGTAAAAATTAAAAGTACTTATAATGGAAAAACAATATTCGCAACATATGCACATTTAAGTAGTGTTAGTGTAAGAATGGGCGATGAAGTAACATACAAAACTATTCTTGGTAGTATGGGAAGTACAGGCGTTTCCACAGGAAGGCATTTACATTTGGAATTGAATTATGGAAGTAGTAGGGAAACCAAATTCCCCGCTTCAGAACTTTTTGATGACGAAACTGTATTTAGTTCCGTATGCGTAAGGAGTTTTAATGATGATAAAAAAGATGAATCTACAGAAGAATCTTAAGATATTATTATTGAGTTTAATATTGTTAATATTTACAGGTTGTGATATTAAATATAGTGTTTCATTTTCCAAAAATAGTTTTATTAATGATAATATTAATGTTACGAATGCTGTAATTAAAGCAAATAATGAGCTAATGATTAGCCCCGTAAATTTAATTTTTCAAAATAATTTTTATAATGTTACTTATCCATCAAAGAGTTCTTTTAATGCTAGTCAGCAATGGAAAAATATTGATGAATATCTTAAATATTCTATATTGCCAAGAACGTTTTCTTCATTAGTTAAATTTACTAAAAAAGGTAATAAAGTAAGTATAGAGTTTAAATATGATGAAGATTTAAAGAATCAACTTGAATTATATGGTAATATAGAAAATTTAAGTGTATCATTGTATATCCCATATTATGTTAGTAGTCATAATGCTACTAGTGTAAAAGATTCCACATATACATGGGTAATTAATGATATAGAGAAGGCAAATATAAAAATTAAATTCGATATGGATAAAAGCAAAAATTTTGGATGGACTATATTTTCTATATGTACAATTGTCATTGTTTTAGGTATAATAGTGGCAACTATTGTTTCTTTTGCAATTAGAAATAAAAGAAACAATGAAATATAAACGGGAGCGATGTGAAATGAAATTAAAGCTTAGAATAAATACTGATGATTTAAAAAAAATTATTGTTTTTGCAATCGTACTTTTATATTTGGTTGCAATAGCTGTTCTTAATGTTGGATCATTTATTCATGAAAATAAACTTCATGGTTTAAATCCAATACCTGCTTTTACTACTAGTTATTTCTTTCCTACAATGGTATTTTATTTAGCTGCACTTATTGGAATGGTTTCTACTGTTTCATCTTCAATATTTGAACGTGAAAAGGGTGGACCTGGAATTGTTATTGGGAAAAAACAAGAAACCGGATATTCTGACTGGCTTAAAGAAAAAGATATGAAAGCGGAATTAAAAATGGTATTACCTGGTGCTGAAAAGTCAGAATATGGTGGAATTCCCCTTATCAATAATGGTAAGGAAATATGGGTAGATGATGGTGAATACCATAATTTAATTATTGGTTCAACAGGTTCTGGTAAAACAGAAATGCTTGTTCAACCAATGGTTAAATTACTTGCAAAGAGTCATCAGTCCATGATTATTACTGACCCTAAGGGTGAAATTTACGAACGTAATGCAAATGAACTTCGTGAAAAAGGTTATAATATTGTTTTATTAAATTTCCGTGATCCACAAAAGGGTAATTGTTGGAATCCTCTTGCTCTTCCATATTCTTTGTATAAAGAAGGTAATTCAGATAAGGCTAATGAGTTGCTTGATGACTTAGCAATGAATATTCTGTATGATGAAAAATCCCAAAATGCTGATCCATTCTGGGAAAAAACATCTGCTGACTATTTTGCAGGACTTGCTCTTGCTTTATTTGATGATGCAAAGGAAGAAGAAATTAATTTAAATACTATTAATTTAATGACTACAGTTGGTGAAGAAAAATTTAGAAATACAACATATATTAAAGAGTATTTTAGTTATAAAGATCAAGCATCTCCAGCTTATGTTAATGTGTCTAGTACTTTAATGGCACCATCTGATACAAAAAGTAGTATTTTATCTGTTTTTAAACAAAAAATAAAGTTATTTTCATCAAGAGAAAATTTATCAGAAATGCTTTCACATAGTGATTTTGATATGAAAGATATTGGTAGATCAAAAACAGCCGTATTTATAGTTGTTCAAGATGAAAAGAAGACATATCATTCATTGGTTACTATTTTTATTAAACAAGTTTATGAAACTTTAATAGATGTCGCACAAGAATCAGGTGGAAAACTTCCATTTAGAACTAATTTTATATTAGATGAGTTTGCTAATATGCCCCCACTTAAAGATGTAACTACAATGGTTACTGCTGCAAGAAGTAGGGCAATACGTTTTAGCTTTATTATTCAAAACTTTGCTCAATTATATCAGGTATATGGCAAAGAAAATGGTGAAACTATTAAGGGTAACTGTGGTAATATAGTTTATCTTATTAGTAGTGAACTTGCTGCACTTGAAGAGTTAAGTAAGATGTGTGGTGAAAAGAAATCTAAAGAAAAAGAAAAGACTTCTTCTACACCACTTGCAACAGTAAGTGATTTACAAAGACTTCCAAAATGGACAATTGTTGTATTAAGACTTAGAAAAATGCCTTTTAAAACGAAATTAACACCTAATTTTATCTTGGAGCAAAATGGTGCTTGGGGTAAAAAATATGATAAAGCTGAGTATCCAGTTAGAGAAAAAATGCCACTTCACTTATTTGATATTAAATCTTTTGTTGAAGCTAAATCAAAAGAAAAATTTGATTCAATGTTTGGAGGTATGCCAGGTGGTATGATGCCAGGAAATAATCCTGGAATGATGCCTAGTGGATTACCACCAATGTTTGGGGGTATGCCTGGATTATTTGATAAAAAAGATGATTCAATGAAAATGCCTAGTGGTGGTATGAATATAGATGATTTAGTTAAGCGAATAGATGCTAAAATAGCCGAACTTGAAGAGGAAGAAAAAAGAGAGGCAGAAGCAGAAGAGAAAACTTCGAATAGTACCGATACATCTTTACTTGAATTGGATAATAATACTGATATAGAAGATAAAAACGATATTTCAGAGGATAAAGAAGAAAATAAAATTAATAACGATGATAAGAAAGAAGAAGATTCAAAAGAAGAAATTTCTGATGATCAATTCTTTGATGATTTCTTTGGTGATGAATAAATCAACATTATATGTTGATTTTTCTTAATAATAGGGCTATTTTACTTTAGAAAAATACTTTTAGTACATATATTAAATTGGGTGGTATTATATGATGTCAACTATTACTGTTCCTAGTTTGATTCCATTAATAGGTAACATCAACATAATAGATATAAGAAATAGTATGAGTTATAATAATAATCATATTACAGGAGCGAAAAATATTGAATATACTTTATTGGTTAATAATCCTTCTAAATATTTGAATAAGAATGAAAAGTATTATTTTTATTGTACTCGTGGTATGACTAGTCATAAGTTATGCTCTTATTTATCTAGATTAGGATACAATGTTGTTAATATAGCTGGTGGATATGAGAGTTATGTACTAGAAAAGTAATATAAAAGAACTGAATGATTTTATTCAGTTCTTTTAGTATATGATGTGCAAATTTTTTTACTAATATTTTTGTGGTTTACTGTAAGAAAAATTATAGAATAGATTTTGTGAATGATGTTACTAAAGAATTTATATGTATATCAAAAGTGAAAAATAAATATTTTACTTAAAATTTTAAAAGATTACATTAATAAT